>Ga0157370_10009552_pt1 | contig 10341 bp, 9 predicted proteins | sample C35metaG_FD_113463 | JGI IMG/M metagenome (GOLD analysis project Ga0157370, IMG submission 113463) | Corn rhizosphere microbial communities from Kellogg Biological Station, Michigan, USA - C3-5 metaG | ecosystem: Host-associated > Plants > Roots > Rhizosphere > Soil | place: USA: Michigan... | reverse complement strand
CCCCCGCTGGAGCTGATGATTCTGGAGTTCGCCGATGAGGCGAAGCTCTATGTCCCGCTGACACGGCTCGATCTGATTCAGAAGTATCGCTCGACGGACACCGGGCCCGCGCCGCAGTTGAACAAGTTGGGCACGGGCGCCTGGCAGAAGACCAAGGCGCGCGTGAAGAAAGCGATGGCCGACATGAGCGCAGAGCTGCTGAAGCTCTACGCCCAGCGCCAGGCGGCACTCGGCACCGCATTCTCGCCAGACACGAACATGCAGCGGGAGTTCGAGGACGCCTTCGACTTCAACGAGACCGAAGACCAGCTCACGGCTGTCGCCGACATCAAGGGTGACATGGAGTCGTCGCAGCCGATGGACCGCCTTCTCTGCGGCGACGTGGGTTATGGCAAGACCGAAGTGGCGATGCGCGCGGCGTTCAAAGCTGTTCAGGATGGCAAGCAGGTTGCAGTTCTAACTCCGACGACAGTTCTGGCGTTCCAACATTACGAGAGCTTCAAACGACGCTTTGCTAATTTTCCCGTCAACGTCGAGATGATTTCGCGGTTTCGCACGGCCAAAGAGCAGAAGGAGATTCTGGAGAAAGCGTTGGCGGGCAAGGTCGACATCCTGATCGGTACACACCGGCTGCTCTCGAAAGATCTGAAGTTTCAGGACCTCGGACTGCTTGTGGTCGATGAAGAACAGCGGTTCGGTGTGCGTCACAAAGAGCGCCTCAAGCAGATGCGCGCGCAGATCGATGTGCTGTCGATGTCTGCGACGCCGATTCCGCGGACGCTGCATATGTCGTTGGTGGGCCTGCGGGACATGTCGGTCATCGAAACACCGCCGAAGGACCGCATGGCGATCCAGACGATCGTTGCCAAGTTCGACGAGAAGCTGATACGAACTGCCATCGAGATGGAGCTTGATCGCGGGGGACAGGTGTACTTCGTGCACAACCGCGTGGAGACCATCTACGATCTTGCGTCGAAGATCCGCGAACTGGTGCCGCAGGCGCGCATTGTGGTCGGACATGGGCAACTCCCTGAGGCGGAGTTGGAGCGCGTGATGCTCGCGTTCATGAATCACGAGTTCGACGTGCTGGTGGCCACCTCGATTATCGAGAACGGCCTGGATATCCCGCTGGCGAATACGATTATCGTCAATCGCGCGGACCGGCACGGGCTAAGCGAGCTGTACCAGTTGCGCGGGCGGGTTGGGCGGTCGAACCGCCGCGCCTACGCGTATCTGCTGATTCCGCCCGACACAGAGCTCACGGATATTGCGCGCAGGCGGCTTGCGGCCCTCAAGGAGTTTTCCGACCTGGGTGCCGGCTTCAAGATCGCTGCGTTGGATCTCGAGCTGCGCGGGGCAGGGAACATGCTCGGCGGCGAGCAATCCGGCCACATCGAGGCAGTCGGGGTCGAGCTGTATACGTCGATGCTCGAAGAAGCCGTCCGCAAGATGAAGGGTGAGGCGGAGAAGCCGGCCCATGCAGGCACATCCATCAACCTTGGGATTTCGGTTCGCATCGACTCCACCTATATTCCGGAGGAGAATCAGCGCTTGCGGATGTATAAGCGTATCGCGGGGGCGGAGGATGAGCCCGCGCTGCAGGATGTGCTGGCGGAGTTGAGAGACCGATACGGCGATCCGCCGGAATCCGTGCAGAACCTGATTGCCGCAGGCGAACTGCGCCTGATGTGTGAGCGCCTGGGCATTGCACAGCTCGACCGCAAACGCACACAGATTGAGCTGCCGAATCCGAACGGCAATAAGAAACAGCCGCTGAAGCAATTCGTCGAGATGCTGCACATCCGCTTTGCGGCCGAGGCGGCGGACACCTCACAACAACAGAGCGCCAGCAACGGCCACGTGGACCCCGCGACGATCATGCGGCTGGTGGCGCGGAATGCCAAACGAGGCGCACAGTTCACGCCTCAGGGGGTGCTCCGATGGCCACTGACCTCGGCGAAGGCCGCCGATGTGCTGTCCGAAACGCGAGCGATGCTGGAGTCTCTTTCGGGCACGAACTGACGTCTAGCGATGGCGGAACGCGTGGCGAATGTGGCTGGCATCTCGCGGGCGAGCGGGCCGCGGCCCCTCGTTGTAGCCGGAAGTGTCCGCGCCTGCGGGATAGAGAACCACGTATCGGCCCGCACCCTCGCCGCTCGATGCAGTCGGCAGGCCGGACTCGCTGAGCATCAGGTGGAGCATGCGGCGTTCCCGAGCATTCATCGCCGGGAAGGCGTACGGCTCGCCTGTGGCGCGCACGTGTTGGATCGCTGCCGCGGCTGAGTCCTTTAGGCGACGGTCGCGGTTGGCGCGGAACCGGTCGGCATCGAAGCTCACCTGATCCTGCGATTCAGGATCGAGGCGCAGGATCTTGGTTGCAAGATGCTCGAGGGCGTTCAGGAGCTCGCCGTTTTGCCCAATCAATATCCCGGTGTCCGGCCCAGAAAACTCCACATGCAGCGTGCGTGGACCGGCCGTGTCCTCGGAACGGGAGTTGCCATTGACCTGAGTTGGCCGGGCGCTGCGCAGCGCGACGCGAAATCTCACGCGTAGGCCTGTACTCGACAGAACACTCTCAAGAAACCGTCCAATCGTCTGGGCTGCCTGGGCCGCATCTTGCATAGGGAGATTCACCTTACGAACAAAAGCTTATAACAATTTTCAGTCAGGAGAGGTATGCGCCGGGCCGCCGCCCGAAGTCGCGGCTATCCGGTCGGCACATGGAAAGGGCAAAAAGGCTGGATTCGGGCGCGATTCCGTGAGGGCTGATCTTCCCCACCGCTATTCGCCGCTGTGTTCTTCGCGCGCTCCGGGCTCAGGAAAGTCCGTGTCGTGCTCTTTGATCAGGTCATCCTGGTCGCGATGACCGAGTTGGCCTGCAAGCGAATTTTGTCCAGATGGCATCTTTCGGGTCGCTTCAGGGCTGCTATCTTCCACCGCTCCCTTGCGGACTGCTTCATCGGGCTGGGGCATCGCGAAGACCTCCTCCGAACGTCACCGGTTGGATGACGCCCAGGCGAGCGGCTGTTGCCTGCCGTAGCATGTGGGACCGGCCGATCACGAGATAAAGGCTAGCTCAGCGTCTCCATCAGCTTATTTACTGTGCGATTCATGTCCTTATCGGCGCGGCGGTTCTCATCGATCTTCGCAATCGAGTGCATGACCGTGGTGTGGTGCTTGCCCCCGAACTGGCGTCCGATCTCCGGCAGGGAAGCCTCTGTGAGCTGCTTGGCGAGATACATCGCAATCTGACGGGGCACCACTACCTGCCGCGAGTTGTTCTTCTGCTTCAACTCTGCCACACGCATGCCGAACTGCTCGGCAACGGCGCGCTGGATCGCTTCGATCGTAATTTTGCGGACCTGGGTATCGATAAACTGCTTGAGGCACTGCTGCGCAACGACCAAAGTGATCTCCACTCCGTGCATGCTGCACCAGGCAATCAGGCGAACCAGTGCGCCTTCGAGTTCACGCACGTTCGTGCGCACATTGCTCGCAATAAAGAGCGCAACATCGGTCGGAAGCTGTGTCTGCTCCGATTCAGCCTTCTTTTGCAGAATGGCAACCTTGGTTTCTAGGTCGGGCGGCTGAATATCTGCAATCAGTCCCCACTCGAAGCGCGAGCGCAGGCGATCCTCAAAGTCGGGTAGCTCCTTCGGCGGCCTATCCGAGGCGATGACGATCTGCTTCATGCTCTCGTGGAGTGTATTGAATGTGTGGAAGAACTCTTCCTGTGTGCGTTCCTTGCCGGCAAGGAACTGGATGTCGTCGATCAGCAGCACGTCGACATTGCGGAACTTGTCGCGAAAGCTAGTCATCTTCTGATAGCGGACGCAGTCCACCATCTCGTTCATGAACTTCTCGCCCGAAACATAGCAGATGGCCGCATGCGGCTGGCGCCGTTTTACGTCATGACCAATCGCATGCATCAGGTGAGTCTTGCCCATGCCCACGCCGCCGTAGAGGAAGAGCGGGTTGTAGGCCTTAGATGGACGTTCGGCGACGGCTTGGGCGGCGGCTGTAGCAAACTGATTCCCGCCGCCGATTACGAACGCGTCGAACTGATACCTCGGATTGAGTTGCGAGGCTGTGTTCCAGTCGAAGCGAGCCTGCTCCGGTTGCGGAGCGGACGGCGTAGGCGGACGCCGTGCGGCGGGCGCATTCGGCGCGTGGCTAGGAACCGGTGGGAAGCCGCCATCTTCACGGACGCGGGCCGGGGCTGCCTCCTGCTGCGGTGTGGTGAAGACGACGCCTTCGATGTCGAGGCCGAGATTGTCGACGGCCTCTTGAATGAGGTCAGTGTACTTTTCGCAGACGTCCTGAAACTCTGCCGAGGGAATGCGGACATGAAGCGTCTTGCCTTGCAGATGAGAGAATCTGGTGGGCTTCAGCCAAGTCTCGAACGATTGACGATTAATCTTCTTTTCCAGCGCTGCCAGAATTCGCACCCACGAATTCAGGACTGCGGTGGCGGTCGGAACGAATGACATGCTTTCAATTCCTTCTTGAGCTTCGGGCCAAGTCTTCTTGCTTTCAGAGGCGTACATATCTCAAACCGATCAGCCCAATGGCGACTGCAAAAAAGACAACAGAGGCTCCGCATCGCCACATGCGGCGATTGGCCGGAACGCTGGTTGCTGGAGATCTTCGCGCCGGCTTCGAAGGACCTGTGCGAAGAGAAAACGACAACTAAAACGAAGTGTGAAATCGCGTCAATCGAGATTCGCACTTGGTAAGCGGGTTTGATAGTAGCACGGATGCATCACGCCATTTCAAGTGATTCGGAGACAAAAATCTGTTTGCACCATTCCTTGTGAAGGGCCATCCGCGGCATCCTAAATGCGTGTATTCTCAACGGCGCTTGAGTCAGGCGAATGTCGCTCGGAACCTTCCCGATCCGGGTGCTGCTTCCCGAAATGGGTTTGGGTGTCCAGACACCCATCAGGTATACTGAGAGACTGTTGCAACAGCAAAGAAATTGAGCAGGAGTCGACTCACATGCCGAAGCGTACTTTTCAACCGAACCGCCGCCGCCGCGCCAAGACCCACGGATTTTTGACGCGCATGAAGACTAAGGCGGGGGCCGCGGTGCTAAGCCGCCGCCGTGCCAAGGGCCGTCACAAGATCGCCGTGAGCGCGGGATACCGCGACTAATCCTCTGGCCGGGTCCCACCGGCCCGACGAGGTTCTGGTCCCATTGATCGCCGCCGCCAACAGACTTCGCCGGCACGGAGAGTATCAGCGGGTTTACCGGTCCAGCCGCAAGCGGTTCGGCAAGCAGATGAGTTACTTCTTCCTGCTGCGCGATTCGCAATCCACAACAGAGAGCGGCATGCCTGCCGGGTCGATGTCCGGCCCGCGGGTCGGCCTGACTGTCAGCCGCGCCATGGGCAAGGCCGTCGTGCGTAACCGCATCAAGCGGCGGATGCGCGAAGCGGTGCGGCGGCAGATCGCGATGCTCCAGGCTCCCGTGGATGTGGTGCTGCACCCGAACCGGCGGGTCATGGAGACCGAGTTCGCGGTCTTGGAGCAGGATGTCGCGCAAGTGTTCCGTGCTATCCAACAATCGGTCGAGCGCGAGGCGCGAGCGCGCATTTCCGCGGGAGAGCGTTTGTGAAATCGGCGTCGGTTCCCGATCAAGCCGCAAGCCGCGAACGCGACACGCCAATCAACCGCCTCGCGGCCGGGACGTTCTGGCTTTACAAGAGATGCATATCTCCACTTCTCCATGCCGTTGCTCCGGGTGGATGCCGCTATCTGCCGACGTGTTCGGAATACGCCTATACCGCAGTGGAGCGATTTGGTATTTGGCGCGGCGGGTGGCTTGCCGGACGGCGCCTGCTGCGGTGCCATCCGTGGGCGAAAGGCGGTCTCGACCCCGTGCCCGAAGCCGTTTCTCAGCTCAATGCAGAGCCTTCGCGCTGAAGTGTGAAGCGTTTACCCTTTACCATAGAGACTGAGCGGGGCGGCCTGACCGCGTCTCCCACCCACCCTTAGAACAGGAAGACCCACTTGGCAGAGATCAGCAACCCCAACCAGCAGGGAGGACAAGATGGCCGGTCGATGCTGGCCATCATGATGGTCTTCATGGCCATCCTCCTTGGTGTTCAGTACTACCACCTGAAGACCAACCCGCCGCAGCCTCCTCCCAAGCCGACGCCGGCGGCATCTCAACCCGAACCTGCGCCTGCCGTTCCAACCCTACCCAGCTCGCCTCCCGCGAATCAGACCGTCATATCCTCCCAGCCTACGGTTCAGGCTTCCTCCGAGAGCACTACGACGATAGAGAACAAGCTGTACCGTATTCAGTTCTCCAACCGCGGCTCTCAAGTGACGAGTTGGATCCTGAAGGGGCCTCAGTTCACCAACAGCGAGGGGAAACCGCTGGACTTGGTGAACTCGGACGCCGCAAAGCTGTTTGGTTATCCGCTGTCGCTCTACACCTACGATGGCTCCACTTTTTCGATCTCCTCGATCTCTCGCAACGGTCATCAGGTTACGGCCACGATTTCCGGCACTGTGCCTTCCGGGATCAGCGGTCGGACCGTTTCCATCAACGGTGTCTCGGATAACAGCTTCAATGGCACATACGTCGTCACCCAAACAGGCCCAAATACGCTGGCCTATATGCAGAACTACGGAGATAACGCCAGCAGCAGTGGTGGCAGCATTGCGACAGTAAACGGCGCGACCGCGGAGGCTCTGAGCCACGCACTGTTCGTGCCTTCCGCAATCGGCAATCTGGAGGCTCCGAACACCGTCACATTCAAGTACTCGGCCGGTGATCTGGAGGCGACAAAGACATTCCGCTTCGACCCTGACAGCTATGTGCTGCATGCTCAGGTTCAGGTGACCCGTGCAGGTCAACCCGTGCGAACCCTGCTCAGTTGGCCCGGGGGGTTCGGAGATCAGAACGAGGATTATAGCGGGCGCTCCTATTCGAACTCGCAGTTCGATACCTATAAGGAGGGCAAGGATGAGCATCTTGCCCCGAAAAAGATCTCGGGCGGGGAGACGCTGAATGGACCGTTTGATTGGGCAGGCGTCAGCGACCCGTTCTTCGCTGCGGTCTTCCTGCCCGACTCTCCGGCGAGCACAAGCGTTGCAACACTGCATAACGAGATCGACGTTTCGAAGACGATCAAGCGCGTTGGATTTGGCTCCGGGTCGGCCCCGACGAAGGCTGCTGAGCAGCCGATTCTCGGCGCAGCAATGGGCGACGTGAGCGGAACCACCAGCCTGCGCATTTTCGTCGGACCGAAGGCGATCAATGTCTTGAAGAGAGTTCATGCCACGAATCCGAAAATTACGCTGGAACCGATGCTCGAGTTCGGGTTCTGGGGATTCATCGGAAAATATCTCTTTCTTGCGCTCCAGTTTATTCATCGCTTCGTTGCGAACGTTCCTGGTTCCTGGGGATGGGCCATTGTTCTGCTCACGATTCTGCTCAATGTGCTTGTTCTGCCTGCTCGCATCAAGAGCATGCAAAGCGCTCTGAAGATGCAGCGAATTCAGCCGCAGATGGACGCGATTAAGGAAAAGTACAAGAAGTACAAGGTTACGGATCCCAAGCGGAACGAGATGAACGCCGAGATTATGGAGCTGCAGAAGGCCCATGGCGTTAACATGTTTGGCGGATGTATCCCAAATTTGGTCACGCTGCCGATTCTGTACGCGTTCTTCTACATGCTTCCGCGTGTGGTGGAGCTTCGGCATGCAGTCTGGCTTTGGATTCCAGATCTGCAGGCAGCCGATCCCTGGCACATCCTGCCGATCCTCACTATCGTGTTCCAGTTTCTCTCGCAGTACTACACGCCTTCGCCCGGAGTCGACCCGCAGCAGCAGAAGATGATGGCCTTCATGATGCCGGCATTCTTCGGCTACATGACCTGGAACTACGGTTCTGGAATCGCTCTCTACTGGCTGGTCGGATTGCTCATCGGAGTTGCGCAGCAGATGATCATGAATCGCACGTCCCTCGGCAAAGAGATGCGCGAGATTGCGCTGAAGCGTGCACGCAGAAAAGGCGGTAACCAGGGGCGCAAGTAGTGGAATTTGCATCCAACAGCAGTGCGAGACACTGGTAAGTGAGGCGCTCTTCTTTCATGGCACAACAGAAGATTCGTAAGGCTGTTTTTCCTGCTGCGGGCTTGGGCACGCGTTTTTTGCCAGCCACCAAGTCGATTCCCAAAGAGATGCTCTGTCTGGTCGACAAGCCTCTCATCCAATACGGCGTAGAAGAGGCAGTCGCTGCCGGCTGCACCGAGATCGTGATAGTCACGGGCCGCGACAAAGCGGCCATGGAAGACCACTTCGACTCGAGCCCCGAGCTTGAGTACGCGCTCGCCGCAAAGGGCAAGCAGCAACTGCTCGACGCGGTTCACTCTGTTTCGAACCTCGCCAAAATCATCTACACGCGCCAGGCGGAGCCGCTGGGCCTGGGCCACGCCGTGCTGATGGCGAGAGAGGTTGTGGGCGACGAACCCTTCTGCGTGCTGCTGCCCGACGACATTGTCGACGCGAATGTCCCCTGCATGAAGCAGATGGTGCAAGCGTTCGAGCAGACCGGTTCGAGCATTCTGGCCTCAGAAGTGATCGAAGGTCCGGAGATCTCTGCCTACGGGGTACTGGACTGCACGCCCGATCCGAAGAATCCGCGCTTGCTGAGCGTCAAGGGAATGGTCGAGAAGCCGAAGTTCGAGGAAGCTCCCTCGAAGAACGCGATCATCGGGCGCTACATCCTTACGCCGAAGATCTTCGACATGATCGAGCAACTCACGCCTGGAGCGGGAGGCGAACTCCAGTTGACCGACGCCATCAAGGCGTTGCTTCAGCACGAGCAGGTCTATGGCTTCCACTACGAGGGCAAGCGTCACGATGCCGGGGACAAGCTTGGTTTCCTCAAAGCCACCGTGGAGTTTGCACTCAAGCGCAATGACCTCGGCCCCCCCTTCCGGGAATGGCTGAAGAGCTTTCCGATTCAGTAGTGTGGAGCGAGTTGCCGACTCTCGACGGGCCGGGTTAGTCTGCTGGGGTTCGGAACTTGAATCCGCAGTTCGCTTGATCCGCGCACAGTCGGAATTGCTTCAGCATCCGGCCAATGCAACGTGCGAGTGAACGGCTTGAGGTCATCTGATGACGAAAACCATCACTCGGGACGGAGTCGCACTCGCAGTATCGGCGCTCTTGTTTACTGCTACGAACCTTGTTGCTCAGAGTCCCTCGATCAAACCTGGCCTCTGGGAAACCGAAATCTCGGTTACAACGAACATGACGCTTCCGCCCGAGGCTGAGGCTCGCATCGCGGCACTTCCGCCAGAGCAGCAGGCAATGATTCGCTCCCGAATGAGTGGCGGAAAGCCTACAACGTCCACGAACAAATCGTGTGTTGCGCCCAACACCACCATCGACAGCCTCCTGAATCAGCAGACACAGAGGAATGGTGCGATGCAGTGCACGGTGTCGAACCGCTCTATCGCGGCAAGCGGCGGGACATTCGATACAACCTGCATCGGAGAGGGCTCCACGGCAACCGCCCACGTCGAGTTCACCAGAGTGGATGACGAACACGCGACAGGCAAGATGCACATGACGATGAACTCCACCCGAAACGGCAGAAGCATGAGCGGCTCGTCCGACAGTACCCTCAAGTACAAGTACATCGGTGCGGACTGTGGCGATGTGAAGCCGATGGGAGCCTCGGCAGGAGCGCATTAGCACGATGGGACGATGTTGTATGCGTCTTCGCCGCGCGTTCTATCGTCAAACAACCAATACAAACAACTGATGTCCATCGAAGGTGTAGATGGAAATTGCCCGCATTGCCTCTGCCGTGTTCCTCTGCGTTCTTTCGCTGAACGTCCATGCACAGTCCGGCGCCAAGCCGATTCAAATCGTAGCGGACCTCACAGAGGCGCCGCGCAAGCTATACCACGCCGAGGTTGACCTGCCGGTGAAGACCGGCCCGCTGACACTTATCACACCACAATGGATCCCGGGCAATCACCGCCCGAACGGCCCGGCCGAAAACATCACGGGCGTGGTTTTCACGGCCAATGGACAGACCCTCCCCTGGCGTCGTGACGATGTCAATCTATTCGAGTTCCACCTCACGATTCCTCGGGGAGTCACGACGCTCCACGCGCACCTCGATTGCATCGTCACCTCGCGTGCAAGCACCAAGATGGCCGTGCTGGAGTGGGAAAAGCTGTTGCTGTACCCCGCGAATGTGCCCGTTCGCGACATCCCCATCCAGCCCTCCGTTACCGTTCCTGCCGGCTGGGGAACCGGCACGGCACTTTCGCCGGTCGATAAGGGCGCGCCAACCCCTACGGCCGGTGT
>Ga0157370_10009550_pt1 | contig 10342 bp, 11 predicted proteins | sample C35metaG_FD_113463 | JGI IMG/M metagenome (GOLD analysis project Ga0157370, IMG submission 113463) | Corn rhizosphere microbial communities from Kellogg Biological Station, Michigan, USA - C3-5 metaG | ecosystem: Host-associated > Plants > Roots > Rhizosphere > Soil | place: USA: Michigan... | reverse complement strand
TAGGCCGGGATCGACGGGTCAACAGCGGCAACCGCGCTTGCGGTGGCGACGCCAGCGGCGACAAAAGTCAGGGCCGCCATCAAACGCTTAAGTTTCATGCCTTGCTCCTAGCAGGATAGGGTTGTGATGGAACGGGCCCAAGTATCTGTAGGCCGTGTGAAGACTCTATGACTTGAATGTGACAATTAGATGAAAGGCCATCATGGAGCTGCTGCGCTCGGCCATGCGGCGTTGAAGTGCGGGTCGCGATGCTCGCGCATCCCCGTCACCCCCGCGAAGGCGGGGGTCCAGAATCTCGAAGCTGCCGTATAACTAAAAGCCGCCAACAAAGCCGCAGCGCAGGTTTTCAAAACAGTGTGAACGTTGTGCTGTCACTTATTGAGCCACTAGCAACGACCCGGAGACCGCCCCATGCATTTCGCTCGTTTACTGCCGCTATCCCTACTGACCGTCGCGTGCGTGAGCTGCGCGGAAACGCCAACCGCCGATGCGCTAAAGGGCTACGGACCGAAGCCGACCCTGCCGGAACCCGAGTCGGGCCTGCTGCCGACGGTGAACATTGCCAACGCGGTCGGCTGGCCCGTCGGCGGCACACCGGAGGCGGCGCCGGGCACCAAGGTCAATCTGTTTGCCGAAGGGCTGGACCATCCGCGCTGGCTGCACGTGTTGCCCAACGGCGACGTGCTGGTGGCCGAGAGCAACGCGCCGAAGCCCGAAGATGAAGGCGATTTCAAAATCAAGGAATGGGTGGCCAAGAAGATCATGGCCAAGGCCGGTGCCGGCGTGCCGAGTGCCGACCGCATCACCTTGCTGCGCGACGCCGACCACGACGGCATCGCCGAAGTGCGCACCACCTTTTTGAAAAACCTGCACTCGCCCTTCGGCATGGCCCTGGTTGGCAACGACTTGTATATCGCCAACGCCGACGCCGTGGTGCGTGTGCCGTACGTGACGGGTCAGACCGAAATCAGCGCCGAGCCGACCAAAATCACCGCGCTGCCGGCCGGCCTGAACCATCACTGGACGAAAAACCTGATCGCCAGCCAGGACGGTAAAAAGCTGTACGTCACTGTCGGCTCCAACAGCAACGTCGGCGAAAACGGCCTGGATATAGAAGAAGGCCGCGCCGCCATCTGGGAGCTGGACCCCAGCAGCGGCGACAAACGCCTGTTCGCCACCGGCCTGCGCAACCCCAACGGCCTGGCCTGGGAACCCACCACCGGTGCGCTGTGGGTGGCGGTGAATGAGCGCGACGAAATCGGCAATGACCTGGTGCCGGACTACATCACCTCGGTGAAGGAAGACGGTTTTTATGGCTGGCCCTACAGCTACTACGGCCAGCACGTCGACGAACGCGTAGAGCCGCAGCAGCCGGACCTGGTCGCCAAAGCCTTGGTGCCCGATTACGCGCTGGGCTCGCACACCGCGTCGCTTGGCATCACCTTTGGCGACAAAAGCGCGCTGCCGGACTACAAGGAAGGGCTGCTGGTGGCGCAACACGGCTCATGGAACCGCGAGCCGCGCGCGGGCTACAAGGTGATCTTCGTGCCGTTCAGCGGCGGCAAACCCAACGGCATGCCGCAAGACGTGCTCACCGGCTTCCTCAACCCTGAAGGCGAAGCGCAAGGCCGTCCGGTGGATGTCGCCATCGACAGCCAGGGCGCCCTGCTGGTGACGGACGACGTCGGCAACAAAGTGTGGCGGGTCAGCGCTTCGAAATAAGCAGGTACAGCCCCACGCAAAACCCCAGGCCGCATAACGCGGCCACGTAATAGGCCGGCCCGAGGGGGTCGGTCTTGAGCAGCAGGGTGACGAGCATCGGTGTCAGCCCGCCGAAAATGGCGTAGGCCAGGTTGTAGGAAAACGACAACCCGGAAAAACGCACCACCGGCGGGAAGGCATTAACCATCACAAACGGCACCGCGCCGATGGTGCCCACGAACAGGCCTGTTAGCGCATAGAGCGGGAACAGCCATTCAGGATGAGCGCTGACCTGCGTGTAGAACGTCCACGAACTGGCCAACAGCAGCAAGCTGCCGACGATAAACACGCGGCCCGCGCCGAATCGATCAGCCAAGGCACCAGCCGCTACGCATCCAATGCTCAAAAACACGATAGCCAGGCTATTGGCCTGCAGCGCCGTGGCCGCGTTGAAGTGGTAGAGGGTTTGCAACAACGTGGGCGTCATCAAGATGACCACGATAATGCCGGCCGACAGCACCCAGGTGAGCAGCATCGACAGCAGAATCGCGCCCCGGTGATCGCGCACAACGGCCTTGAGCGGCACTTCTTCGGCCAAGGCTTTGCGTTGTTGCAGCTCGGCGAACACCGGCGTTTCGTGCAGCCAGCGGCGCAGGTACACCGAGAACAACCCAAACACGCCGCCGAGCAGGAACGGCCCACGCCAGCCGTAGGCCAACAGTTCTTCGGGCGTGAAAATGCTGTTGAACAAGGTGGCCACCAGCGAGCCCAGCAGAATGCCGGCGGTCAGCCCCGAGGTCAGCGTGCCGCAGGCATAACCGATGTGCCGTGGCGGCACGTGCTCGGCGACAAACACCCAGGCGCCGGGCACTTCACCGCCAATGGCGGCCCCCTGAATCACCCGCAGCACCAGCAAGGCGATGGGCGCCCAGATACCGATCTGCGCGTAAGTGGGCAGCAAGCCCATCAGCAAGGTGGGCACGGCCATCATGAAAATGCTCAGGGTGAACATTTTCTTGCGCCCGAGCAGATCGCCGAAGTGCGCCATGACGATGCCGCCCAGCGGGCGGGCCAGATAGCCGGCGGCGAAGATGCCGAAGGTTTGCATCTGCCGCAGCCATTCGGGCATTTCGGGCGGGAAGAACAGCTTGCCGACCACGGCCGCGAAGAACACGAAAATGATGAAGTCGTAAAACTCCAGCGCACCGCCCAGAGCGGAGAGCGACAGGGTTTTGTAATCGCTGCGAGTCAGCGGTCGGGTCGGGACAGGCGTGGGCGAGGCGGCGATGGACATAAAAGAGGGCTTCTCAATCGGCTGAAAGCGCAGCAACAGCGGGCGCAAAGCCCCGCGCGGCAGGGCGGCACGATAGCAAATTGCGACAGTTCGACACAGCAATGTAACCATCTCGGTCAATTCTGGAACCCGGCAGTCGTGCTAGGACAAAACCCCCGATATACTGCGGCCTGTCCGCGTCTGGCCCCAGCTAGAGCGGCCGGGTCTTCTGCGAACCCAACTTGCGGCCTGTTAGCCGAGTGAGCAGTCAAGCCCGAGACTGACCACAACCAATAAGAGTGACGGGTAAGAGGCACCCTAGGCATGATCGAACTCGAACAAGAAGACCCAACGCCGCAAGGCGATCTGGCGCTGCAAATTACCGCCCTCCCCCGCGAAACCAATGGCTTCGGCGACATTTACGGCGGCTGGCTGGTCTCGCAGATGGACCTCGCCGGCACGGCCATGGCGAGCAAAGTCGCTGGCGGGCGCGTATCCACCGTCGCCATCGACCGCATGGCGTTTCTGGTGCCGGTTGCCGTAGGCGCGCAGCTGTCGTTCTACAGCCAAACCCTGGAAATCGGCCGCAGCTCGATTCAGATGCTGGTCGAGGTGTGGAGCGATGACCCGCTCTCCAGCGAATGGCGCAAGGTGACCGAGGCAGTGTTTGTGTTTGTGGCCATTGATGGCAGCGGACGTACGCGGCCCGTGCCACGGCGTTAAGCATTGCTGCATTGAACTCCCCTCGCCCACTTGTGGGATAGGGGCTGGGGGAGAGGGCCGGCCGTCACGCCATGTTCAATCGAGTCGCCTGCTGCCCTCTCCCTAACCCTCTCCCGTAAACGGGAGAGGGGACTGATCTTCGTACGTCAGGAGTTCCCGAATGTCTCTCGCCACCACCGCCCCCCACGTTGAACGCATCGAACTGGACGAACTGGTGTGCTGGCGCATTCGCACCGCCCACGCCAATTTGCTGATCGCCCAACAGGGCGCGCAGGTGCTGACTTACCAGCCCCACGATCAACAACCGGTCATTTGGCTGAGCGAGCAAGCCGCCTATAAAAAAGGCCAATCGGTGCGTGGCGGGGTGCCGGTGTGCTGGCCGTGGTTTGGCGACCTGGCGCGCAACCCCGAACCGATTCAGCAGCAACACGCCGGCGCGTCGGCACCCGCTCACGGCCCGGTTCGCGGCCTGGACTGGCAGTTGCAAGGCATCGACAACGATGACCAGCGCGTAACCCTGCGTTTCACCCTGCCAGCCAACAGCCTGCCCGCGCTGCCCGCCGGCATCGAACTCAGCCTGGACGTTCAGTTGGACGAACGCCTGACCCTCAGCCTGACCACCCGAAACGGCAGCGATCAGCCGTTGGCGCTGAGCCAGGCGTTGCATACCTATTTTGCTGTGGGTGACATCCACCAGACGCGCCTCGAAGGCTTCGACCAGACTCGCTACATCGAAACACTGGCGAACTGGGAGCAGCGCACCCAGCACGGCGACATCACGTTTACTGGCGAAACCGACCGCATCTATCTCGATGTACCCGCGCAGCTGAGCATCTTTGATCCGCTGTGGAACCGGCGCATTCACCTGGCCAGCAGCGGCTCGCGTTCGGCGGTGGTGTGGAACCCGTGGACCGATAAAGCCCAGCGCTTGAGCCAGTTCGCCGACGACGCCTGGCCCGGCATGTTGTGCATCGAAACCGCCAACGTGCTGGACGACCACCTCACCCTCACGCCCGGCGCCGCGCACACCATGGCCGTCACGCTCTGGGCTGAATCCGCCTAAACACGGGGGCTCTGCTCAAGCGCCCCTTGCCAATCGCCCGGCACTGTATTGCAATGCGCCATCACTCTTCGCCAGTGCCCGGCTCCCATGCTCAGAAAATTCAGCGCTTCGGCGGGTAAGAACGGCCTGGAAGACACCGGTAAGCGCACGCTGATGCGCCTGATTCTGGTGAGCACGGGCGTCACGCTGAGTTGCTTCGCCGTGCTGCAGTTCCTCGCTTCGCATCCGGCCATCGCTGTGTTCGAGCTGGTCACCAGCGCGCTGCTGGTATGGGGTGGCTGGAAGATTGTTGCGGTGCGCAACCTGGTGCCGTGGATTTACCTGTACCTGATCCCGACCTTCTTTTTTCTTCTGTACATCATCGTCATGCCCGAGGCGTCGAGCGCCGCCTACGTGTGGATTTACATCATTCCGCTGCTCTCGTATCTGCTCCTCGGCCGGGTGCGCGGCTTCCTGCTGACCATGCCGTTCACGCTCACCGCCATTGCCCTGTATTTCGACAAATACCCGCTGCCGGCCGATTCCGCCGCGCTGATTGATGTGCTCAACGCCGTGCTATGCGGGGTGATGATCATCGTTTTTGTGCACCTGTACGAATTCCGCCGCGCCGCTGCCTACGACCAGCTTGAACGCCAGGCGCGAACCGATGCGCTGACCGGGGTGGCGAGCCGTGGCAGTTTTCAGCAGGCGCTGGAGCGCAGCATTCTGGAAGCGGAACGCAGCAGCTTGCCGGTGGCGTTGGTGATCATGGATGTCGACCATTTCAAACGGGTCAACGACACCTGGGGCCACGACGCGGGCGATCAGGCGCTCCAACATATTTGCAACGGTTTGCGGCTAAGGCTGCGGGCCACCGACAGCCTGGGCCGACTGGGTGGCGAAGAATTTGGGCTGATTTTGCCTAACACCGAGCTGGCGGCAGCGACGCCGCTGGTGGAAAACCTGCGCGAGCACATCGCCAGCCATCCACTGCGCTATGGCGACGAGGTTATCGCCCTGTCGGCCACCTTCGGCCTGGCCCAGTGGCCGACCGATGGCCTCAGCGCGGCCGAACTCTACCGCTGCGCTGACCAGCGCTTGTACAGCGGCAAAGCGCTGGGGCGTAACCGCCTGGTGGATACCGACACCAGCGCCTGAGTGCGTTAGCCCAGCGCTGTATCGAGGAACATCATTACCGCGAAGCCCGCCATCAAGCCCAGCGTGGCCGGGGTCTGGTGGCCGTTGCGGTGGGTTTCCGGAATCACTTCGTGGGACACCACAAAAATCATCGCGCCAGCCGCCAGGCCCATGCTGATCGGATACGCCAAGGCGAAGCCGCTGGAAACGCCAATGCCGATCAACGCGCCCAACGGCTCCATGGCACCGCTCAGAACGGCCAGCAGCGCGGCTTTCATCGACGACATACCGGTGGCCCGCAACGCCATGGCCACGGCGAGGCCTTCGGGAATGTCTTGGATGGCGATGGCGGTGGTCAACGGCAGGCCAACGCTCATGTCGCCACCGGAAAAGCTCACGCCAATCGCCATGCCTTCTGGGATGTTGTGCAGCGTCACGGCCAACACAAACAGCCACACGCGGTTAATGCGCTCGGCTTCCGGGCCGCAAGGGCCGGTGCTGTCGTGTTCGTGCGGGGTAAAACGGTCGAGGCCGAGCATCAGCAACACGCCCAGGCCGAGGCCGACAACCACGGTCAGCGCAGCCATGGGGCCGTTGCCGGTGATTTCTTTGGCGGCGGCCAGGCCCGGCAGAATCAGCGAGAAGGAACTGGCGGCGAGCATCATGCCGGCGGCGAAGCCGAGCATGGTGTCTTGGGTGCGGGCTTTGATCGAGCCCAAGGTCAGGGCGAAAATCGCGCCCAACGCCGTAGCGCCGAAACCGGCCATGCCGCCGTAGAAGGCGATGTGCAGATGCCCGGAGCCGTCGCCCTGAAAGGCGTTGTAGATGCTCATCACCAGCAACACCAGCACCGCGACGGCAGCGGCGCCGAAACCCAAGGTGGTGAACGGGTGGTTGTGCGCCTGGTTAACCCAGGCGTTTCGCATGGCAAGAATGGAAGTCGGCATAGCAGTGAACCGGCGCTGAAAAATGTAAACGCAGATTAAAAGCTATCGCCGCTTGATGGCCATAAGAAAAAATCTATCGTGGAGCACCGGCAACGATGATTACAAATCCGCCTCGGTCACCGCTCGCACGTTGCTGGCATCTAGGGCGTAGGCGGCGTCGGCCAGGTCGTTGCTGACCTTTTCCACCTTCAAGGTGCCGGTCACCCAGAGTGGGTTATAGATGTCGTCGAGCTTCAGGCCTTTGGGATAACGCACCAGCACCATTTGGTTCGGCGGTGGTGGCGGCACGTGGATGCAGGCGCCGGGGTACGGCACGAGGAAGAACAAGGTGCTGCGGCCTTTGGCGTCGGTTTCCAACGGCACCGGGTAGCCACCGATGCGGATGGTCTTGTTGTTCATCGCCGCCACCGTGTGGGTGGAATACATCACCGCTGGCAGGCCTTTCTCCTGCTTCAAGCCGCCTTTGCTGCTGAACGTACCGTCGCCTTCGGGGGTGTTGTGGCTGATTTCCGGCATGGCTTCCAACGCCTTTTGATCGGCTTTGGGCATCAGCGACAGCCAGTCGGTTTCGGGCAATTGTGCGTGGGCAAAACCACTGAGTAACAACAAGCTGAACAGTAAGCGGCGCATGGAGAAACTCGGGGGAAGTCGGAAGCCGGCGAGTCTATCAGCCGCTAATTGCCAGGTGCAGACCGAGCAGCGCCAAGCCGATAAAGAACAGGCGCTTGAACAGCTGCGCGCTGATGCGCTGCCGCAACCATTGGCCCAACGCCATGCCTAGCAACGCAGGCAGCAGCGCCAACAGCGAGGCGCCCAACTCAGCGCTGCCCAGCTCGCCACGCCAAAACAGCGCCGCGCCGAGCGCCAACGTGGACACCGTAAACGACAGCCCCAACGCCTGCACCAGCGCATCGCGCTGCAAGCCCAAGGCTTGCAGATACGGCACGGCAGGAATCACGAACACGCCGGTGGCGGCAGTGACAACGCCGGTCAGCAGACCGCAAACCGGACCCAACCAGGGCTCCCATGCGGCAGGCACGCGCAGGGTCGGCAGCAGCAAACCGCTCAAGGCATACACCAGCAACGCAGCGCCCAACGCATGGGTCATCCACTGACCCGACCCCAGCCCTAGCCACCAGGAACCCAACGACGTGCCGATGACGATAGTCAGCAGCAATGGCCACAAGCGCAGCCACAACGGACGCAACGCGCCGCCGATTGCCAGCTGCCAGATATTGGTGACGGTGGAAGGAATGAAAAGCAGAGCCGCAGCTTGCGGGGGCAGCATCGCCAGCCCCAATAAGCCCATGGCCACGGTGGGCAGGCCGAGGCCGATTACACCTTTGACGGTGCCGGCCAATACGAACGTGGCCAGTACCAGCAAGGTAAGGGCCACGCCAAGGTGCTGATAAAACGCGAAGAAGTCAGTCATCGCGCCATGCTGCGCGAATCACGCGCGGCGAATCAACCGCCCGTTGCGGCAATGCGGCTTAGCGCTTCTTAACCATGCCGTAGATGACCAGCAGAACGATCGCGCCGACTACCGCGCCGACAAAGCCGGCCGCTTCGCCCGCCTGATACAGGCCCAGCGCTTGGCCGCCGTAGGTGGCTGCCAACGAACCGGCGATACCCAGCAGGATGGTCATGATCCAACCCATGCTGTCGTCGCCCGGCTTGAGGAAGCGCGCGATCAGGCCCGCGAAGAAACCAATAATGATGGTGCCGATAATGCCCATGGAAATCCCCTCTCAATGGCAAAGGTGCCAACGCTGGCACCTGAAATCAGAGAGTACGCGAACGGGGAGGTTCCATGTTTCAGGTCCAGGCACAAGCGGCCCCGGCGAAAGGCCAGCGCTTACTTGATCAGCGCTTGAACCTTGGCCACTTGCGCATCCAGCGTGGCGCGGTCGGCGCTGCGCACCGTGGCGTGGCCCACCTTGCGCCCGACTTTGAACGCTTTGCCGTAGTGGTGCACGTGGCAATCGTCGATGGCGATCACCTGCTCAACCGCCGGCACTTCGCCGATGAAGTTGAGCATGGCGCTCTCGCCCAGCTTGGCGGTCGAGCCCAACGGCAGGCCGGCGACGGCGCGCAGGTGGTTTTCGAACTGGCTGCACTCGGCGCCTTCAATCGTCCAGTGCCCGGAGTTGTGCACACGTGGCGCGATTTCGTTGGCCTTGAGGCCGCCATCCACTTCGAAGAATTCGAAGGCCAACACGCCCACGTAATCGAGCTTTGTCAGCACGCGGCTCACGTAGTCTTCAGCCAGCGCTTGCAGCGGGTGAGCGGTGCTGGCGATGGACAGGCACAAAATGCCGTTCACATGGGTGTTGTGCACCAGCGGGTAGAAACGGGTTTCGCCATCGCGGGCGCGCACGGCCACCAGCGACACTTCGCCGGTGAACGGCACGAAGCCTTCGAGCAAGCACGGCACGCTGCCCAACTCGGCGAAGGTGCCGACTACATCTTCAGGCTTGCGCAGCACTTTCTGGCCTTTACCGTCGTAGCCCAGGGTGCGGGTTTTCAGCACCGCAGGCAGGCCGATGGTGGCGACGGCGGCGTCGAGATCGGCTTGCGACTGAATGTCGGCGAACGCGGGCGTGGGAATGCCCAGTTCTCTGAACATGCTCTTTTCGAACCAGCGGTCGCGGGCGATGCGCAGGGCTTCGGCGCTGGGATAAACCGGTACGAACTGCGACAGGAAGGCCACGGTTTCGGCCGGTACGCTTTCGAATTCGAACGTCACCAGGTCCACTTCATCGGCCAGTTGGCGCAGGTGGTCCTGGTCGTTGTAATCGGCGCGCAAGTGCTCGCCCAAGGCAGCGGCGCAGGCATCTGGCGCCGGGTCGAGAAAGGCGAAGTTCATGCCCAGCGGCGTGCCCGCCAGCGCCAACATGCGACCCAGTTGGCCGCCACCGATTACACCGATTTTCATCTTTACCGCCCCATTCGAAACTCAGACACAGCGGCACCAGGCCGCATAAAACCGGCGTGGCATCAGGCGATGCGCGGATCCGGGTTATCCAGCACGCTGTCCGTTTGCTCGGTACGGAATTGCTTCAGCGCGGCGTGGAACTGCGGGTGTTGATGGCCAAGAATGCTCGCCGCCAACAAGGCCGCGTTCACCGCGCCGGCCTTGCCGATGGCCAGGGTGGCGACCGGAATGCCGGCTGGCATTTGCACAATCGACAACAGCGAATCGACGCCCGAGAGCATCGACGACTGCACCGGCACGCCCAGCACCGGCAGGTGCGTTTTGGCCGCGCACATACCTGGCAAATGGGCCGCGCCGCCAGCGCCGGCGATGATCACCTGAATGCCACGGGCTTCGGCTTCTTCGGCGTACTGGAAAAGCAAATCCGGGGTGCGGTGAGCGGACACAACCTTCACTTCGTAAGGAATGCCCAGCTTCTCCAGCATATCGGCGGTGTGGCTAAGGGTGGACCAATCGGACTTGGAGCCCATGATCACGCCAACCAGTACGCTCATCGTCGTGCCTCTTCTCATTGGCGCCTGGCG
>Ga0157370_10009549_pt1 | contig 10345 bp, 13 predicted proteins | sample C35metaG_FD_113463 | JGI IMG/M metagenome (GOLD analysis project Ga0157370, IMG submission 113463) | Corn rhizosphere microbial communities from Kellogg Biological Station, Michigan, USA - C3-5 metaG | ecosystem: Host-associated > Plants > Roots > Rhizosphere > Soil | place: USA: Michigan... | reverse complement strand
TTTATCAGGCGTGAACATTTCCCGCGCGGGAAATATTATTTTGAGTTTTTAAAAGGTAAAAGTTTCACTTACTTCCATATATTTTACATATATATTATATGTAAAGGTTAATATCTATCATATATATTATATGTATTATATGTAGAGAATATTGAATCAAGTTTTTTCTATTCTATTAAATTATAATTTATTAATTTAATTTATATAATTAATAACAATAGAAATTAATCTTAAATCATTATTTTTAACAAAATAATATTTCCCGCGCGGGAAATGTTCACGCCTGATAAATACTTTATATAGGTTTCAGTACAATGAAAAAATTTATAAATTATTTTTTGGTATTAATTCAAGACTAATATATTAAACCGATATAATAATTAAGTGTAAAATGAATTTATATTTTATTTTTCGTTTAATATAAATGTCTATTACAAGTACGAAATCAAATAAATATATTGCTATTGAGGATATACCTAGGAATTTTTTGGAAACTGATCCAGATTATACATTTTTAAATGATATATGTTTAGATATAGATAAATTAAAAGAATTCAATTTTAAAAATCTTTTACTAACATATAAATTCATGCCAGATCTTGATGGAATTGAAGATTATTTACATGAAATAGCAAAACAACATTGTAAATTTAATGCTATGATCCCCATTGTATCAGTTAGAAAAATTGAAAACGATGACGAGGTTTTTAATAATTTGTATGTTTTTATTAAATGTAATGAAGCGTTTAGAACCAAAATTAAAAATGTATTTGATTATGTGTACAAAGGAGATATTTATGAACCTATAATTAGACCTATAAACCCTACAGATATGAATGTTGTTGATAAGTTTATTTATGATGGAAGTTGTTCTGATAAAAATTTCGATAATTACAATGAGCGAAAAAAATTTTATAATATAGTTAAAAGAAGAGAACATGCTGCTAAAAAAACTAAAAAACTTAATTCTAAATATAATACAAATGAAAATGACACCGTTATATCTGATACAACTTATTCAAAAGTCTCTGAAATTACGAGCCACACTGAAACTTCCAATATCACAGAATTGACAAAGATTGTCAATAATTTGGATAATTCATTTATAAAATTTAATGATGATAATGAAGTATTTAAAATACATTATAAAAATGATACTAAATCAATTAAGTTAAAATTAGAAAATAAATTGGATATAGATGATCTTAATGATTTTAAGGAAGAAATATATCAAAAAGATATGATTTTAAAAAATGAAATTAGGGAAGAAATTAATGGAGAATTACTCAATAAAGAGATAGAAATTAGAAAATTACATGGAGAAATTAACAAATTGAAAGACACTATAAATAAAATTCTTTTATCAATTAATGTTAAATAGTTTTATTATAGAAATAAATATTTATGAAAATAAATATTTATTATTTAAAATCCTTTAAAAATGGAAACGATGAATTACAATGGTTATGAATTTACCTACAAAAAACATGAACAAGAAGAAATTAATAAGAATGAATGTGTTGATGTTTATTCAGATATTACATTTGTAAAAGGTGATGATTTATTCCCAGTTGGGTATAAAATTGGACAGATAAGTATAATAAAATATATAAAGTTTGAAAATGAGGATGGATTCGAACATGATTTAACAGAACTTAGAAAAAAATTACATGATTCATCAGTAATAGAAGAATCTTTTAAAAATGACGATTGGTCTGATATTACAGAGGATGATAATATAATAACCTTTACAAGAGACGAAACTGATGAAATATTATCAGAATTGGAAAAATCGAACAATATAATAAAATCGCTAGTATATAAATTACAAAATAAGATGTATATTCCGAAAGACAATAATATATTATATACTAAAGATGAATTTATTTATATTTTTAAAAAAATTATTAAACTTGCATATAAATTTATTGAAAATTATGAATTAACGGAAGTTGAAGATTTGAAAAAAGAATTGAATTTTATATATGAAAAATATATTAAAAATGAGAAATATTGTGTTGAATATTTATATGATAAATTGCCAATAGTAATTAGAGAGTTAGAGTTTGATAGTCGTATGTTAGATTACAATTCAATTAAAAGAGAAACAGAAAATGTAAGGAAAGAAATTTTCAATTTTATATTTGATGATTATATATTGGGATGTCAATTAAAAACGATAAAAGAACTTGAAGACTTTTTAATATTTAGAAATAAATTTTTAAAAAATAATACTACTAAAGGCACGAAAATGAGAATGATTGAAATATTTGGAAAAGATGTATTAAAAGATGTAGAATATAGATTTAGTTAAAACTTTATTAATAATCATATTAATAAATTACCCAATATTATTAGATCGCATATATTCTAATAAATTGTCTCCAGTTTTATGTTTACATTCTCTTTCAAAATTTGAGAGATCATTAATTGAGAGACTTCTGTTAAATTCTCTAATTTCAACAACTCTGTCATAAAAATATAACTTGAGTTTATCAGCCACTTTTTGCGCATCTTTTACGTCTTCATATAATCCAAAAATTTCAGCACTATCAAAGCCTCCACCTGGTGTAAATGTTATAACAATATACATTTAATAAATATATATTAAAATTTTATAAATTCAATTTAGATCTGTCCCCAAATAATACCAGCTTCTTTAAGTTTTTCGAAACGATCATTAATATTTTTATCAATATCTATAAAAATATTAATAATATTCTCTCTATTCTCATCAGTAATTGTGTATGTGTATCCAATACCATCTTGTATAATATGTATACCATTGTAAGAACAAGTTAATCCTGCTAAAAATGTAGATAAATCTACATTTTTAGTAGATATAATATTTGCATATTTTCTAAACATATCATGTTCATAACAAATAGAATCGCATCCTATAAGAAATTGATCATTTGAATTTTGGGGAGGACGAAACCTAAAATTAAGAATATACGTAAATTTAGATTTTCCTTCACAAAATTCAAATACCAATCTATGAATATAAAAAGTTGTCGAATGATTAAAATTTATATTTTCATCATATGTAAAATTTGAATCAGGATCAGTAATATCATGTTTTCCTATTTGCATTTCCCAAGCAATTGACATCTTTTTTTAAATAATTTAAGTAAAAATTATTTATTTCATTTTAACATGATTCTGTGTCAAATCTGAAAAGTATCGCTTTTTTATCTGGATATTATCATTTCTTATAAATTATATCACTAACTATTTTAAATTTATCAGTCTTATCCACCCTAATTGCAGTTTGTAAAAGTATATTCAAAAAACCAATATCTTGCTCTTCAGATATTTTTTTAAATAAATCTATATCTAAATTTAAAATCACTTCATGAATATAAGTTGAATTTTTTGATTTATTTATCAATCCTAATAAAAAATCTAAATCATATTTGCTGTATGTGTAGTTCATATTAATATAATAGAATAGATCAAGAGGGGTAACATATTCATCCATATTTTCTATTTCCATTCTATCACCCCTACTAATCAAATTTTTAGCATATTCATGTATATCTCCTATTTTAATTTTCTCATTAAAACTATTAATATATTCAAACCAAACATATTAGGGAGATTCCATTATTATATAAAATGTTGGATGTACAGTCAAAGATTTTGACGGACGTGTATATGTTATTTCCCTATTAAGAAACCCATTACGATAAAGCTTATTAATCAATATATTTTTATCTATTTTAATATCTTTAACAATAAGAGGAAGGGGATTATTAATTTTAGAAATATCAGCACCTGCCCCAGTTAGAATTTTTGCCATCTCGAAATTATTCTTAATAAGTGCTATTTGAATTAAATATAATTCAGTGTTTCTATCTTTATCAGTTAAAGAATATGGTTCATTAAGTAACACTCTTAATCGCATATTTTTCAACAATTCTTCAAGAATTTCAAGATTTGAATTAATACATGCATTAAATAATTCTGGTGAAGGATTACATAACACAACATTCTCAGCTTGTATTACGTTTGAAAAACTTCTGTTTCCCATTTTTAGTATTTAATAATAATAATTATTAAATCAATTTTAATTAAAATTTTTAAATAAAAGATAATTTATAATAATTGATACGGTTACATCAACTGTATAATGGTTTCTATTAATTATGGTACCTATAGACATTAAAATTAAAAGTAATATAAGTATATGGTTGTATTTTATAATATATTTATTCCAAGACAATAGAAATATAGTAGCTACACTTATATGACCAGAATATATTTTATCTGTGCATGTATTTATAAAATTGAACATTCTTAAAATTGCATAATATAATATGTCTATATCTAAATTTTTAAAATCATAATAAAAAGCTGTACATTTTTTATTTGATGGTGGCATAATTGTGGAACTGATGGTAATCATTCTTAATATGAACGACATACTTAATAAGATACAAGTTTTAGTCATAATTTTAAATCTATTATCTAACTTATTTATATTATATAAATATACAAAAATGCACAAATACAGAGTATAATCAGGATTACAAATAGTTGTTATATATTTATTTGAATCGATATAATTTAAAAAATTCGCAAAAATATCATTTACTTTTTCATTATTATATTGCATATATAGATAATCACAATAAAATTGTACAATCATCATAAATCCATATGTTGATATCATACAACAAAAAGCTAGAATAACATTATTTTTCGGATTCAAATTATCTTTGTAATTCATTTTATCTGAAAAAAATAAATAATATTTAAAAAATAACGCTTGCGCTTGAAGCACAAAGTGTTTGATTTAATAATAACATTTATTAAATCAGTTATATTTATTCATAATACGTAAATATTTTCCACTCACATTAAGAAGATCATTTTCTGCATCTTTTAAACAATCATAAGTATAAATTTCTCCATTATTATATGCCACGCATTTATTTATCATAACAAATATTAATACTAATTTTGTATCATCAATACTAAGTTGAAGAAATAAATCATGATAATCGTTAAATTTATTTTTATTCATAGGGAATCTTGGCACTTCTTCATATTTTAAAATATTTAAAATAGATAGATCTCTTCTATTTTGTTCTAATAACATTTCGCAAATTTCTTCTGAATCATCATATTTATGGCGGACTAAATCAGTAAAATAAGTATACATATAGACTTGAGACATTTTTATAATGTCAAAAAATAAAAATAAATAAATCAAAATATTAATAAAAAGAATAAAGACTAATTATTTTTTATAAATGGCTGACAATGATTTTGAAGCAAATTTGAACAAATTTGTAGATTTTAGTAATGAAATAGATACAAAAATAAATAAACCGGATACTGCATGTTCAAAAGCATTATCCACTTTTAATAAAGCTCTCGTTAAAAAGAAAAAATCAACTGGAAATTTAGATTCTTTTAAGGAAATGTTTTTAAATTTTATTAATAAATACAAGGATGATTTAAGTCATGATATCTATTTTGGAACTAAATTTCACAACGATTGGTTGAAAATAGATAAAATTTTGGATTATCCATTTGATAATGATAATCCTAATAAATATCCATGTAAAGGAATTGTTCTCTATTATAATGATATTCCAAAATATAATAGTATATGTTTTCCCTTAACTGAAATTCATTCTAGAGTTATAAAAATAGGCAGAGATGTTGAGAGAGGTATAAAATATGTATATGAATTTTATTTATATATGTTTTCAACAATTTATGTATTGATAGAAGATGAAGAATATAAAAAAGCTATAGAAAATAATATTAATCTAATTCTCCTTAAATATAATAAATATATTGGAAAAGATAAAACAGGATTTGGAGATTTAAATATTACAACTATATCTAATTATATAGCTTCAGGATTGAAATACGTTAAAGTTGAGATAGATCCAAAACATATTGAAAATGGTATTAATAATATTTTTTCTGATAAAACAATATCAACTCGACAAGCAATATATAAGGAAATTATAGATGAGAAAAATGCTCCTAAAGAGGGTGCAAATTTAGCTCAACACTATTTAGGAGTTATCAGTAATATTGTTAATAAACCAGAAAATTCTGAAACTATAAATGGTATTATTACAACTACTCAAGATGTTGTAACTGAATATAAAGAACCTCTTATGAATGGTGCAACTGAATGTATTGGAAATGTAATTGATAATATAACAACTAAACCTGAAATTGATTAAACAACTTAATAAATTAACTGTTATACAACTTAATAAATTAACTGTTATAAAATTTAATTTATCCAACTTAATTTTTATAAAAATTAAGTTAATTCAAATTATATCTTTCTAAGAAAGAATCTAATAAGATAATTTCAATGTTTTTGCCCTTTTCATTTGCTTCTACCGCTTTAGTATATTTAGTATTTGTACTAGGCATATCTTTAGTAATTAACATTGTTAAAGTTTTTACAAAATTTCCCTTAACGATTACTCCATTCTTTTCTAGTAGAATTTTTAAACTTCCTCCTCCACTTAAAGAGAAGTCTACAAATCCTGTAAATAGAACCTCTTTATTAGTTAAATCTGCAAATAAATTGGAACTCTCGTTTTTACTAAGATCTAGACTAATCTCATTATGTTCCTTTAACCAATCAATAAATAAGGGAATTCTTTTTGCTATTCTAGTTGCAAAAATCTCTCCGATATTATCAATATCTAAGAGAGAATTATATAAATTAGAATTTTCAACAAATTCTCCATTTTTCATTATCAAAGGAATTATAGATTTAGATACTCTTACTCCGATATTTCTACCAAATACACAAGAACCAGCCATTACCAGTTCCAATTTAACGTTTGTTATAGCTTTCATAATATTGGTAATACATTTCTCAGCGGATTTTACCCCCATTCTAGGAAGACCTGAAATATCCTCAACTTTCATGTTAAACAATTTTTTAAGAGTATCATAACCAGCATCATACAGATTTGATATAGTTGCCTCTTTAACATAATCGATATCTAATGTCTTAAAAAAATGCAAGATTTGCTGTTTTCTTACTTCTGGAATATCAGTATCAATTAAAATAAAATCAACTTCCGTTTCATTCCATTCATAATCATATGGTGGATATATCATATTTTCAGAAGTTGCTTCCTGTTTAACACCTTTAATAACAGGAACTACACAGAAAGCAACTTCTAAAATAGCCCCTTTCCCAATTCCTTTATCAATTATTTGTCTAGCATTCCAACCAGTTGATCTTCCCATATTTCTATTATCAACTCTTAAAGATTCTAAAATAACAGTTGGTTTAATTAATGCGTCTTTGCTACTAAGATTCCATTCAATATCTTTAACAACAGCGGTTTCGACGACATCTTCCTTATAAGCAATTGCATAACTCGGATTACATGGTTCATTATCTCTAGGACCATTATCACTAAGTACTACTAATCCATCAATATCATATTCGGACTCAGATTTTCTAATGTTTAAGATTTCAGAGAGTAAAGGAATTGAAATTATATCATATACAACATACCATGATATTTTGAACCCCATAGATTTTAAAATTTTCATGTTATCTATAATTGATGGTAATTGACTATTAACTAATTCAAATGCTACAAAGTCACATAATTTCAACTCTTCAATATTTACCTCGTCTTTAGTCAATATTCCACATACAGCACTTAACATCTTATCCAATTTGTTTTTGGAACCTTCAGCCTTTTTAATTTCAACGAAAATTTTAAAGTTATTCTTAGTCATTACAAATTCTCCTCTAACACCATAAAATTCATTAATACTGGGCAAGTTTAAATAAGAAATTTTGTTTGTAACGTTTTCACCAGCATATCCATTACCTCTTGTAAACGTTTCGTAACCGTCATAACCTATCGAACAGCCATCCATTTTATCCATTATAACATATGGACCGGGATTCTTTTTCATCCAATCATTTAATAATTTTTCAGTATCCCCATTTTTAATTTTATCTAATGAGAACATATAAAAAGGAAGCTGTTGAGAACCCTCTCTCCCTATAACATCCCATTTTCCAAATTTACTGGTATACATATCAACTAAATAATCAAAGTCATCATCTGATATCTCTGGAGTCCCTTTAGAATATAATTCTTGGAATCTTTTCAATTGTTCATTGAATTGTACCTTTGATAATTTGTCGTAATTCATCTTTTAATTTTGAAAAAAATAAATATATAAGAATCATTTTGATCAAAAATGATTCTAAAAAAAAATGTTTATAAAAATTAAAACATGGATAATACCACTTTTTTTGATGAAATTCAGCAATTAAAATTAAATGCTTTAATTGGTCATTATAATAATGATAAAGAATGTATTAAAAAGAATGTAAGAAAGGGAGATTTAACCTTAACTTTGACGGGATGTTATTTGAATGAACGATGTACATATTTGAAAAATCTTGGATTAAAAACTAATTTTGTTATGGATCATGAATATGATTACATCGTAGTTGATTTGAAACACACTCTATGTATTAATGATGCAGATTTTTCAAATGAACTTAAAAATTTAAATATTCAGTATGAGAATGCAAAATTAGAGACATTAAACAAATTATATGAAAAGGATAAAGAATATATTAAAAGTGAAATTGCAAAAGGCAAAGATAAAGTGGCTTTATGTGGAGATTATGTCGATGAACGCGAACAATATTTTATAAAGCTTGGATTTAAAGCTTCTGGCAAAGGTAATAATAAGATAATAATTAGCTGGTAAAATAATTTTATTTATTTTTATATGAATTGAAATAATTTAATTAATTTAATAATTAAATTGAAAATGAAACTTGCTGTAGTTGGTTCAAGAACTTTTAATGATTATACATTGTTAAAAAATTATATTGTTGAGAATTATCAAGATATATTTACAATTGTTTCTGGTGGTGCACAAGGGGCTGATAAATTGGCTGAAAGATATGCAAAAGAATATGATCTTAATATTGAGGTACATATTCCTGAGTGGAGCTTGTATGGGAAAAAAGCTGGAGCTATTAGAAATAAAGATATAGTTGATAATTGTAATCAAGTTTTGGCATTTTGGGACGGAATTTCAAAAGGTACAGAGATAACTATTAAAATGGCAGAGAAAGCAAACAAGCCAGTAAAAATAGTATATTTCTAAGATTTTTATTAAAATATAATTATTATATAGTTATATTATATATAAATACAATAATAATTAATTCACAATATTTTGGCACTTGTGAGGTTAATAGTTTTTTAAAATGTTAAAATCGTATATATCCATATTATACAATATTTAAAAAAAAAATAGTATATATACATAAATAGAAAAAAGATTTAATTTTTCTAATTTCTAATTTTTATATACTATTTCTATATAAAAAATAAATATTTTTTACTATTATATAAGGCATTATTTTATATATTTCATATATGAAATTGAAATTATATTTTTTATTTTTAAGATTTCTAAAATGGAGCAATTATTACAAGAGAGAGAAGAGATTAATGGCAAAATTAAGTTAATAGAAAGAGGCAAAAGGACTTTTCAGGAAAAATTGAAAAAAATTGATGATCAGATTACTGGTATTTTGAATTGTGGATTTACTTGTAAAATTTGCAAATTACAATATACCTATTTAGAAGAATTAAATCTTCATGAACGTGAAATGACATCGCTTCAAATTTCAAATGAGTATGATTTAAAAATTTTTAATGAATTTAAAGATGCTATTCATATGAGAAATTTAACTGCTGTTACTAATTTAGCTAACATTTATCCATATTTTAATTTTAATAGTTATGTTATGAGCGGTACTAGTTGCTATAGTATTCTTTATTATGCCGTAACATCTAGCAATCTTAATGTTTTAAAATTTTTTATTGATAATGGGGCAGATCCTTCATTAAATCATGCTGATATTAAAGAATCTCCACTTGGTAATGCTGTAAGAACACAAAGTTTGGAGATGGTTGAATTACTCCTTAAATATTATGCAGATCCAAATATTGTAGATAAACATGATAAGGGTATTTCTATTGGACAATATGCTCTTATAAGAAGAGAGCCGGATATATTAACTATTCTATTAGAATATGGTATGGATCCAAATTTATATAGTGGTACGAGACCTTTAGTGATGGCTTGTGCAGGAAATAGATATCCAAGGTTGATGGAAATTTTATTGGAAAAAGGTGCTGATATAAATAAACGTGATATAAATGGAAAATCTATTTATCAAAATTGTCCTTATAAGGAAATTACTGATATTATAACAAAATTCGCTACAGATAATAATATTAGAATTATTTAAAAATTGATTATATTTATTTTATTTTTAATAAATATTTAA
>Ga0157370_10009548_pt1 | contig 10345 bp, 10 predicted proteins | sample C35metaG_FD_113463 | JGI IMG/M metagenome (GOLD analysis project Ga0157370, IMG submission 113463) | Corn rhizosphere microbial communities from Kellogg Biological Station, Michigan, USA - C3-5 metaG | ecosystem: Host-associated > Plants > Roots > Rhizosphere > Soil | place: USA: Michigan... | reverse complement strand
TCCGGCGGAGGAGCAGCCGCGGGCGCTGGGGATCTGGGCGGCGGTCTCGGCGGTGGCGCTGGCAATCGGGCCGCTCGCCGGTGGGGTCCTGATCGAAATCGACTGGCGGGTGATTTTCTGGATGAACCTGCCGGTCTCCTGCTGGGGATCGCGATCACGCTGGCGGCGGCGCCCGAGTCGACCGACCCTGGGGCCGGCGACCGGATCGACTGGCCGGGGTTGGCGGCGCTGAGCGTCGGGCTCACCGCCGTCGTCTTGGCGCTGGTCCAGGCCCAGGCCTGGAGCGCCGGGGCGGTCGTCACGCTGGCGGTCGTCGGCCTTCTCGCCCTGTTCGCCTTCTGGACGATCGAGCACCGGGTCCGCGCGCCGATCGTCGAATTCGACCTCTTCCGCAACGGCCCCTACTTCGGGGCAAGCGCCGCCGCCTTCGCCCTCGTCGGCTCCTACTGGGCGGTGATGTTCTTCCAGCCTCAGTACCTGCAGGACGTGCGAGGCCACTCGCCGATCCTCAGCGGCCTGATGATCCTGCCGGTGACCGTGCCGATGATCTTCATCTCGCCGTTCTCGGGGCGCTTGATCAAACGCTTCGGCGCCCGTCACCTGATGACCGCCGGCATGACCTGCGGCCTCGTCGGCCTGCTCGTCCTCACCCGCCTCCAAGCCGACAGCCCCTACGTCCTCCTGCTGGTCGGCTACCTGCTCTTCGGGATCGCCCTCGGCCTCGTCTACGCGCCGATGTCGACTGCGGCGATGGCGGCGATGCCGCCCGACAAAGCCGGCATTGCCTCCGGAGTGCTGGCGATGGACCGGGTGCTGGCCGGCGCCGTCGCCCTCGCCGCCACCGGCGCCGTCTTCCACGCCCTGCTCGGCGACGGCCACTCCTTCGCCGCTTCCGTCGCCGGCTCCACCTGGGTCGCCGTCGTCCTCTGCGCCATCGGCACCGGTCTCACCTGGACTTACGTCCGCGACCCGGGCGAGCCGGTCGCCGAGGACCAGCACCGTATGCACCACCGGCGTTTTCACCTCTAGGGAGCGTCACTTGACAAACGCTATTCCGACCTGTCCACTCGGAATGCAGCAGACCGCATTCCAGAGCGGTTTCTGCCATCCTCTTTGGCGATGCCTTCTTTGCCTGGGGATGAGCTACACGAGCTCTCAGAACGCCAAGATCCCCGGCTCCTCAGAGCACTTGACGTAGTCGCCCCCGGCGGCGCGCTGCGCGAGGGGATCGACAACATCGTCCACTCGCGGACGGGGGGTCTCCTGGTCGTCGGCGACCTCGACGACATCTCGCACCTGCTCTCGGGCGGCATCGTGCTCGACGTCGACTACAGCCCGGCGATGCTCTACCAGGTGGCGAAGATGGACGGGGCGATCGTCCTCAACGGCGAGGCGACGAAGATCGCCTGGGCCAACGTCCAGCTGATGCCGGACCCGACGATCCTCAGCTCGGAGACCGGCACCCGCCACCGTACCGCCGAGCGCGTCTCCAAACAGACGACGGCGCTGGTGATCGCGATCTCGCAGCGCCGCGACGTCGTCTCCCTCTACGTCGAGGGCACGAAGTACATCCTCCAGGACATCCCGGCCGTGCTCGCCAAAGCCAACCAGGGCCTCGCCACCCTCGAGAAGTACCGCCAGCGCCTCGACCAGGTCTCGGCGCGGCTGACGCAGCTCGAGTTCGACGGCGGCGTCGTCCTCCACGACGCGCTCTCGGCCCTGCAGCGGGCCGAGCTGGTGACCCGGATGGCGGTCGAGGTCGAGCGCTACATCGTCGAGCTCGGCACCGAGGGCCGGCTGATCGAGATGCAGCTGGAGGAGACGATGGTCGGCGTCGCCGCTGACAAGACCGCGCTGATCCGGGACTACTCGGTCGAGGACTCCGAGCAGAACCTGACCGCGGTCCTGCAGGCGCTCGGCCGCATGTCCCACCAGGACGTGCTCGATTTCGGTCGCCTCGCCGAGCTGCTCGGCTACGACCGTAAGGTCAACACCCTGGACCTCGCGGTCGGCCCGCGCGGCTACCGGGTGCTGGGCCGGGTCCCGCGAATCCCCAAGCTTGTCGTTCAGAAGATCACCCAGGAGCTGGGCGGGCTGGAGGAGGTCCTCGCGACCTCCGACGAAGAGCTCGCCGCCGTCGACGGAGTCGGGGCGCAGCGCGCCAAGGACATCCGCGAGGGCCTGCGCCGGCTTCAGGAGGTCGATCTGTTCGACCGGTACTTGCAGAGCTGACGGCAAACCCCTGCCGTCGATAACGAAAGGAGTCACGATTTCCGAGCTAGACGAGGCCACCGTGGAGGCAGTCTTCGAGGAGGACGTTGAATACGTCTGCGACTTCGAGGTAGGCGACAAGGTTGTTTACCCGCATCACGGCGCAGGTTTGGTGATGACCAAAGAGACGCGCGAGCTGATGGGTGAGGAGCGTGAGTACCTCACGATCAAAATCCTCCACAACGAACTCACGGTGATGGTCCCGACCGAAAACGCCGGCAAGGCGGGCTTGCGACGGGTCATCGACGAGGAGGAAATCAAGAAGGTCACAGGAGTCCTCACCGACGACGTGTCGGAGATGCCGAAGAACTGGAACCGGCGCTTCAAGTACAACCGCGAGAAGATCAAGACCGGTGACGTCTTCGAGCTGGCCGAGGTCGTCCGCAACCTCGCCATCCGCGAGATGGAAAAGGGCCTGTCCACGGGCGAGAAGCAGATGTACACCCGGGCGAAGAAGATCCTCGCCTCGGAGTTCATGTACGCGCTCGACAAAGACGAGGACGGCGCCGAGGAATACCTCGACAGCCTCCTCGAGGAGCGGTTCGCCGCCACTGCGACCGCCTAGAAGTTCCGCAGTAACCGCTGTCATCGCGGCCGCCGGCTCCGGGGAGCGTCTCGGAGCCGGCGGCCCGAAGGCATTCGTCCCCGTCGCCGGGCGGCCGATGATCGAGTGGTCGATCGACGCCTTCCGGGCGTGCGAGAGCGTGCACTCGATCGTCGTCGCGGCGCCGCCGGGACATATCGGCGCATTGGCCGGCCACGACCTCGGCGTCGTCGCCGGCGGGGCGACGAGAGCGCAGTCGGTCGCCAACGCCCTCGAGGCGGTCGGGACCGCCTACGTTGCGATCCACGACGCCGCCCGCCCGCTGCTGACGCCGGAGCTGGTCGAAGCCCTGGTCGCCGACCTCGACGCCAACGAGGAGGCAGCCGGCGTGATCGCCGCCGCCCCCGTCAACGACACGATCAAGCGCGCCGCAAGCTGTTCCTTCCAGTCGGATAGTGACCAAAAGGAACAGCTAGAAGTGGAGGCCACGGAGGATCGGGCGCGACTGTGGCGAGCGCAGACGCCTCAGGTCTTCCGGACGGATCGTCTGCGCGAAGCGCTTGCGGCTGCTCAGCCGCCGGAGGAGGCCACGGACGAGTCGATGCTGGTCGAGGCGGCCGGGGGCACTGTCCTCATCCATCCGGTCGCCGAGCAGAACCTCAAGGTGACGACGCCCTTGGACCTCCGTATCGCCGAGCTTCTACTCACCGAGCGCTAGGGGGGAGTCGGGGGAGTGCCTCCCCGGACCCTCCCCGCTGTTGTCCGGGGAGGCACTCCCCCGACTCCTAGTCACGCATCAGCACAAAGACCAGTAGCGCCGCAAAGCAGACCTGCGCGACGCCGAACGCGGTGCCGAGGTTTTTCGCCCCGGCCAAGAGGGCGATCACGGTGGCGGCCGCGAAGCCGAGCAGGAGGAGCGCGAGCTGGCGGCTCATGCGCCGTGAAGTCTATTCTCGGCCCATGCTCACCGACTACCACCTGCACCTGCGCCCGGACGAGGACGGGACCACATTCGAGCGCTACTTCACGACCGAGAACGTCGAGCGCTACCTCGCCGCCGCCGCGGCGGCCGGGATCGAGGAGCTCGGCGTCTCCGAGCACGTCTACCGTTTCCGCCAGGCGCTAGACCTCTGGCAGCACCCGCTCTGGGTCGAAAACGCCGTCGACGACATCGATGCCTACTGCGAGTTCGTCCGCGGCACGCCGCTGCGGCTCGGGATCGAGTGCGACCACATCCCCGGCGCCGAGGAGCGCACCGCCGCCCTCCTGGAGGCCCGCGACTTCGACTACGTCGTCGGCTCGGTCCATTTCATCGGCGAGGGCGATGCCGCGATCGACCACAAAGGCTTCGACGTCTGGGCGGGCAACGGCGACCCCGACGAGGTCTGGCGCCGCTACTTCGAGATGGTCGCCGACGCCGCCCGCTCCGGCCTCTTCGACATCCTCGCCCACCCCGACCTGGTCAAGGTCTGGGGGCGGGCGACGCCGCTGCCCGAGCGCGACCCGCGCGCCTTTTACGAGCCGGCGGTGGAAGCGATCGCCGAGAGCGGGATCGCGGTCGAGATCTCGACCGCCGGCATCCGCAAGCCCGTCGGCGAGCTCTACCCCTCGCGCCAGTTCGCCGAGATGTGCGCCGAGGCCGGCGCCGCCTTCGCGCTGTCCTCCGACGCCCACCTCCCCGAGCAGGTCGGCTTCGAGTACGAGCGGGCGGTGCAGTTCATGGACGAGCTGGGAATAAGTGAGCTATGCGTCTTCGAGCAGCGCCGGCGGAGCCTCGCTCCCCTGGGCAACCGGGTCCGCTGACGGTGGTCGGCCTCGGCTACGACAGCCACCGCTTCGCCCCCGGGCGGCGCCTCGTCCTCGGCGGCGTCGAGATCGAGCACGACCAGGGCCTCGAGGGCCACTCCGACGCCGACGTCCTCACCCACGCCGTGATCGACGCCCTGCTCGGCGCCAACGGCGGCGGCGACATCGGCGAGATGTTCCCTGACGACGACCCGGACTTCAAGGACGCGGACTCGATCGACCTCCTGCGCACCGTCGTCGGCACGATTGCCGGCCCGATCGTCAACATCGACGCCACCCTGGTCTGCGAGCAGCCCCGACTCGGCCCCTACAAGGCGGAGATGGAGCGGATCCTCGCCGAGGCCACCTCCGCCCGCGTCAGCGTCAAGGCGACCAGCAACGAGGGCATGGGCTTCATCGGCCGCGGCGAGGGCATCGCCTGCATCGCGGTGGCCAGCGTCGAATCCGAATAGTCTTCCCGCTGGGTATGGCGAACTCGCGTCTCAGTCCGGCAGCCGTCCGCGGCTCCATTTCCGACTCGATCTTCCAGGCGAAGGTGCTGCACGAGGCCGGCATTCTCGAGCCGATGCGTCCAGACAAGGCGCTGAAGATCGGCGGCACCTTCCTGCGCTGGGGGGCCTCCCCGGCGACCGGCGTCACCACCGCGGCGGTCCACCACCCGCACGAGCTGGCGATCGTCGACGAACGCGGCGCCCTCAGCTGGCAGCGGCTGCACCTGCGCTCCAACGCGCTCGCGCACTCGCTGGCGGAGATGGGGATCGGCCCCGGCGACGGCGTCGGCGTGATGTGCCGCAACCACCGCGGCTTCATCGAGACGACCCTGGCGGCGGCGAAGCTCGGTGCCAGCGCGCTCTACCTGAACACGATGTTCGCCGGCCCGCAGCTGGCCGAGGTGACCAGGCGCGAGGGCCCGAAGGCGCTCGTCTACGACGAGGAGTTCACCGAGCTGCTCTCCGCGGTCGACCCGTCCGTGCAGCGGATCGTCGGCTGGTGCGACGGCGAGGTCTCCGAGCCGACTCTGGAGAGCCTGATCGAGGCCGGCGACGAGTCCGATCACAAGCCGCCGCCGGAGAAGCCGAAATTCGTGATCCTTACCTCCGGGACCACCGGCACCCCGAAGGGCGCCCAGCGCTCCAGCCCCGAAGGCCTGATGCCGATCGCCGCGCTGATCGACAAGATCCCGTTCCGGGCGCGGATGACGATGATGATCGCCGCCCCGCTCTTCCACTCCTGGGGCTTCTTCCACTTCGTGATGAGCCTGCCGACCTGCTCGACGATGGTCCTGCGGCGCAAGTTCGACCCCGAGGAGACGCTGAAGGCGATCGAGCAGAGCCGCGCCGACGTGCTGGCGGCGGTGCCGGTGATGATCCAGCGCATCCTCACCCTGCCCGAGGAGACGCTCCAGCGCTACCGCCTGCCGAGCCTGAAGATCACCTCGCTCTCCGGCTCGGCGTTGCCGGGCGAGCTGGCGATCGCCTGGATGGACCACTTCGGCGACAACGTCTACAACCTCTACGGCTCGACCGAGGTCGCCTACGCGACGGTCGCCACGCCCGAGGACCTGCGCGCCGCCCCCGGCACCGCCGGCAAGCCGCCGCGCGGGACCAAGATCTGCCTTTATGACGAGCAGGGCAAGGAGGTTCCGCAGGGCGAGGTCGGCCGTATCTTCGTCGGCAACGAAATGGCCTTCGAGGGCTACACCGGCGGCGGCGGCAAGGAGGTGATCGACGGCCTCTACTCGAGCGGCGACGTCGGCCACATCGACGAGAACGGGCGCCTCTTCATCGACGGCCGCGACGACGAGATGATCGTCTCCGGCGGCGAGAACGTCTTCCCGCGCGAGGTCGAGGACCTGCTCGCCGACCACCATGCGGTCGAGGAGGTGGCGGTGATCGGCGTCGAGGACGACGAGTTCGGCCAGCGGCTGAAGGCGTTCGTCGTGGTCCGGGGTGGGGTGGAGGTCTCCGAAGGGGACCTAGCCGCTCACGTGAAGGCCAATCTCGCCGGGTACAAGACTCCGCGCGAGGTCGAGTTTCTCGATGAGCTGCCGCGGAACGCCACCGGCAAGGTGCTCAAGCGGGATCTCCACGCTCGCGAGTCGCAGAAATCCGTATAAGCGGAATTTGCGGTCTTTGCGCCGCGGTCGCCTCCGGTGCCGATAGTAGGTTCCCGGGGGATGGGTGAGCCAGCTCGGCAGCTGAAGCAGGTCGGTGAGGCGACGCGGGCTATGCGTGGCGTTGCCGATCAGGCGCTCGAGTGGGTGCGGGTTAGTGAGGAGCGCGTGGTTGCGGCTGAGAAGCGGGCCGATGCGGTCAAGGGCCAGGTGAAAGAGCGGGCGGTGCTCACTCTGCGCAAGGTCTCGGCCGAGGCGCGGGAGCGGATTGCCGCCGAGCGCACCAAGCGGACCGAGGCGGAGTCGCGGATCGCTGCCGCCGAGGCGGCGCGGGACCGGGCCGAGCGGGGCTTCGAGGAGCTGCAGCAGCGTTCGCAGCGCGAGCGCGAGGAGATCGTGGCGAAGACTTCACGGGCGCGCGAGAGCGCCGAGCAGGCGGCGCGCGCGGCGACGGCGGAAGCGGAGAGCGCGGTCGCCACCGCGCAGGCCGCGGCGGAGAAGACGATGGCCGAGGAGCGCAAGGCGGCCGAGGAGGAGTTCAAGCAACGGACCGAGGAGACGCGCCGGCAGATCCAGGCCGAGGCCGACAAACGGATCGCTGCCGCCGAGCAGCGTGCGGCCGACGCCGAACGCGAGGCGGCGCAGTCTCACGAGGCGGCGGTGCGGCTGGAGACCGAGATCGAACGGCGGGTGATGGAGGGCACCGAGGAGGTGCGGCGCGAAGCCGAGGAAAGCGTCAGGCGCCTGCTCGAGAAAGTCGAGCGCGAGGCCGAGGAGGCCGCCCGCACCCGCGCCGAGGACCAGATCCGCATGGAGTCCGACCGGATCCGCGTGCAGGCGCAGAAGCGCGAGGAGCGGGTCCGGGAAGCAACCGAGGACGAGATCAAGGCGAGCGTCAGCAAAGCCCGCCGCGAGGCTGAAGCGGCCGCCGAGGAGACGGCGCCCTCCTGGCTGCGCAGCGAGTCCAAAGCATCAACCGCCGGCTACCGGACTTTTTGATCTAACCTCGCCTGCGCAATGCGCGAGGTGAGGATCAGGGACACGCTCAGCGGCGAGCTGCGCTCGCTCGACTCCGGCTCGGAGGTCGGGATCTATGCCTGCGGTCCGACGGTCTACAGCCGCATCCACATCGGCAACGCGCGGCCGTTCGTCGTCTTCTCGCTCTTCGCCCGCTTTCTCCGCAGCGAGGGGTACCGACCGAAGCTGGTCGTCAACGTCACCGACATCAACGACAAGATCTACGTCGCCGCCCGCGCGGCGGGCAAGGGCTCGGCCGAGTTCGCGGAAGAGATGAAGGAGGCCTACTTTGCGGACACCGACCGGCTGGGCCTCGGCCGCCCGGACTCCGAGCCGCTGGCGACCGAGACCGTCGCGGGGATCGTCTCCCTGATCGAGGAGCTGGTCGACTCCGGCCACGCCTACGAGTCCGGCGGCGACGTCTACTTCCGTGTTCGCAGCTTCGACCCCTACGGCAAGCTCTCCAACCGCCGTCCCGAGGACATGGACCAGGGCGAGGACGCGGGGAGCTCATCCCTCAAGGAGGACCGGCTCGACTTCGCTCTCTGGAAGGCCCACAAGCCCGACGAGGACACCAGCTGGGACTCGCCCTGGGGGCCCGGCCGGCCCGCCTGGCATATCGAGTGCTCCGTCATGGCCGAGCAGGAGCTGGGCGCAACCTTCGCGATCCACGGCGGCGGCTCCGACCTCGTCTTCCCCCACCACGAGAACGAGATCGCCCAGTCCGAGGCGGCCGGCAGGCCCTTTGCGCGGATCTGGATGCACAACGGGATGATCGAGACTAGTGAGGCGAAGATGTCCAAATCGGAGGGCAACATCTTTCAGCTCTCTGAGGCGCTTGATCGCTACGGCAGGGAGGCGGTCGTTGCGTACCTGATCTCTGGGCATTACCGGCAGCCGTTGGCCTTCGGCGAGGAGCAGATGGACGAAGCTGTTGCCAGGGTTGAGCGGTTGCGGAACTTCTTTCGGGACAAGGCGCTGGGGGCGCCGGTGGGGGGGTCGGCGGGCAAACAGCGGGGAGGGCCCGGCGACCCCCCCACCGGCGCCCGGAACGGAGTCGCTCAAAGACTCGAAGCGTTCAGGGATGCGCTCGCTGATGACTTCAATACGCCCCGGGCTCTTGCTGAGGTGTTTGAGCTGGTGGGGGAAGCTAATCGTGGAGAGGTTGATGGGGGGGAGGCAGCTGGGGCGGTGGCGGAGATGCTTGAGCTGGTCGGCCTCAGCACCCTTACTCAGCCAGATGAGGGTGCTGAGGCCGACCCTGAAGCTCGGCAGCTGATGGAGGAACGTGAGGAGGCCCGGGCCGCGAAGGATTTCGCTCGAGCTGATGAGTTGCGGGATCGGTTGGCTGAGCTGGGATGGACCGTTCGCGACTCGGCAGACGGACCGCAGCTCGTTCCGAACGCGTAGCCGTGAGAATCGCCTGATGGCGAATCAGTTCATCTACGGGCGCCGGCCTGTCGCCGAGGCGGAGCGGGGGAGGCGGCGGGTTCACCGGGTCTGGCGGGCGCCGGAGGCTTCGGCGGAGGAGCTGGAGCGGCTTTGCGGGTCGCCGGACCATCAGGGGGTGGTGGCTGAGGTCGATCCCTATCCCTACGGCGATGCGCGGGGGATGCTGCGGGAGGGGGCGCTGCTGGTCGCGCTCGACCAGGTTCAGGATCCGCGCAACCTCGGCGCCGTCTGCCGCTCGGCCGAGTTCGCCGGGGCCGCCGGCGTAGTCATCCCCGAGCGCCGTTCCGCCGCGATCACCCCCGCCACCTGCAAGGCCTCGGCCGGCGCCGTCGAGCACATCGAAGTAGCCCACGTCCGCAACCTCGCCGACTGGCTGGCCGAAGCAAAGGAGAAAGGCTTCTGGATCTGGGGCGCCGACGCCGAAGCCACCCACCCCCCCTGGTCCACCGACCTAACCGGCTCCACCGTCCTGGTCCTAGGAGGAGAGGGCAAAGGCCTAAGACCCCGAGTAGCCGATAGCTGCGACGGCCTGGTCGCACTCCCCCAGCTAGGCAAGGTGGATTCCCTCAACGTCTCAGCAGCCGCAACCGCCTTGCTCTTCGAGGCGGTCCGTCAGCGGTCCTGATCAGCTGAGCTGTCCCGCCCAAACCCCTCCCCCTGCAACCAAATCTGCAAAACCGCAAATTGGGGGTTGACAGAACATCGCAAACCAGTAAGAGTGCGCCTTGCAAATAAGGGTGAACCTCAGCTTGAGGCTCACTTCCGTAGAGGCGCCTGCCAGGGGAGGTAAGCGGCGCCACGACCCTTCAGCAAGGAGAAGGATCTGTGGCTCTATCTACGCCCACGCAGGAAATGCCGGCGCCGGTTGCGCAGGGCACCGCTCGTGTTCCAGTCTCTAACCCTCAAGCTGAGCTTGATGATCACTACCTCGTCGCCCTGGCGAAGGAGGGCCGCACCGACGCTTACGACATGATCGTCAAGCGCTACCGCGGCTTCGTCCGCCTCAAGGCCTCGTCCTACTTCCTCCTCGGGGGAGAGTCCGACGACCTGATCCAGGAGGGCTTGGTCGGCCTCTACAAGGCGATCCGCGACTACCGCACCGATCGCGAGTCGAGCTTCCGCAACTTCGCCGAGCTCTGCAT
>Ga0157370_10009547_pt1 | contig 10345 bp, 2 predicted proteins | sample C35metaG_FD_113463 | JGI IMG/M metagenome (GOLD analysis project Ga0157370, IMG submission 113463) | Corn rhizosphere microbial communities from Kellogg Biological Station, Michigan, USA - C3-5 metaG | ecosystem: Host-associated > Plants > Roots > Rhizosphere > Soil | place: USA: Michigan... | reverse complement strand
TGTTGGAGGCGGTGAAGCCCAGGAGCCAGTAGCCGTAAGGCAGCGAATAGTGAACGGTCTGGCCTTCAGTGCCCTTGGCCGGGTCGCTGAAGACGTGGTTGTTGATGTTGTGGTTGGCGCTGACGTAGAACAGGTCGTTCAAGCCGAAGGGGTTGTCCAAAGACAGGGTGGCGCCGGCCTGATAGCGGCCGGTGGCTTCGGTGCCGCTGTCGTCGAGGCTCAAGGTGGCGCGCCATTTCTTGGACTGGACGTACTTGACGACGAGATCGCTGTCGCCGGGCTTGGCATTGGGCGCAGTCGAAGGCTCGATCTGGATATCGGCTTCGACGGTGGGGGCGCGCTTCAAGTTCTCCAGGCCCTGCTCGATGTCGCGCAGGTTCAAGAGGTCGCCGGGGCGCGCGGGGATGGCCGTTGCCAGCAAGGCGGAACTGCCAAGTAGCGCGGAGGAAGAATCAGACGTCGTGCGGATGGCTGCGATGCGGCCGGGGACCAGCGAGAGGGTCAGCGCGCCGGCAGAGAGATCCTGCGGCGCGGCCAGCACACGGGTGGTAACAAAGCCGCGAGCAATGACGGCTTGCTGCGCACGCGCCAGTACCACATTGACGCCGGCAGTACCGAGGCAACGGCCGACCGGCGAATCATTGCCCTCAGGGCCGGACAGATCGGCAACGGCCCATTGGAAAGATTCTGACTGTTCGCCGACCAGCAACACGCGGTCGATGCGGAAGCACGGCGACTCGGATTCGGGAATGCGCTGCGCCGGAGTTGGTGGTGCAGCCTGCGGACGCTGGTCGACGGTGCGTTCGTTCTGCTCACGCAGGGCACGCTCACGCTCTTGCTGGCGCTGCTGCTCGACGAAGGGTTGTGGCGTGCTTGGCACCTGGGCTTGAGCCAGCAAATGTCCACCAATCAGCACGCCGGCCAACACGGCACGCGAATACGTTTTCAATTTCTCTCCCTGATTGTTTTTGTCTGCTTGCACCACACAAAGGTGATGCAAGCAGTGCCAAGAGTCGCGCGTGTCGATCCTCGCTCGACCTCGGACTCAAGGTCCTGCCGACCGAACCACCACCGCACCTGGTGAGACCTGCGCGCGAATGTTCTGAGCAATTCTTGCCGCCAGCGCATTGACAGCATGGTCGTAGCTCTGAGCAACCTCCTGCGGATGCTCAAACAGTTCATTGAAGCTTGACCAGTGATGGTCAGGGTTCGCAGGCACGCTCCACGACGCCTTGTTGTTTGTCGCGTCAGCACCGTAGTAAAGCGTTTCGCTGTAGAGGCTATCTTCCGTCTCGCCCCGAACCAGATAGGCACTCAGGTTGACGCGCGGAACATAGTCTCTTGAGAAGCGAGCGGAAAACATGCCGACCTCGTTGAGGTAGACGCGCAGCACTGCCTCGGTCGGAGGCAGCTTGCTTTCATCAATTGCAGACTGCGCTGCTCGCTCCGATGCGCCTTCGACCACCTGTGCTTCATAGCCTCGCGCAGTCAACTGCCGAACCAATGCTGCCGTGAGCTTCGGCCCCATGTCTTTTCGCGTGGCTTCCATGCGTTCATTGAAGTCTGAACTCTTGATGCGGTCTGCCAGCGACTGCCACAGCACGCCGAGCGGGATGCCCTTGTTCTCGGTATGCATCTTATCGATGGGCGCCACGGGAACCACCACCACGCGTGCCACCGGAGGCTGCTGCACAGGCGTGACAGGCGATCGGGCACAACCTACCAAAAGGCCGAATGTCAGAAGAGCGGTTAAGAGCTTGATACGCATGGAAACTTTGATCAACGCACTACTGCTCGCATCGACTGAAGGCTGCTCGCAATGTTTGACCAATCTTCTCAACTGGGCTATCGATTGCAACAAAAGAATCCTGAATTCCGTCGCCTTTTTCGCGCCCCCAAAGCTCTAATTTTTTATGAATCGTGGGAGATATCTTTATCTCATCAGCGACCATCGAGACATTGCAAAGCAACATCTTTTTAAACAGTGAATTTTTGTTTTTGTATTGATATTTCTCAAGGAGCGAGGCTACCCAAGCCGCGTAGCTTGCCGCAATCCTCGCTGGATCAAAGAGACGATCAAATTCTTCCGAATTTTCTGGCGTTACGAAACGACTTTGTGTCAAAGCCTCAACGACCGCCTGCCCCAACTCTTCATCTGTAGCACCAGCAGCCATTTGACATTGATATCGCTCTGCATCACTTACGCAGCTTCGATATCCTGATTTAGCTTCGACAAGAAAAAAATCACCATTAAAAAACGCTGAAGCCCATTTTTCATGCACTGGATCCACAATCAAATACCTCTTCTAATGAATTGCCGATACGATCACTTTGACGCCCACGGACTGACCATACGAGATTGCATTAAATATCTGCCCCCACTGCGCCGGGGTTGTGGCGGCGGGCACAGCAATCACCAACTCTCGTCCGACTATTTTACTTGAGTCTAGAGTCACCCGGCTCAATGTGGCATCGGTGAAATTGGCTGCAGCATCGACATTTTTCTTGATTGAATAATAAACGCTGGTTGGGTCTTTTATTTTTGCAGCAGTAAGCGTATCAAGAGTCTTTGCGCTGGTCGCAATACCGGTTCTTGGGTCGAAGAAATCAAATACATCAAAATTCTGGGGCAACCTTGCATTGGCAGGCATCTGCGTCGCTATATAGTCCTCCCAAGGCATGCCCTGCGCTTGATTTCCTCTACCCCACGTAATCCTGATATTGCTGTTGTCCACCGCGGCAGTCCATGGTGGCAGTGGACTCGGAGGCACATCGACGATCTGTCCTGTCCCAGACAGCACTTTTACCTCACCTGTCGTGGTGTCCACAATGCCGCGAGAGCGCGCCGGCAGACCGGGCAAATTGAAAGCGTCATAGCCCGCAGGCGCTTTCCAAGCCGCAGAACCGGCACCGACCTCCGCGGCGCTCTCAGATGCCGCCCGTGCAGAGCTCAACGCCTCGGGCACGAATATCCGCGTCTCTCTGCCAGCACTACCGAGAACCTCGATCAATCGAATCCCACCACGAGCCAACCCGTACGCCAGGAGCGCTACATCTTCGGGCCCCATCCCGGCCTGAAGCGCTTGTGCGTTGACCTGCGCGGTGCTCCATGCTTGCCTGAGCGTGGCATCGTCACACACGTAGGGACCATTGCCGCACCCCAAAGCTGCTATCTCTTTGTTGATGAATTCCACAACTTTGGAGCAGTCCACGGTGCAACTGCTGGCCAACGCAGTAACGCGTTGATCGCGCCGGAAGTCCAAATTGTCGAGCCGAGCGGCCTCAGCGCAGGCTTTGTCGTTGCCGCTGTAGCAATCGGCGCGCGCCTTTTTCCGAGCGACATCCTCGTCATGGCTCAAATAGTTGTTTGCCGCCGCATTGGACCCTGCTTGGCTGCCTAGATTGATCTGCGCAGCATCGCCTCCCGTAATGGCAACCGCAAGCCCGGAAATCATGGCTGCAAACTGAGTCGTGTCCGCGCGTTTGCCATAGGTCTCTGCAGCCAGTTCGCCAATGGCGGCTCCCAGGGCACCAGCACCACACCCAGCCGCGTTGTCCGCACGCGCAGCCCCGACCATGCATCCAGCAATCGCATGGGCGACCTTGTTGGTGAAATCGTCAATGACGCCAGCCTGTGTGAGATTCCCAATCTCATACGCCGTCTGAGCAGCCACAGTGTCGAGAATGGCGTTTTCGAGGCTTTCCTTCAGGTTCTTCTCGAAGCTCCCCCCGTTGATAGCCGTTCCGATCACCGCCCGTGCCGCGCTTGCGATCAGGTTCTGCCGCAACTGATCAACAAATGGCTGCGCTCCGCCATTGAGCGTAGGTGAACCAGTCGGATTGAGATCCATCACCCCGAGAACGCCCCCGGTGACGATGGCCGTCAGCAGGTTCTTCACATTGGCGCTGCTGCCCAGATCGTGCAGAGCGGCCGCCAGATCGCCTTGGTTATTGATGAGAGCGACTGCGGCTTGGCCGGCCAACGCTGAAATGCCTGCTGTGACGGCGCCGCTCACCACAGTGGAAACGGTGAAACCCGTGGACGCTATGAATCCCCCCTCGCCCAGGACAGCCACGCCACCGTTCACGGCCGTACCCGCCGCCTCGCCAGCAGCAGCACCAAGCTCGGAAGCCGCGCCTGCGGTGAAGTACGCGGCCACGATCGTCACAATGGCCGCCCCCTCCGGCGTGAGCCCCTGCTGGTCGTAGTTCCAGTTCTTGTGAGCCTCCTCAACCCTTTGCCAGTCGATCTTGTCCTTGAGCTTGGGATCGTTCGTCAGCTGGTCCACCCATCCCATGCCCGGCTGCTTGGCCAACTGCTCGACGCTGTCCCTGGCGCCCAGACCAGCCTGGATGTGGTTTGCAGTGACCGTCAGGTTGCCAGAATTGAACTGGTTGTAGTTGGTGGTCTGGTCGCTTTGCCCCTTGTCCTTGTTCTTTTGGTAGGCCAAGTCACGACCTTGACTCGTGGTCTGCTCGCTGTGCTCGGTGGTCTGAGTGCCAAGAAGGAGCTGATCGGCTTGCAAGGTCAGCGTGCCGGGCGTGTTCACCGTCGTACCGGCCATGGCCAGCGTATCGACGGCCTCGATAGACACGTTCGCCCCGTTGAGGGTCGTGCGCGTCAGGCTGCTGTCTTCGACCTTGGTCTCGGTCGCCTTGCGGGCGTTGATGCCTGTGCTGGGGTCATGCCAGAGGATCTGGCCCGGTTCAATGCCCCTGGTGCGCGAATTGGTCGACCCAGTGACCGAGCTGCTGTTGGTCGCGGCCTGAATGACGACATTGCCGCCTTTGATGCTGATGTCCTTGGCCGCATCGACTTGCACACCTTGGAGAAAGACGCTGCCTCCCTGGAGCAGCACGCCCCCCTGGCTGCTGGTGATCGTGCTTGCGGACGCCGTGTCAGTCTGGACGCTAGCGCTTGTGGTGGTGGCCTTGCCATAGGGCAGCGACGGCATGGTCGGCGTACCAGCAAGCAATCCTGTCAGGCCGCCGATGCCTTTCTTGTTGCTCTGCAATTCGGCGCTGACGCTGCCGGTGTTACGGCCCTCGACGATGGCGAGGTTTCTGGTGGCGCTGATCGCCACACCCTGCGTACCGCTGATGTGCGAGCCTTCAATGCCGATGTCTCTACCGGCATCCATGGACACGACTCCGCCCGAGAATCGGCTACCCACGCTGGCCCTGAAGTTGTATTCGCCGGAGAGCGTGTTGTCGGTCCGGCTGAAGAGCCCCTTTTCCTTCCACTCGCGCATGAAAGCGCCCGACACATCGATCTGCCCCGCCGCGATGTTGATGTCGCGGTCGGCGTGCATGCTCAACAGGCCGTTGCCTGCATCGACCGTCGCCTGCCGGGCGTTGATGTCGCGGCCGGCATTCAGGAGCGTAGTCCCGTTGGTCGTGATCGTCGTGCCGACTTCCTTGTTTGTGATGGAGTAGCCGCTCCATTTTTCGCCCAGGGCGAGGATCGCCGAGGACGTCGTAACGGTCCCAAGGTTGATGTCGTTCTTTGCCGTGAAGGAAGTGAGACCACCTCCTCCTTGGTTGGATACGATGGCACCGACCAGATTGATATCGCGCCCGGCGCTGGCGACCAGCGTGCCGCCGGGGTTCGTCACATACAGGCCTGCGACACGGTCGATGCCCGTGTTGCCGAGTGGACCGGAGGCCGTCGTCGTGCGGACGTTGATGTCACGCCCGGCCTCCAGCGTCAGCTTGTCCCGAGCATCGATCACGCCGCCGAGGTTGTTGATGTCGAGCTGGGCCTTCAGCCCCACCTGACCACCGCTGATGCGGCCGCCCAGGTTGTCGATGGTGTTGGCGTTGATGCTGACCAACTGGCGACCGGCGATGGTGCCCGTGTTGACCAGGTTGTTGTCCTTGCCATCGATCTTGACCTGGTTGCCCGCCAGCAGCGCCCCCGATCCGTCAATGTCGCCGGGCCGCACGCGCACATAGACCTGCGGCACCAGAACGCGCTGCGTCGTCCCGTCTGGCAAGGTCACGGTCTGCTCGACCAGCCAAACGATGTCGCTGGTGAGCTGAGCCATCTGCGCTGCCGTCAGTGCGACTCCGGGGCGCAGGCCGTATTGCTGTGCGAAGGTCGCGCCCGCGTTCATCAGCGCCGCGTATTGTTCCTCATCGTTGCTGTAGCCGTCCAGGTAACGATAGCCCGTGAGTTGGGCAACCTGTTCGCGAATGAGCTTCTGCTCGTAGAAGCCATCGCCCAGCCGCTTGAGTATGTTGTTGGAGTCAAGACTGAGGCTGTTCAACAGGTAGTCGCTGCTGAGCCAATTGCGGTAATTGGCAAAGCGCGGATCAGTCTCGACCAAGTAGCTCCCGCCCGTACGAATGCTGAACAGGCTGGCCGTGGGTATGCCGATGCTTGGCGTGCTGGTTCACACCACCATCGGCACGGTCCGGCTCGCACCGGCTTGGGCCGACGAATCCGCCCCCTGTGCCGGCCCACTCACGGCAACATTCGTAGTGCTCGTGCCAGCAACTGTCCCTGCCGTGCCGACAGGTCCGCTTGCGCCTGACGCTCCGCCCGCACGCTGGCCGTCGGCCCTGATCACGCCCCCAACATTGGCAGCGACTTCAACTACGACGCCCGGGCCGCTTCCACCGTTGACAGCCCCGGCGCCACTTGCGTTGCCCGTCGCACCGCCAACAGGTGCGACCCCGGCGTTGAAGCCTTGACTGGCGTTGATGTGTTCCTGGTACTTGTACGCGCCCAGAGAGACCGATGTCGGGGCGGCAAAGAGCGGAATGTTTACGCCCTGGACCGCGCCTTGGTTGTCGATCACATTCGCAAGGCCCGTGACTGTGCGCTGGCCGTTCAGCTGACTTGATTGGTAGCTGGTCGCGGTGATCGTTCCGCCAGCCAGAACCTGGCCGTTCTCGTTGTAGAGACGCCCATTGACGCTCAGGTTTCCGCCCGCCACAAGGCGAGCAGGGTCGATGTTGATCGCGGTGTCTTCAGTGGTCGTGAGGTTGTTGGTCCAGATGGCATAGCCGCCGATACCGACGAGTTCGCCGGTGTCTTTCCGGAACACGGAGCCGCTGGCCGGATCGACATTGACTTCGTTCAAGGGGTAAGTCGTGGTCCTGCCTACACCGCTGCCCACGAGCGTCTTGGGGGCGATGCCGGTCAGCACTTCAGACGTCACCTTCGGCGTACCCATCTGAATGTGCACGTCCCTGTTGTTGACGTTGGCCATCGATATGGTCATGTCGCCCAGAGATTCGATGTCGGCGCTCAGGTTATCGAGCGTGCCGCCTTGGCCAGTGGCCTGGCGGTTGGCATTTAGGCCTCCTCCGATGAACATGTCACCCGAGCTGAAAATCAGTGCGTGCTCGCGGTTCGTGATGGAGCCTGCGCCCATGTCCAAGGTGTCGCGCGCCGCAATGGTCGCGGCCTTTGTCACGCCATTGGCAGTCTCCGCACCATTCTCGAGCGCGCCGACGCCAATGGAAATTGCGTCGCCGTAAATTCGACCCGTGCCGATGTTCTTCAGCGTGCCGGCATTGATCTGCGTTGCACCTCGGCTGTCGATCAGGCCTCGATTGGTCAGCGTACCGCTAGCGTTTACCACGGTATTCGGACCGGACATCTCCGCATTGGCGGTGTTGTCGACGTTGTTGCCGCCTACCGTGAGGGTCTGGCCGGCCAGCAGCTTGCCGTTGTTGGTGAAGTTGCCTGTGGTGGTGTAGCTCAGGTTTCCATTGGCACTCACCTCGCCGTTGTTGACGATGTCCTGCGTGAGCGCAATGCTCAGGTTCTTGCCCGACACAGCCTTGCCGTCGCCGCTGAAGGTGGCCGCATCGATCTTCAGGCTCTTGTCGGCCACCAACGTGCCGTTGGTGTTCACGAGGTTCAGCGTCTTGGCACCGGGATTCGCGGCATTCGGATCGACGACAGCCAGCGTATCGCCGGCCGAGACCAGCCCGCTCTTGTTGCTGACAGTCCCTCCGCTGGTGATGGTGGCGTTGACATCGGCGCGGATCGCCCCCGCGTCGTTGTTCAGCGCACCGGTGCCGATGACGACGTTCTTGCCTTCAATGCCTTGGTCGGTGCCCTGGGTATTGGTGTTGACGATGGAGCCGGCATTCAGCGTCGTCGTGGCCAGCGAGCGCACAAGGCCGCTCGAGTTCTGGATGTCTGAAGCATTGATCGAGACATTGCCCGCTGCCTGTGTTTTACCGCCGTTGTTCTTGTAGCTCGCGCCATGCGTGTTGATGGACACCGCGGACTGGCCAAGCACCAGGCCACCGCCGGTGTTGGTGAATGCCAGTGTGTCGGCGGTCAGCGCATTCTTCGAGCCGACGAAGCCGGCTGTGTTGTTCAGCGCGCCCGTCTTCAGGTCGAGTGTGTCCGCGCTGGTGATGCCGCCCTGCTGGTTGCTGTAGCTCGACGCATTGGTGTTGCTCAGGCTCTGACCATTTGTGTTGATGGTCATCGCGCCACCCGACTGGATCAATCCGGCGTCGTTGGTCAGAGCGCCGGAGCTGATGGCAACCGTCGTGGTTGCGGCCATCGTGCCGCTCGCACCGTTGTCCAGCGCGTTGCCGCGGGTGTCCACGCTCAGACTGTCACCGAACACCTTGCCCGATCGGTTCAGCAGTCCCCCATTGCTCAAGGTGGTGATTGCGCCTGCTTGCAGGGTGCCGCTGTTGTTGATCGTCTGGCCCATCGTCGTGACAGCCAGCTTGCCGTTGACTGCGGCGGTAGTTCCCGCGCTGTTGTCCAGGCTGGCGGCGCCAACCGTGGTGTTGCCGTTGGCCGCGAGCGTGCCACCGACGTTCGTTGCAGTGCCTGCGATGGTGGCGCCGAGGTCACCGACCGCAGTTACGCTGCCAGCGTTGTTGTTGAGGCTGCCTGCTGCGATCGTGGTGTTGCCGCCTGCGCCGATCACACCCTTGCTGCTGTTGTCGAGAAGGCCGCCGACGTTCAGGCCGAGGCTGGAAGCCTCCGCGGCGCGAATGGAGCCGCCTCTATTCAACAAGCCGCCTGCGCGAATGCTTATGTTGCCGTTGCTGGCAATGACACCCGCGTTGCTGTTGTCCAGCGCACCGACCACGGTGATGCGCGTCGCATCGCTGCCGGTCTGGACAATCTGGCCACCGCGATTGCTCAGCGAGGCTGCGTCGATGGTGATTTGTTTGGCGCTGGTTGCTGCCTTGCTACCGTCCTGGTTGAAAGCCCCTGTCATGGCGACGACCAGGGCGTTGTTCGTCGTGATCTGGCCGTTGGCGCCATCGAAGCTGCCGCCTGCGATGGTCAAGGTGCCGTTGCCCGCATGCTCGATCCTGCCGGCGTTGTTCGTCGCCGCCCCCACCTGCAGAGTCAGGTCCTGACCATTGCTGGCAATGCGCGAACCATCGTTGTTCAACGTGCCGCTCACGGCGATGGTGGTCGCGCCCGCGCCGGTCTGCACAATCTCGCCAGCATTCGTATTGGCGATGTTCGACGCGCTGATCTGGAGTTGACGCGCGTTGAGCTGACCAACCTCGTTGACAAGGGTTTGCGCAGAGTTGCCGGTGGCGGTGATCACCAGCACGCCGGGGGTAAACACCTTGGCCTTGCTGGTGATGACATCGCCCTGCGTGGCCGTGATCGCAATGTTCGCGGCGCTGGTCTGGCTGGCCGAAAGATCGACGCTCGCGCCTTGCAAGGTGGTGTTGCCGGCCGCGAGATTAGTTCCCATCGCCACGAGCGCGCCGCTGGCGCTCACGCGGAGGTCCCCCGTTGCGCCGAGCTTGCCATCGCTCTCGATGCCGGCCCCCATCACACCCGAACTGCCGCCTTGCACACTGCCAGCTGCGACGCTGGTGTTGCGTCTCGCGGTGATGCTGCCATCGTTGGCCAGTTGCCCGTCCACCAACAAGCTGGCGTCATTGCCACCGCGCAGGCTCCCTGCATTGGAGAGGCTGCCTGCCTTGACCGTCAGATTGGTTGCTGCTGCGACATAACCAGAGGCATTGGCCAGCGCGCCGCTCACGTTCAATTGCGCCGCGGCCTGGGTCGACTGGATCGAGCCCTTGTCGTTGCCAAGAGAGCCCGCACCGAGCACAAGCGCTTGGTTGGCGACCAGCGTACCCGTCGTATTCGTCACGGCGCCTTGAACTTGGGCCGTGAGCGTGTTCAGCGCGGAGACGGCGCCGCCCGTGTTGTCCAGGCTTGCGGCAGTCAGCGTGGTGCTGCGGTTCGCGGCAACGGTGCCGCCTTGGTTGCTGGTCGCTCCGCTCGTGGTGCTCGACACATCCCCCGCAGCCGTGAGGCGGCCCGCATCGTTGTCGAGGCTGCCCGCCTTAAGCGCGGCGTTGCCGCCGGCGCTCATCTCGCCTT
>Ga0157370_10009546_pt1 | contig 10347 bp, 11 predicted proteins | sample C35metaG_FD_113463 | JGI IMG/M metagenome (GOLD analysis project Ga0157370, IMG submission 113463) | Corn rhizosphere microbial communities from Kellogg Biological Station, Michigan, USA - C3-5 metaG | ecosystem: Host-associated > Plants > Roots > Rhizosphere > Soil | place: USA: Michigan... | reverse complement strand
GGCGACGCGCGGCCCTCGTCCTTGAGGCGGCCAAGCCGCAGGCATCCCTGCAGCCCGAGCGCGATCTCCGTCTGCATGTCGGCGAGCTTCTTCTGCACAAGCTGGTTCGCGGCGAGCGGCCGGCCGAACTGCCTGCGATCGAGCGCGTAGTTGCGCGCCGCCGTCCAGCAGAACTCGGCGGCGCCGAGCGCGCCCCACGCAATGCCGTAGCGCGCGCTGTCGAGGCAACCCATCGGTCCCTTCAGGCCGGCGACCTTCGGCAGCAGGTTGTCGGCCGGCACGAAGACTTCGTCCATCACGATCTCGCCCGTCACCGACGTGCGCAGCGAAAACTTGCCGTCGATCGCCGGGGCCGAGAGTCCCTTCATGCCCTTTTCGAGAACGAATCCCCGCACGACGCCGTCGAGCTTCGCCCATACGACGAAGACATCGGCGATCGGCGCATTCGAGATCCACGTCTTTGTGCCCATCAGCGAGAAGCCGCCGTCGACTGCACGAGCGCGCGTTTCCATCGAGCCCGGATCGGAGCCGTGATTCGGCTCGGTCAGGCCGAAGCAGCCGATGCGCTCGCCGCGCGCGAGCGACGGCAGGTATTTGCGGCGCTGCGTTTCGCTCCCGTAGCGGTAGATCGGATACATGACGAGCGAGCTTTGCACGCTCATCATCGAACGGTAACCCGAATCGACGCGCTCGATCTCGCGCGCAACGAGGCCATAGCAGACGTAATTGAGGCCGGCGCCACCGTACTCGGCCGGCAGGGTCGAGCCGAGGAGCCCCAGCGCGCCCATCTCAGGAAAGATCGACGGATCGATCTTCTCGTGGCGAAACGCGTCGCGCACGCGCGGCATCAGGCGCTCCTGTGCGTACGCGTGCGCGGTGTCGCGCACCATTCGCTCCTCGTCTGCGAGCTGCAGATCGAGCAGCAACGGATCGTCCCAGCGAAAGACCGGCTTTTGCGAGGCGACGGGATCGGGGGCGTTCATGCGCGAGCTTCCATGCGCGCGAATGCCCGGCTGTCTCCGAAAAGCGCTGAAGCGCGAAACGGAGCGGGCCGCGCGCGGTAGCGATTATCGCCTGCCGCCGCGGTCATGGCTATCCGGCGCTCGAATCTCGCTGCGCTCGGCATCGTTTGCGATGGTTGGCGACCGCAATCGTCGCGCAATCGTGCGAACGACCTAGGCCATCTCGCCGATAGCCTGCCACTGCTCGCGTTCGCAAAATCGGCCGCATGCGATCCCGGCGCGCATTTGCAGGCCTCACGCTCCTCGAGTTGATCGCGGGACTTGCGATCGCCGGCATCGTGCTTGCGCTCGGCGTGCCGGCGTTCGGAGGATGGTTCGCCGAGCAGCAGGTGCAGGACCGCGCCGATGCGCTCGTGCACGCGCTCGACGTTGCCCGCAGCGAGGCCATCAGGCGCGGCGATCGCGTCGACGTCTGCCCTTCTCCCGCCGCTTGCGATGCGGGCGCGCTGCCGTGGGAAGGCGGCTGGATCGTCGTTGCCGATGCGGCGCGAAGCGGCGCATCCGCCCTGGCTCGCGAGCGCGCCTCGCCTGCGGGCATCACGATCCGCGGCAACCGCCCGGTCGCCGACTACGTCTCGTATACCGGTGCCGGGCATGCGCGTCGCTTCGATGGCGCACTGCAGATGGGCACGTTCACGATCTGCCGCAGCGGCCAGCGTGCGCGCAAGGTGATCCTCGCCAACAGCGGCCGCGCGCGCGTCGAAACGTCGACCGACACATGCCCGTGAGCGACAACGGCTTCACGATGCTCGAGACGATGATCGTCGTCGCGATCGTCGCGATCCTGGCGGCCGTCGCACTCCCGTCGTACGCAGGCTACGTGAAGCGCGCGCACATTCTCGAAGCCGTTGCGCGACTCTCCGATGCGCGCGAGCGGATGGAAGACTACTTCCAGGACGCGCGCTCGTATGTCGACGGCGACGGCCGTTGCGGCGTTCCGCCTGCAAGCGGGTCGGCCGCAGATACCTTCGCGCTCACCTGCACGGCGACGGCCACGACGTACACGTACACCGCCGCGGGGCTGCGGGCGAAAGGGATGGATGCATTCGTGTTCACGATCGATCAGAGCGGCGCGAAGGCCACGGTCTCGGTCCCGCCGGGCTGGTTGCGCACCGCCGACTGCTGGACGATCCGCGCGGACGGGCTTTGCACATGAAACGCTCTGTCTCGGTGGCAGTGGCGCGACACAGGTTGCGCGGTGCTTTTCTGCTCGAAGCGCTGATCGCGCTGGTCGTGTTCTCGCTCGGCATGCTGGGTCTGCTCGGCCTGCTCGCCGGCGCTTTGCACGCGAGCGGCGGCGCGAGATGGCGCAGCGAAGGCTTCGACATCGCGGCGGCCACGCTCGCCCGCATTGCCACCGAAGATCCGGCGTCCCTCGTCGCGCGCTACGATGCGGCTGCCGATGGTGCCGGCTATCGCGCGCTGCTCGCGCAAGCGATCCAGTTGCCCGGCGTCTCGGCCGACGTGAACGCACCGAGCGTCAGCATCGACGACGCGACCGGGAGCCGACGCATCCGTGTAACGGTGCATTGGCAACTGCCGGGTGAAAGCGTCACGCACGAGGCATCGATCAGTGCCGCGCTGCCGCATCCTTAGACCCCCGGCGGGTCGGTCATGCGGCGCATCGCTGATCGACGCGATCGTGGGACTCGCCGTTGCGATGGTCGCGCTCGTCGTCGTGTATCAGGCTTTCATCGCCACCGACGCGGCGCGACGAAGCGCGAGCGCGATCGCCGATGCGCAGGGAAACGCCGCGTTCGCGCTCTTCACGCTCGCCTCGCAGATCGGCAACGCCGGCGCAGGATGGGCGTCGGCTGCACAATGGCTCGATGCATGCCCGGCCGCGGGCAACATCGCGGCAACGCTTCGGCCAATCAGCGTGCTCGTCACCGATGGCGGAGCCGCCGATCGCCCCGACACGATCGTCGTACGGCAGACGTTCGCACACACGCTTGCGCTGCCAGCCGCGATCGCGAGCAGCGCGCCGGCCGGGACGAGCTTTCCCGTCGAAAGTCCCGACGCTTTCGCCGCAGGCGATCGCGTCATTGCGATCACGCGTGCCGGCAACTGCGCCACGACGACCGTGACTGCAGTCTCGGCGCCGACGGCGGGCGTCGTCACCGTCATGCACACCGGCATCGCGATCGACCTTCCGATCTCGACGCTGCTGCTCGATCTCGGGCCAGCGAGCCGCGCATCGACATTGCGCTTCGATCTCGCATCCGGTGTCTTGCGCAGCCAGGATGTCATCAACGGCGATGCGCCGGTTCCGCTCGTGTCGAACATCGTGAATGTCAAATTCCAGTACGGCGTCGACAGCGACGGCGACGGCAACCTGGACACCTGGGTGCGCGCCGATGCGGCCGGTTCATGGGCGCCGGCCGTGCTTCTCGCTGCGCCGCGCGCGACGCTCGAGCGGATCAAGGCGATTCGCGTCGGCATCATCGTGCGCGGCGAGCGGCTCGATGTGTCACTCGTGCGCGATTTTCATTGGGTGCTCTTCGACTGCGAGGAAGAGGACAAGACCGCCTGTCCGGGAAGGCTCGAAGGCACGATCGCGGCGACGGCGAGCGGCAGCTATCGCTATCGCACGCTCGAAACGGTCGTGCCGCTGCGCAACGTCATGTGGAATCGCGGATCGTGAATCGTTCGCCGAAGGCGACCGTCCGCGGTGCCGGGCCGCATGATCATCGGGGTGTGATCCTGCTGATCGCGATGGTCGCCGTCGTCGCACTCGCGTTCGCCGGGATGTCGCTCGTTCGCGCCGTCGCGACCGCGACGACGATCGGGGGCAACGTCAATGCACGCCAGCAGGCGATGTACGCGGCCACCGTCGCGTTCGAGCACGATGTCGTTGCACTCTTCGAAGACGGTGCCATCGACAGCACCCGCGACGATCCGGCACACAACTACTTCGCGTCGCGCCAGCCGGCCGAGGATCGACGCGGTGTCCCACGATCGCTGCTGTCCGCCGCTGACTATCCTGCCGGCGCGTCGGTCATCGACGCCGGCGAAGGCTTCGTCGTGCGACATGTCATCGAACGGCTATGCGCGCTCCAGGGTGCTCCGAGCACCGTCAACTGCACGCTGTCACCGCCCAGCATCGAAGCCGCTGCCGGTGCGCCGCCGCCGGGCGAGCCGCCGCGCGAACCTGGCTATCGCGTCACGATGCGTGTCGAAGGGCCAGGCGGCGCAGTCGCGTACGCGCAGGCGATGCTCTCCGTCACGCGGCCCAATCCGCGCCTGTCATGGCAGATGCTAGACGAATAGGCTTCGTGATATCCATCCGTGACGCCGCATGCTCAGCCCATTACCGGCATGTGAAAGCCCGGCCCTTCGCTGCCGTCGTCGGGCCAGCGCGACGTCACGGTCTTGGTGCGCGTGTAGAAGCGAACGCCATCGAGGCCGTGCACGTGCAAGTCACCGAACAGCGAATTGCGCCAGCCGCCGAACGAATAGAACGACATCGGCACGGGAATCGGAATGTTGACGCCGGCCATGCCGACTTCGGCGTCCTGCTCGAAGTGCCGCGCCGCATGGCCCGAGCGCGTGAAGATGGCCGCGCCATTCGCATACGGATTCGCGTTGATCATTTCGATCGCCGCGTTCAGCGATTCGACTCGCAAGACGGCGAGCACCGGACCGAAAATCTCCTCGCGGTAGATCGTCATCTTCGGCGTCACGCGATCGAACAGCGTCGGCCCGACGAAGAAGCCGTTGGGATGGCCGTCGATGGCAGGCCGGCGGCCGTCGACCACCAGCGATGCGCCCTCCTCGACGCCGCGATCGATCAGTCCGGTGATCCGGTCACGCGCCGCACACGTGATCACCGGCCCCATTTCACTTTCGGGCGCATGGCCGGGGCCTGTCTGCACCTTGCGCGACCGCGCCGCCAGACGATCGACAAGCGCATCGGCGACGTCGCCGACCGCAACGACCGCCGAAATCGCCATGCAACGCTCACCCGCCGATCCGTAGCCGGCGCCGATGATCGCTTCGGTCGCGTAATCGAGATCGGCGTCCGGCATTACCACCGCGTGATTCTTCGCGCCGCCGAGCGCCTGCACGCGCTTGCCGTGGCGCGCGCCCGTTTCGTAGATGTATTTCGCAATCGGCGTCGAGCCGACGAACGAAATCGCGCGCACCGTGGGATGAGCGAGCAATGCGTCGACCGCTTCCTTGTCCCCATGGACGACATTGAAGACGCCATCCGGCAATCCCGCCTCCTGCAGCAACTCGGCCAGCCGCAGCGACAGCGTCGGATCGCGCTCGGACGGCTTCAGCACGAACGTGTTGCCGCAGCCGATCGCAATCGGGAACATCCACATCGGCACCATCGCCGGGAAATTGAACGGCGTAATGCCGGCGCACACGCCGACCGGCATCCGAATCGACCAGCTGTCGACGTCGGTACCGACGTTTTCACTGTGCTCGCCCTTGAGAAGATGCGGAATGCCGGTCGCGAACTCGACCACTTCCATGCCGCGTGTCACCGAGCCTTCCGCATCGGCGAGCGTCTTGCCGTGCTCCTGCGTGACGATCCTGGCGAGGTCCTTCCGGTGGCGATCGAGCAGGTCGCGAAATTTCATCAGCACGCGTGCGCGCCGCAGCGACGGCTGGCCCGACCACCCCGGCAACGCCGCGGCTGCCGCTTGCACGGCCGCATCGACGTCCGCAGCGTTTGCGAACGGCACGTGGCGAATCACCTCGCCGGTCGCCGGATTGGTCACTTCGCCGTAGCGCGTCGTCGAAGGCGAATGAGCGCGGCCGTTGACCCACATGGGCAGCCGTTCGAGCGTCGTCAGGTCCATCGTCGTTCCTCCGTTGCGCGCGATTGGCGCGCGATCACCAGGCGTTCCAATCGCGATGCTGCGCCATACCACGGCAAAGCGTCATTGCGCTCCCCGAAGGTGCTCGACATAGCGCGCGATGAGATCCACCTCGATATTGACCCTGTCACCCGGGGCCAGGGTTCCGAGCGTCGTCACGGCGAGTGTATGCGGGATCAGGTTCACGGTAAATCGCGAGTCAGCGACCGTGTTCGTCGTGAGGCTAACGCCGTCGACAGCTACCGAGCCTTTCGCGGCGATGTAGCGCGCGAGCGGCGCCGGCACGCGAACCTCGAGCCGTCGATGTCCGACGTCCGCGTCCCTCGCGGGTTCGAACAGAACGACTTCGCCGGTACCATCGACATGCCCGCTCATCATGTGACCGCCGAGGCGATCCGACAGCCGCAGCGCGCACTCGAGATTGACGCCGGAGTGGAGAGCGAATCCGGTCGTGCAGACAAGCGTTTCGTCGGAAACGTCGAAATGCAGCAGCGGTGCTGCGAGATCGACGACGGTCAGGCAGCAACCAGCGACCGAGATGCTGTCGCCGACAGCAACGTCGCGAAGATCCAGCGCACCTGCGTCGACGCCGATGCAAACGCCCTCGCGTCGACGCTCGCGCGATACGACACGGCCGACCGCTTTGACGATACCGGTGAACACGATCCAATCCTAGCGACGCAACCGCGCCAGGATCCGCAGATCCTCGCCGATGCGGTCGATCGATTTCCACTCGACGTCCGCGCGCTGCGCAAGCGATGCGAGCGGCGCCGGCGATTCGAACATGCCGCGCGCGGGGTCGCCGATGATGGCCGGCGCCACGTACATCAGCAGCTCGTCGATCAGTCCGGCGCGCAGGAGCGCGCTGTTCAGCTTCGCGCCCGCCTCGACGTGCACCTCATTGATCCCGCGCTCGCCCAGCACGCGCAAGAGCGCAGCCAGATCGACGCGACCTTCGCCATCCGGCACTGCGATGCATTCCGTCGATGCCGGCCAGTTCGCACCACGCGGTCCGGCGGTGACGACCAGCGCCGCGTCACCAGCCAGCACGCGGGCGTTCGCCGGCGTGTCGGCATGACGATCGATGACGATGCGCAGCGGCTGCCGCGACGTCGGCACGTCGCGCACGGTGAGTTGCGGATCGTCATGTAACACGGTGCCGACGCCGGTCATGACTGCGCACGCCCGCGCACGCCACGCGTGTCCGTCCGCACGGGCCGCCGCGCCCGTGATCCAACGGCTCTCGCCGCTCGCGAGCGCCGTGCGCCCGTCGAGGCTTGCCGCGAGCTTCGTGCGTAACCATGGACGCCCGCGCGTCATTCGCGAGACGAAGCCGGCATTGAGTGCCGAGGCCTCTTCCTCGAGCAAACCGACATCGACGCCAATGCCGGCAGCGCGAAGCCGCTCGATGCCGTCGCATTGGTCGGGATTGGGATCGCGCATGGCGACCACGACGTGCCCGATGTTCGCAGCGATCAATGCATCGACGCAGGGCGGCGTACGTCCGTGGCGGTTGCAAGGCTCGAGCGTCACGTACGTCGTCGCGCCGCGCACGTCGAGCCCTTTCGTCTGCGCATCAGCGAGTGCAGCCACTTCGGCATGCGCGTCGCCTGCACGCGCATGGAATCCCTCGCCGGCGATTTCGCCGTCCTTGACGATCACGCAGCCGACGCGCGGATTCGGCGTCGCCGTGAAGAGGCCACGCTCGGCGAGCGCAAGCGCGCGCGCCATGTAACGGCGATCGTCTTCGCTATGGTTCACCGAACGAGCCTCCGCGCTTCGGCGCCGAGACAGGAAGGCGGTTGGCGCTCATGCCGGCCGGCGCGCCGGCTTCTTCGGCGGACGCACGGCCTCGACCTCCTTCAGCGCATCACGAAAGTCCGACACGTCCTGGAACGAGCGGTAGACGGAGGCGAAACGAATGTAGGCGACCTTGTCGAGCCGGTAGAGCTCTTCCATCACCATCTCGCCCAACTGCCGCGACGCGATCTCGCGCTCGCCTTGCGAGAGCACGCGCTGCACGATGCGATCGATCGCCGCGTCGACGAATTCGGTGGGCACGGGTCGCTTGTGCAGGGCGCGCGCAAAGCCGACGCGCAGCCGATTCGTGTCGAAGTCGGCGCGGTTGCCGTTCGTCTTGACGACCTGCGGCAGCCGCAGCTCGACCGTCTCGTACGTCGTGAATCGCTTCTGGCACGCCGTGCATTTCCGGCGCCGGCGAATCGAGTCGCCGGCTTCGGAGACGCGCGAATCGATGACCTGTGTGTCGTCGCTACCGCAGAACGGGCATTTCATGCCCGGTAGACCGGGAACCTGCGCGTGAGCGACGCGACACTGTTGCGCGTGCGCGTCAGCACCGCCTCGTCGGCGGGCGCGTCGAGCACGTCGGCGATCAGGTGCGCGAGCTCCTCGCATTCGATCTCGCCGAAGCCGCGCGTGGTCACTGCGGGACTGCCGATCCGGATGCCCGACGTGACGAACGGCTTTTCCGGATCGTTCGGGATCGCGTTCTTGTTGACGGTGATATGCGCGCGCGAGAGCGCCGCCTCGGCGTCCTTGCCGGTGATCTGCTTCGCGCGAAGGTCGACGAGGAACATATGGCAGTCGGTGCCGCCCGAAACGATCCGCAGCCCGCGCTCCTGCAGCACCTTCGCGAGAACGCGCGCGTTCTCGAGCACGCGCTCCTGGTATACCTCGAACTCGCGGGTCATCGCTTCGCCGAACGCCGCCGCCTTCGCCGCGATCACGTGCATCAGCGGGCCACCCTGCAGCCCGGGAAACACCGCCGAGTTGATCGCCTTCGCCTGCGCTTCCTTCATCAGGATGAAGCCGCCGCGCGGACCGCGCAGCGTCTTGTGCGTCGTGCTCGTCACGTAGTCGGCGATGCCTACCGGGCTCGGATAAAGGCCGGCGGCGATCAGCCCGGCGTAGTGCGCCATGTCGACCATCAGCTTCGCGCCGACCTCATCGGCGATCGCGCGGAAGCGCTTCCACTCGATCACGCGCGAGTAGGCGGATGCGCCGGCGATGACGAGCTTCGGCTTGTGCTCGCGCGCGAGGCGCTCGGCCTGCGCGTAGTCGATGAGCTCGGTCTCGGCATCGAGGCCGTACGCGACGACCTTGAACCACTTGCCCGAGAAATTGACCGGCGAGCCGTGCGTCAGGTGTCCGCCGTGCGGCAGGCTCATGCCGAGAATCGTGTCGCCTGGCGTGAGCGCTGCGAAGAACACCGCCTGGTTTGCCTGCGCGCCCGAGTGCGGCTGCACGTTCGCCGCCTCGGCGTGGAAGAGCTTGCGCACGCGGTCGATCGCGACCTGCTCGACGACGTCGACGTTCTCGCAGCCGCCGTAATAGCGCTTGCCCGGGTAGCCTTCCGCGTACTTGTTCGTGAGCTGCGTGCCCTGCGCAGCCATCACCGCCGGGCTCGCGTAGTTCTCCGACGCAATCAGCTCGATGTGCTCTTCCTGGCGGCGATTCTCGGCCGCGATCGCCTGCCAGAGCTCGGGGTCCGACTGCGCCAGCGTGACCGAACGGCTGAACATGAAGTCGACAAGCGGCAAAACATTCATTCTAGCATCGCCTATAATTCGCCGTCCGACGCCAGGCCGCCGTCCGCCTCCGTCAAGCGCGCAGCGTGCCGGCCATCGTAACGATCGGCGCGAACGAATGCGCCACGAGGGAGAAGCCGTGAACGCTCTGCTCGCGCTCTCGCGCGCGATCGACGCCTTCACCGAGCGCGTCGGCCGCCTTGTCTACTGGCTCGTATTGGTCGTCGTGCTGATCAGCGCCGCGAACGCCGTCGTGCGCAAGGCGTTCGACTACAGCTCGAACGCGTACCTCGAAGTGCAGTGGTACCTGTTCTCGGTGATCTTCCTGTTCGGCGCCGGCTACACGCTGCTGCGCAACGAGCACGTGCGCATCGACATCATCCAGGGTCGGCTGTCGCCACGCGCGCAGAACTGGATCGACGTGCTGGGCATCGTGCTGTTCCTGATGCCGATGTCGCTCATCATCATGTGGCTCTCGTGGCCGCTGTTCGTCGATTCGCTGCAGCGGCATGAAGTGTCGACGAACGCAGGCGGCCTGATCATCTGGCCCGCGCGCCTGATGCTCCCAATCGGCTTCGCGCTGCTGATCGTCCAAGCGATCTCGGAGCTCATCAAGCGCGTCGCGTTCCTGCGCGGGCTGATCCCCGATCCGCTCGAGAAGCGCCACGAGAAATCGGCCGAGGAGGAACTCGCGCAGGAAATCGCGCGCCAGCACGGCGGCGCGTCGCCGGGACTCGAGCCGAACGCCACGGACAACAGACCATGAGCGGCGCCGGGCCGTCCCAAGACGCGAATTGCGCCCCCTCGGGGGGCAGCGCAGTCGCGCCAGCGACAAGCGTGGGGGCACCATGAGCGGCGCCGGGCCGTCCCAAGACGCGAATTGCGCCCCCTCGGGGGGCAGCGCAGTCGCGCCAGCGACAAGCGTGGGGGCACCATGAGCGGCGCCGG
>Ga0157370_10009545_pt1 | contig 10348 bp, 16 predicted proteins | sample C35metaG_FD_113463 | JGI IMG/M metagenome (GOLD analysis project Ga0157370, IMG submission 113463) | Corn rhizosphere microbial communities from Kellogg Biological Station, Michigan, USA - C3-5 metaG | ecosystem: Host-associated > Plants > Roots > Rhizosphere > Soil | place: USA: Michigan... | reverse complement strand
TACCGAAGTTTTTCAAATTAGTTTTCATTTTAATGTTTTAAATCAATTTTTTGAACAAAATTGGTTAATGGCCATTAACGCTTTTTTCTTGTAAAACGATTAAGGCAATGAAAACGCTACAGCTGGAATTAATTTTTATGAAATTAATGCGTTGTGATGAGATTTTTGGCTTAATCTACCGTTATATCTCCATTTATAATTAGTTTGCTTTTTACTGCACTGCCATTAACTTTTGCCGGTACAAAGGAGAGATCATCAGGATGAAATTTAGAAAGGGCAATAGTTTCAGTTTTGTTGTAAGATGGAGAAGTAATTTTTACTTCATAGTTAATTAGCTGACCGCTATTGCTGATGGTAAAAATGTAGTTTAATTTATGAAATCCCTTTATATGCTTTACTTCATTTGGAATATGAAAGCACTTGGTTAAAAAGTACATTCCGTATAAATGGCCACCAATTTTTGCTGGATAAATAACTTTATCGCCTTCTTTTAGCGAATCAATTTCGAAGGTTATCTCTTCAATTGGTGCGTTGTATTCTAACTTTTTAGTTGAGTAATTATATATCTGTTCAAGTGTATCAAGGGGACAGAAAAAATGCCAACGCCCTATTCGTTCATTGTTTTTATACATGCCTGTAGCAAGTTTCTTTTTGCCTGAAAGTATGGTTGCAATACCATTTTTAATACCCTTTTGTGATTTTAGTTCTGTCGAGTGCTCAATAAAGCCTCCGCGTACGAAGCGGTAATGTGTATGTGTAGAGTCAGTTTTTTGGGCTGAAACAGAAAAACAGATGAAAAAAAGAAGGAGAGAGAAGAGCGCTTTCATAGCTTAAACTATTGTGCAAAGAAAAAGAGTTTTGACATTATATCAAAACTCTTTTCTGATTTAAACTTTTATTTAGCCGTACATTTCTTCGCGTAGTTTGGCTACGTCGGCATTGTTGATGTACTCATCGTATGTCATTAACTTATCAATAGTACCTTTTGGTGTAATTTCGATAATCCGGTTAGCAACCGTTTCTGTTAACTGGTGATCTCGCGAAGTAAACAATATTGCACCTTTAAAATCTTTCATACCATTGTTCAATGCCTCGATTGATTCTAAGTCAAGGTGATTGGTAGGTTCATCAAACATCAATAAATTGGCTTGTTGTAGCATCATTCTCGAGAACATACAGCGCATTTTCTCTCCACCTGATAATACCTTAACGTTTTTCAATACTTCCTCACCTGAGAATAACATGCGACCTAAAAAGCTGCGTACAAATTGCTCATCAGCATCGGTTCCAGAGTATTCGCGTAACCAATCTACCAGGTTTTCGTCTTTTCCGGCAAAATATTCAGAGTTATCATTAGGGATATCGGCAGTACTGATGGTAACACCCCATTTAAATTCACCTTTATGGTTTGCATCGCGACCGGTTAATACATCGTAAAAAGCTGCGGTAGCCAAACTGTTTTGCGATAAAATGGCAATCTTATCACCTTTATTTACCATGAAAGTAATTTTATCGAACAAAACACCATCGTTTCCGCTTTTGCCTAGGTTTTCAACCTGTAAAATCTGGTCGCCAGCCTCACGGCCAGTGTTGTTGAAAATAATTGCCGGATATTTACGGCTCGAAGCCTTAATTTCGGTTATATCAATCTTATCTAAAGCTTTTTTACGCGAAGTAGCCTGCTTAGATTTCGAAGCATTTGCACTAAACCTCCGGATAAATTCCTGCAACTCCTTCACCTTATCTTCCATTTTCTTGTTCTGGTCGCTACGTTGTTTTAACGCCAGCTGACTAGATTCGTACCAGAAGGTATAGTTACCGGTGTAGATGCTCATTTTAGCAAAATCGATGTCCACAATATGGGTACAAACAGCATCTAAAAAGTGCCTGTCGTGAGATACTACCAATACAATGTTTTGGTAATCGGCTAAAAAGTTCTCTAACCAGGCAATGGTTTCGATGTCCAAATCGTTGGTAGGTTCATCCAGTAATAAAATATCAGGATTACCAAATAAGGCCTGGGCCAATAATACACGTACTTTTTGTGTGTTATCAAGCTCTTTCAATAATTTATAATGGTTGTCTTCAGTTATGCCTAAGTTGCTCAACATGGTTGCAGCGTTACTTTCCATGTTCCAACCATCCATTTCAGCAAAAAGATTTTCCAGCTCTCCGGCACGTTCGCCATCTTTCTCGGTAAAATCCTCTTTCATATAAATGGCATCTTTCTCTTTCATAATGGCATAAAGCTCTTTATGACCGATCATAACTGTTTCTAATACCGTAAACTCGTCAAATTCGTAGTGGTTCTGTTTTAAAACCGCCATTCTTTCGCCAGGAGTAAAAGCAACACTACCCGAAGTTTGATTAACTTCTCCCGATAAAATTTTTAGAAAAGTAGATTTACCTGCGCCGTTAGCCCCAATTACCCCATAGCAGTTGCCCTGGGTAAATTTTAAGTTAACATCCTCAAATAATGTGCGTTTGCCGTATCGTAACGATAAATTAGAAACTGAAATCATGCTATAATTGAAATAAGCCGCAAAGATAGACAAAAAGGTTGAGGGTAGGAAAGTAGAAGGATAAAAGTTGGAAAGTTATAAAATTGAAAGGTTGGAAGACAGGAAGGCTGAATGCGGGAAGGTATTGAAAAAACAATAAGCTTTAATCTGTTAATCTGTGGCAAAACATTTATTTTAGCCTCATGGAAAACCATCCGCTCCTCGATACCATTAAAACCACCCTTCAGAAAAATAAAGTAGAAAAACTGGCAGCCATTGCATCTGAAGAAACTTTTTCGGTTAAAGATTTAATTGATATCAGTTTTTATGCAGATGAACAGATTGGTTTCAGGGCGGCCTGGATTTTAGAAAATGTATATTCGAGTCACCAGGAAAGTTTTTTGCCTGATGCACTATATTTTCTTGAGAAATTCCCCATGCAAACCAATTTTTCGGCCCTGAGGCACTATGTTAAAATTCTGGCTTTTATGACCAAAAAAAATGCAACGGCAGCGGTTAAAGAAATAATTGCCAATTATGATACGGATCATTTGGTTGAGGTGGTTTTTAGCTGGTTAATTGATGAAAAGGTACCTGTCGCTATTAAATCGCACTGTTTGAATATCCTGGCCAATTTAAATACCAGGCACAACTGGATTAAAGATGAACTGATGGAAACCATGGATTTTTTAGTCGATAAAGAGAGTATTGCTTTTTTTGCGAAGGTTAAACAGATCAGGAAACAGCTTTTGGTTAGGGGGATTGGGGGGTAAGTTGGTAGTATTCAGTATCAAGTATTAAGTATCAGGTAGCAAGGAGTATAAGGTATCTGGTATTTTAGTCTTTCTGCTTTGGTCTTTCCGCTATATTAAAGTCAAATCTTACAGTACAGTTCAATTCGCTTTCTGCTTTCTGCTTCCGTCTTTCCGCTTTTCACTATTTTTACCACATGAGTACTACTTACGAAATTGTATCAAAAGTTATAAAAGAACGCCGCAGTATTTTCCCGGCGAGTTATATTAAGAAAGAAATCCCTGTTGAAGTGATTAACCAGATTTTAGAGACCGCCAATTATGCGCCAACACACAAATTAACAGAGCCCTGGCGTTTTGTGGTGATCAGAAAAGCAGGCTTAGCCAAATTGGGCGAAGAGTTAGGTCGTTTGTATAAGGCGTTGGTGAGTCCACAGCAATTTTTGCAGAAGAAATATGATAGTTTTGCTGAAAAAACGAGTCAGGCCGATTGTATTATTGCCATAAACATGCAGGTGAGCGGTAAAATACCCGAATGGGAAGAACTGGCGGCTGTGGCTTGCGCGGTACAAAACATGGCACTTACGGCTGAAAGTTTAAAAGTTGGTGCTTACTGGAGTTCGCCACCACTGATTGATGATTTGGGCGATTTCTTAAAACTGAAAGAAAACGAAAAATGCATTGGTCTGTTTTATATGGGCTACCATAATGAAAAGCCCTGGGAGCCTAACCGCGGACCAATTGCCGAAAAGGTAAGTTGGATAGAGGGATAGGTTTAACAATAAAATTCATTGGTTCGTTAATCATTTGTTGTTAGATTTGGATGGATTGACTTCAAGGTGTTTTTGACTTCGAAATCATCCATTTTATATATTTCATCTTACATCAAATGCTGAATCCTCTTGATAATTATTTTGAGCAAAAAGATGAGCCTGTTAAAAGTTGCCTGCAATATTTAAGGTTGCTTTTAACCGGTTATGCTGATATTACCGAACATTGGAAATACGGTATGCCTTTTTATTACCATAAAGGAAAAATGTTCTGTTATCTTTGGAAGCAAAAGGATAATTTCTATTGTGCTTATTGTTAGTTAGTTGAGTTTATTTGTGCGATGACGGTGTCTAAATAGTGTCAACAAGTATTACTTTTTTCTTAATTGCTCAATCAGTTTGCCCTGCTGCTCGATCAAATCCCAGGCTTTGTTTAAATTCTTGCTAAGGATCAAAACTTCAGTAGTCAGGCCATCGATTCTGTTATTTAAATCTTCAAGGATGTTAATTGTCGGCCTTGATTTCGATTCGGCTTTAACCGGATTACCCCGGCTTTCCAAAAGCCAATCCCTGTTTAAATTGAATTTCCTTTGAAGCAAAGTAATTACCTTTAATGGGATAGGATCTTCGCCCTGTTCAATTCGGCCGATGGTACTTTTAGAAATACCCAGAACCTCCGCAGCGCCGTTCATGTTGTTAGCAACATGCTTCTTTCTGAATTCCTTAAACCTTGAAGCGATACCTAAATCGTGTTTTGCCATTTTTTGTGTTTGTTTTAATTTATTCAAAGGTAGCAGGTGTAGTGATGCACTGCAATCCCAAATAACTATTAGTAGGGTAGTCTTACTAAGTAGTTCTGATTTCTTCTTATATAATTCCTTACAATTGGTATTTTGTAAATTTAAACATGCTTAATTTTCCAATCAAATTCTCAACCAAAAAACTCATCAACTTTACTGAGTGCAATACCAGAATGATGAGACATACGCTCGATTCCATAAACAATCGGTTGGCCGGTCAGAATAAACTTTCAATTATTTTAATAGCGCTATCGCTGCTACAATCAACGATAATGCTGCTATTATTATTGAAATAATAGAAATTGTTTTTGCACCTGTTGCCGCCCTCGTTGTAGCTATAAGGTTTTCCCTTTCCAGCTTTTTATGCGCGTCATCCTGTGCAGCTCTTTTATTTAGCTCAGCAAATCCTCCCTCACTAATGAATTCAAGGCCGAGATATGTTAGGCAATAAAAAACTATTTTGCCGCCTTCTGAACTTGTGGTCTTTAGGTATCCCTTTGCTGCTAAATATCCAATATCTATATCATCATATGTATTACCTACCAGAGCGCCATCCTTTGGTAATTCTCTTAATATTTTATCATATAGTTCATGAGAGCTCATATAAATCTAGTTAATGGTAAAGTTGTAGTCGAGGTATGCGCATAACTGTTCGCCGTCTCGATGCAACCACAGATCATTTTCTTGTTCAGGGTATTCCATAGTAAAATGGATGTTGTCGTAAACTGCGTCCCCAAATATTAAAAGCATCTGATTGGTTTGGTCCACAATACGCTGCTCAGTCAGGTTCCAGTTATTAAACCTTACTTTATACATGTGCGGCTCAGCTTGAGCAATAACCTTTACGTTAATGGTGTCGTTAATATAAGCACCATTTTCATCAACATCAGGAAAGCTACCAGCCTTGAAGCCATTTACCGGCCAAATATCGGTACCATAAATATGGCTCTCCTCCAAGATATGCATTACTGCTGAAAAAACCCTGTTGATAATGCCCAGCCGAAGTGCTGACTGCTCTTTTTTGGTCATAATTAAAAATCGTCCCTTTTGGTGAGAGACTTCACGCCTAATTCGTAACTAGTAATTATATCATTTATTTTTTGATCTATTATCAAAAAAAGCTTTTTATTAAAGGTAGGGTATTGTTTTTCACTTAAATATTCAAGGTATTTTTTATCGAAAGGGAAGTATTCCGAGTCGCCTGATCCAGAAGTTTTATAACCTGATGATCCTAATATTGAATATCTTAATTGGTATAGCCTAATTCTAGATTTTCCGTCCTTGGTTTTAATTTCTATCATAAAAGCCATTCTCTCATTACCTCCAAGAAGTCCGGGTGCTTTATAAAGAAAGTTACCAGATCCAACAATCTCTCCCGTTTCTGAGTTTTTAACCCTAATTACTTCTTTTGAATCCTCAAATGTATTAGCCAACCATTTTAAAGAAGCTTCGAATAGCTCATTTTTTGGTTTATTTAGACTATCGATAATTTTTTCATATGTAATAACGCCATTTACAATGGGCATGTGCACCTTGGCTGTGTCCTTTTGTTTTTTCTGGGACATAGCTAAAAAGGGCAATAATACGAGAATGGTTAAAATAGATCTTTTCATAAATGGATTTTTTAAATGTGTATTCGTTGGACTTTACCTTTTACCAGGTACATATTAATTATTGCCTTCTTTTTTATAACAGTATCTCCCTTGAAGTTCGGATTAGAAGCTCTTAAGACCACGCAGCTATCATCTTTGTCATAAGGGTGGATTGTTTTGACTGTTCTCATATTGTTTTCTGAAGCGTCGGTAATAACTAAATGTGCTTCACCCCATTGGATGGTTTCTTTATTTGGTATTTCTTTCACAGCAATAATTTCTCCGCTGGCAAATCGAGGGTACATGCTATCTCCATAAATGGTAAAATATGCAACGCAGTCATTAAATGGTTTAAAGTCAACATAAAAGGATGGAGATTCCTTGATGTCGCTAAAGCTACCGGTGATGCTTCCGGTTACGTCGTTTTCGTAAAATGGCACTTTTTCTTCTTTAATCATTTGAGAATCATTATCTCCGATGGTATGGATTAATTTTTCTGCATAAATAGGCACTATATCCATTTTTTCCCAGTCCTGAACTGTGCGCATTTTAAACCCAATAGTTTCGCCAAGTTTAGTTTGGTTTAGCCCAAGTGTCTTTCGTAAATCACTAAATTCTTTTCCAGTCATAATGAATGCACGTTATCCGTGTAAAATAATTGTATTGATTATCAATTAGTTAGAGTTATATACGCAAAATATGTGTTTAATAATTTTGTTTTACACGAATACCGTGTATATTTGTATTGTACAACAGCAACAAAGATAAACATAAACATTTAACGCACATATAGCAAATTACTACTACGATGAATCTACTAACAGCCAACTACGGTATACCGTCGCTCGATTTCGAGGTTGGTATTTTAACTAAAAGAGAGATTGAAATTGTTGAGCGGGCATTGTTGCCGGATAAAACTATTGCTTGGGAATTGGGAATCAGTTATTTCACGGTGCTGTCTCATTTGAAAAGCATACGTAACAAAACTGGGTTACTGGACAAAAACCAGATGGTTTACTTCGGGACTAAAAAAGGATTGATTAATTAAAAACATATATGGAGCAGATCAGAATAATCGCTCCGCCTGAAGAAAAGTTCTCATGGGTAAGTGAGATTTTAAATATAAAGGCGGGGGAGAAGGCCAGGGCAGATAAAAAGTTCAGTAAAACATTGAAGCCGATAATCAGCAGGGATGTAAAGCTTAAGGACCCTAATGGTGAGTTTGAAACCGACAGCAAATCTGATCCAAACTTCATCATCATCGAACGAATAAAATAAAAGGCTCCCTCCACCGACCAAAGTATCAGGAGCCAGTTTAATCATACCGAACAGTACAATTATGTCAAAAGTAACCAAAATTCACTACATCATCAATGCGCGGGCAGCCAATAAGAAATTGGGGCTTAGTTCAGCGGATTGCCTTCCATTAATGGAATTAAAATATGGAAGGAGGATAAGTTATGGTGCTTAACATCGAACAGCTTAAGCAGGATATCTGCAAGCAAACGGCGCTGATTGAGTTGATTGAGTGCAGCCAGGCTAAAGCACGAACGATTGCGGGAAGCAATTACTATCCACTATATGCAATGGCCGGTGAACAGAATGAAGCTCTTGCGTGGCAAAATAAGGTAACAGAAAGATTGTACAAATATTTAGAAAGGATAACATGGAAGGGGTAAGTATAGTTGATACCGCGGCATTAACCGCATTGATTAACAAAGTTGAAAATCTGGAGCATATGGTCAGCACTACGCTGAGCCAGCTAAAGGAAAGCACAAAACCATATTTATCCACCGCCGAAGTTATGCTGTTAACTGGTTTCGGAAAGAACTGGGTGCTACTAAATAAAGAGAAAATCGGCTTCTCGAAACTCGGCAAAGATCTAATATTCAAAAGAAAAGATGTCGACCAATACATAGAACAAAACTACTTCAAACTACATAATTCACGCTCATGAAAAAGCAACTCACCTTCGACCAAATGATGCAAATCTGTAAAGCATCCAAAAAAGAACTAAAAGCACAGCAAAAAAGATTGGAGGCTTTGATCAATGGCTAACGCGATAAACGATTTTACTGAACGCGATAAGGTTATCGCGCAGTACAGAGAATTGCAAGCAGCAGCATATCAACGCAGAGTAAACGCAGCTTTAGCAAAAACAACATCGAAAATGCTGAAAGATATCGCCTTCCTGTTTTTCTGTTTGGCGTTGGTCGCAGCAATGGGTTGGGTATTATGGGGAACATGGATTGGGTAGGAGTTGATCGGATAGTGTACGCACTGCTGGTAGTTGGAGCAATAATAATTGGATTAGTATAAACCGCCCGGAAGGGCATAAACATAAATATCATGCAAAACGGACGTATCAAGGTAGCAAAAGCACAAAACAATGCGAGCACGCTGCCGGAAATCGGTAAAATCAAAACAGGTATTAAAGCTGTATCTTCTGGAGGTAAGGAATACCCTAAAGCGATTGACTATTTCAGGCCTACTGGAAACTTCGCTAATCAGTTTACAAAATTATTCGGTGAGAAACCAAATAGCTTACAAATAGCCTTTATCAGCAATGATATCAAAGAAGTTTGTAATGAACAATTCGAAAGTTGGGATAAGGGCAAGCGATATGGGTATGGCGATGGGGAAACATTTACCATATTCAATCATTCAACAGGCAAATACGATGAAAATGTAGCTGCCAGCGATAAGCGCGTTAAGGAATTAAAATGGGATCGAACTTTAACATTGAGGTTCGTGCTTCTTAAAATGACGGGGGTGCTAGGATACTGGTCATGGTCCACTAAGGCAAAAGAAGTTAGTATCCCGTCTATCACAAAATCCTTTGATCTGGTAATGGAACGCTCCGGTTCAATCATCGGCTTTCCTTTCAACTTCACAATTGAAATGAAAAAAAGCTATACACCTGGGGAGGCTAAAACATATCCGGTAGTAAGTCTTATTCCTTCTTTCACGGAGGAAAACATGGAGGCAGTACGCAACTATATTGAGGCAGGTGGTTCAATGAATCGGGTAACAACTAAGATGATCGAGAGCGGTGCAATTAACGAGTCTCGTACACTTGAAATCGGGGAGGGTAAGTAATGCCTAAACTAATCAAATATAAAGGTGTCGAAATTCTAAAGCCTGACACCATGAGCTTGAAATATCTTAAAAAGGTGATTGATCGTCTTGGGAAAGATTACTCATTCACGGTTCAAAACGTAGTGGATTTCATTTATTTAAACGAGATAAAATCATGAGCATGACAGTAGAATTTGTACCCACCGAATGGTTTGACCAAAACGCGATAAAATTACCAGACTACAAAGTAGGACGTGTTAATTTTGGCCAGGGAAGATCATACATTAAGATTGAGCAGGATGGTTCTCTTGCTCAGCCTTTCCGGCTATACACCAGTCTAACCACCAGCATAGCCCAATCTATGCCAACTCCTAAAGCTTTGGAAGAATGGAAATTTCAGCATGGTAAAAAGGAATCGGAGCGCTTATTAAAAGTGGCTGCACATTATGGTACCATGATGCATATCGAGATCGGTAAGTTCATTATGGAAGGAGTATATGACCTTGATAGCTGCGAGGAGGTAGTTCAGAATTTCACCAGTGATCAAAACTTTTGGGATGCAGATTGTGATGGGTGGGCCCATAAGTTGAAAGAAGATTTGCTAGCTTTCGTTAAGTTCTACAATGATTACAAAGTTGTTCCGCTAGGCTTGGAATACGTTTTATTGAGCGATGCCAGGGGTTTCGGCACCCCAATTGATTTGGTATGCTTACTCACAGTTACCCAGGATGGTTTGGATTACAACAACCCGTACAAATCTGGCGAGCGCAAGGGACAGCCGCGCGAGGTAAAGGTTGAGGTTCAGAAGCGCGCAATTATTAACTTCAAGTCTGGTCGCAAAGGTTTTTATGAAAC
>Ga0157370_10009544_pt1 | contig 10348 bp, 9 predicted proteins | sample C35metaG_FD_113463 | JGI IMG/M metagenome (GOLD analysis project Ga0157370, IMG submission 113463) | Corn rhizosphere microbial communities from Kellogg Biological Station, Michigan, USA - C3-5 metaG | ecosystem: Host-associated > Plants > Roots > Rhizosphere > Soil | place: USA: Michigan... | reverse complement strand
ATGTTAAATCCCAACCAGCCGGACCCATTATAATAAAAAGAGGATTAGATAAATTTGAAGATATCTATCAAGGCTGGAAACTTGCGGCATTTAAAACTTAAGATGTGTCCTAATAGTAGCTGCAGCAGGCAGGCTTCGTCGTTCCTCCTCGCAATGACGGGTATTTTAAAAAAAATGGATGATGGCTTTTAGTCCCATCATCCATTTTACATCTTCCATCTTTGTTACCCGTGGTTTTCGATCCACTTGCGGGCGTTTACAAAAGCTTCCATCCATGGCGAAACTTCGTCTTTTCTGCCCGCCGGGTAATTTGCCCAGTGCCATTGGAACAATGAACGTTCAATGTGTGGCATCATTACCAGGTGACGGCCGGTTTCATCGCACAGCATGGCTGTATTGTAATCGGAGCCATTCGGACTGGCAGGATAGGTTTCGTAAGCATATTTCGCTACAATTTTGTATTGATCTTCTGCGTATGGTAACGAGAATCTTCCTTCGCCATGCGATACCCAAACACCTAAAGTGCTGCCGGCAAGGCTTGATAACATTACTGAATTGTTTTCCTGTAGGGTTAAAGAGGTGAAAATACTTTCGTGCCTACCACTTTTGTTATGCAACATTTTAGGTTTATCGGCGTGGTCTTTATTAATTAAGCCCAGCTCAACAAATAACTGACAGCCGTTGCAAATACCTACAGATAATGTATCAGGACGGGCAAAGAATTTTTCTAATGCTATTCTGGCTTTATCGTTATATAAAAATGCTCCTGCCCAGCCTTTGGCCGATCCTAAAACATCAGAGTTCGAGAAACCACCTACAGCACCAATAAACTGAATATCTTCTAAAGTTTCTCTGCCGGTAATTAAATCGGTCATGTGTACATCTTTCACATCAAAACCAGCTAAGTACATGGCGTTTGCCAGTTCGCGCTCAGAGTTACTTCCTTTTTCGCGGATAATGGCTGCTTTTGGTCTTGGTTTGGTTTCGTCGATTACTGGTTTTTTACCATCAAAAGTAAGCGGGAAACTGTAATTTAAAACGTGGTTTTTATAATTGTCGTAGCGTTCTTTGGCTAAACCAGCCCCAGTTTGTCTGCTATCTAAAAGGTACGAAGTTTTGAACCAAACATCACGCAGGTGATCTATATCAAAACTAAAGCTATCGGCAGCATTTTTAACTTCCAGCGTAGCTGAAGTACTTACTGTACCAATTTTGTGGAAAGTAACACCGTTTCCCGTTAATGTAGCTTCTGCAGCAGCATCAGCCTGGAAAACAACGGCAATATTTTCGGCAAAAAGCAATTTAATACTATCCTGCTCTGCCAAGGCCGATAAATCTAGCTGAGCACCTAAACCACGGTCGGCGAAACACATTTCCAACAGGGTAGTAATTAAACCACCGCTGCCAATATCGTGTCCGGCCTGGATTTGGCCCGCTTTAATTAATTGTTGTAAAGTGTTAAATGCATTTTTAAACTGAACTGCGTCTTTAACGTCAGGTGTTTCGGTACCCACTTTATTTAAAATCTGGGCGAAAGATGAGCCACCCAGTTTATAACTATCGTTTGAAAGGTTGATGTAATAAATAGCACCACCATCTTTTTGTAATACGGGTTCAACTACCTGGGTAATATCATCGCAGTTGGCACCTGCAGAAATAATCACTGTTCCCGGAGCAATAACATCACCGTTAGCATATTTCTGTTTCATTGATAAGGAATCTTTCCCGGTTGGGATGTTGATACCTAAATTGATTGCAAAATCAGAACAAGCTTTAACAGCCGAATATAATCTGGCGTCTTCACCTTCATTTTTACAGGCCCACATCCAGTTGGCAGAAAGCGAAACGCTTTTTAAACCATCTTTTAAAGGTGCCCAAACAATGTTCGAAAGTGATTCGGCAATGGCATTGCGGCTACCTGCAGCCGGATCAATCAACGCTGAAACAGGAGCGTGACCAACTGACGTGGCAATACCTTCTTTGCCCTGGAAATCTAAAGCCATTACACCACAGTTGTTTAACGGCAATTGCAATGGTCCGGCACACTGTTGTTTAGCCACACGACCACCCACACATCTGTCGACCTTATTGGTTAACCAATCCTTAGCAGCAACAGCCTCTAATTGAAGTGTTTGCTCTAAATAGGTGTTTAACTGGCTGGCATCGTAATTCAAGTCGCTGTATTTGCGATCAACAGTGCTATCTTCCATTACGATTTTTGGAGAACTGCCAAACATAGCAGCCAGCTCTAAATCCATAGGTTTTAAACCGGTTGTTGCCGATTTAAAGGTGAAACGGTGATCGCCGGTAACTTTACCAACGGTGTACATCGGTGAACGCTCGCGGTCGGCAATTTTTTGTAAGGTTTCGATATGCTCGTTACCAATTACCAATCCCATTCTTTCCTGCGATTCGTTACCGATAATTTCTTTTGCGGAAAGAGTAGGATCGCCTACCGGAAGTTTATCGAGGTTAATTAAACCACCAGTTTCTTCAACCAGTTCTGATAAACAGTTTAAGTGACCGCCTGCACCGTGATCGTGGATAGAGATAATCGAATTGTGATCGCTTTCTACCATGCCACGCACTGCATTTGCTGCACGTTTTTGCATTTCGGGATTAGATCTCTGGATGGCATTCAATTCGATACCGCTTCCATGCTGACCGGTATCAGCAGATGAAACTGCTGCACCACCCATTCCGATTCTATAATTTTCACCACCCAGGATTACGATATTATCGCCTTCCTGTGGCTTAAGTTTTTGTGCCTGACTTGCTTTACCGTAGCCAATGCCACCAGCAAGCATAATTACCTTATCAAAACCAAGCGTACGGTTGTCTTCTTCGTGTTCGAAAGTTAAAACTGAACCGGTAATTAGTGGCTGCCCGAATTTATTTCCAAAATCGGTAGCGCCATTGGATGCTTTGATCAGGATATCCATTGGGGTTTGGTACAACCATTGTCTTTCCTCTACGCCCTGTTCCCATGGGCGGTTATCTGCTAAACGCGAAAGGGCAGTCATGTAAACCGCAGTTCCGGCTAAAGGCAAAGAACCTTGTCCGCCAGCTAAACGATCTCTGATTTCGCCACCTGAACCGGTTGCTGCGCCGTTAAAAGGCTCAACAGTGGTCGGGAAATTGTGTGTTTCTGCTTTTAGAGAGATTACTGAATCGAAATCGCTCAAAGCATAAAAATCAGGTTGGTCGGCACGTTTCGGTGCAAACTGCTGAACTTTTGGGCCTTTAATAAAAGCAACATTATCTTTATAAGCCGAAACAATATCGTTAGGATTTTCTTCTGAAGTTTTGCGGATTAACTTAAACAAAGAAGTAGGTTGTTCAACACCGTCAATCACAAATTTTCCATTAAAGATTTTGTGGCGGCAGTGTTCTGAGTTTACCTGCGAGAAGCCAAAAACTTCCGAATCGGTTAATGGTCTTTCTAATTTTTGCGCTAAAGAGTTTAAGTATTCAACTTCTTCATCGCTTAAAGAAAGGCCTTCTTGTTTATTGTAAGCCGCAATATCAGTGATTTCTAAAATAGGCTCAGGTTTAATGTTGATCGTAAATATTTCCTGATCAAGCTTATCATATTTTTGAGAAAGCATCGGATCGTAATCAGCAAAGGCTTGGTCAACCTGCTTAAATTCTTCGATCCTGATAATGCCCTGCATATCCATGTTCTGGGTAATCTCTACTGCGTTGGTACTCCATGGAGTAATCATAGCTGCCCGTGGTCCTACGAAAAAGCCTGTTAAAGCTGTTTCCTGTGAGATTTTGGCGCCGCCAAATAACCATTCGAGTTTAGTAATATCAGTTGTAGAAAGCGCTTTGTCTGTTTGTAGAACAAAAATCGCCTGCGATTGACTAAGGAAGAAATGAATCATGCTTTTTTTTTGAAGTCGCAAATTTAGCGTTTTTATATCGAAAAACTGGTGTACTAGGGTGATTGAATGAGAGAATTTTGAAGATAAAATGATTAAAGATGAATTATTGAATGAGAGAATTAAGGAATTATCGAATGATGGGATTTTGAATGCGTGAATTATTGAAAGATGGAGTTTTGGGAGAGTGGTACCTTAATGAAAAGATTTTGATTAACTGAAGGGTATATTTTGCAACTTTGCCTTTATATTCAATCATACACTCATTCTTTAATTCAATCAATCATTATTTATGTTACGCATCCATCATATTGCTATTATCTGCTCGGATTATGAAGAATCGAAAGATTTTTATGTGAATAAACTAGGATTTACGGTACTTGCCGAGGTTTACCGGGCGGAGCGCAAATCTTATAAGCTGGATTTGGCGGTGAATGGTGTTTATCAAATCGAGCTTTTTTCTTTCGAAAATCCACCTGCACGGCCATCGCGTCCGGAAGCACAGGGCTTACGGCACCTGGCCTTTGAAGTTGAGGATATTGAAAAGGAGATTTCGCGTTTAAGCGCTCAGGGTATTATAACTGAGCCTATCCGCATTGATGAATTTACGGATAAACGTTTCACTTTTTTTGCCGATCCGGATGGTTTGCCTTTAGAGTTGTATGAACGATAAATCTTTTTAAAATAAAACACTCCAAATGAAAAAAACGCTCTTGATTTGTGCATTAATTTATTCTTATATCAATACACAAGCGCAATCTCCAATTAAATATACTGCTAAAATTGAAACCGGATATCATTTTATTTTTGCAAGGTTACTAAAGGATATGCCTGAAGATGGTGTGTCTTACCACCGGCCGCATGGGTTATCTGATGGAATAGATTTAAGTTTTGTTAATGGTGTAAGTTTAAGAAATAACCTTCGGTTAGGTTTGGGTATTTCGTATTTAGATTATAAGCAAATGGATGGTTATGCTATTTTTGGTGATCTCGAATATTTAACAGGAAAAAGGAAAGTTTCGCCCGTATTCAATATAATGATTGGTAAAAGCTATGTTAATGATATTAGTGATAATACTTTTGTGGACTTTACGGGAGGAGTTGAACATAAAGTTGGGAAGAAACTGAGTTTGCAGTATAAAGTAGGGTTAAGATTTGTGCATCATTCAGTTTTTCTTCCTGTTAGGATTGGAGCAAGACTTTAGTTGAAGATGAGTATTTTTAAGTTCAAGCAATTTGAAGTCGATCAGACAGGTTGCGCAATGAAAATTAACACCGATGGGGTATTGCTTGGTGCAATGGTAGATCATCAATTACCCCGGCGTATTTTAGATATTGGAACCGGCACGGGGGTAATTGCCCTGATGCTGGCACAGCGTTTTCCTGAGGCTTTTATACAAGCGGTAGAGATTGATGAAAAAGCTGCCGAAACTGCGGAGAGGAATTTTGTGGCTTCAGTTTTTAATGAACGGTTAAAAGTGCAGCATGTTGCTATTGAGGGGTTTAATAGTGATGAAAAGTTTGATCTGATTGTTTCCAATCCACCTTTTTTTGTGAATGATTTAAAAAATCAAGAAGCAAGAAAAGGTATAGCCAGGCATGCAGATGAGCAGTTTTTTTACGATTTAATAATTAAAGTAAATGAATTGTTAAGTGCTACTGGTATCTTTTGGTTTGTACTGCCTGTAAAACAAGCTGAACAATTAATAAGCAGTGGTATTCAATACGGTTTGTATTTGAACCAACAAATCGATTTACATTCTGATGAAACCAAACCTGCGTTTAGAAAGATTGTTGGTTTAAGCAGGAGTAAAGTAGCTTTGGAGAGGATGCAATTTAATATTTATCAGGCAGAAAAGGTTTATACACAAACTTATCAAAACTTATTGAAACCTTATTTTTTAGGCTATTAGATATTTAATAGGAAATTTCTGCACTTATGGCCAGGTCTGTGAAATCTGGAGAGAGATTATCTAATGGTTCCCATTTATCAAAAAAGGTTAGACCATAAACATTAAGTTTTGGCCCTTCATTAGTAGATATTCCAATAAATGGACGATAACTTGCGATGTTGAAGGCTATCGATTCGTCGTTATAAGTTGTTTTGCTCATGTTTTCATCATTTCTGATCCATTCTACTGCGACAAAAAAATCGCCTTTGGGCACCATAATTTTGTACTGTTTTAGGTTAACTGTGATGTTGCGATTATTGAAATTTTTTACTTCAATAATTTCATTGCACAAATCCTCTTTGGGCAATCCGGTGTGGGTATCGGCAGAATAGATTCTGAGTTTAAATGAACATTGTTGCATGGATAAATAAGAGTGGCTTCGACTATCATCCGGGTATCTGGTGTCTTCTGGCACCCATTTGTCGTTTAAAAATACCAGCTGACTTAATGTAATTGAATTGAGCATTCCTTCTGCTATGGTATTAAGCTTTTGAGCTACCTGTAAAAATGCAAAAGGTTGAAGCTGGTAAGACAATCCTAAGTAATGGTTAGATTCATTACGCTCGAAAATATTAAGCGTGACAGATTTACTGCCGAGTTTTGGCTGTATTTTTTTTGCTGTTGAGTTGTTTTTCGGACTCAGTAAAATTAACTTTTCATTGTTTAGATTCTTTAGACAGATTTTTTTTGTGAAATAGTTCTGTTTTGTAATATATAACGTGTCTTGAATAAAGTCATTTTTGACGATCAGGTTAAGTGTACCATCTTTATCTGCTAAATAGGTCGTTCTTTCGAATGGATTAGATATTAATGCGTTAGCTATTGGTTCCTTATTCAGGCTATCAATTATAATAAAAGAGAATCTTTCAACGTGAGTAGTGTCATTTAACTGCGCATTTGTCTTTATGGCCAGAAGAAGTAAGATGAGGGTTGTGCTTAATTTCATTTTTCGAAATAACTAACTGTAGCGGATAATGCTAATTCCATTTCGTATTGGTTATTTTTTGCCAATGGTAAAGACTCCCATTGATCGCCAATAAGCCTCCATTTTGTGGCCACTTTATCTTTTTTAGCTGCGTAAATTGAAAGCAGAGGCTCGTAATTCGTTTTATAAACAGGCATAATTGCAATCTTATCTTTGCTTTTGTTTAATTGGGCAGGTCTGTTAACAAGTTCGTGGCTTAATGCAATATTTTCATTAAAAGGAATATAGAGCCACTCTACCATTACATAAAATTTTTGATGTGGAATGAAAATTTGTTTGGTGGTGAGCCCAACTTCAATCAAAGTTGCGTTATTGGTTAATTTAACCTCAATTTTATCTTTATACAAAAGCTTGCCTGGTTTTCCTGTCAGGGTATCTACTTCCAGCAAATAAAGGTTAAAACGAGCATTAGAGCTCTTAGTGATGATTTTTTCGTTGTTGAAATTTGAACTTGCCGTAGCTATTTGCTGTTGCCCAACCATTACCGGATTATAATTTCCACCACGCATTACACGGGTGAATGTATTATTTATAGGGCCTTTGTAATAGTCCTTGTATACAAATCTCCCTAGAGTTATTTTCTCAATTTTTGCATGAGCTATCTCCGAGGTGAAAAGTTTTGCTATTGGAAAAGGTGAGATATAAGGCGATATTTGCTTCCTGATTTGGGGATTGTAGTTAGCTTGAGTGTATTCAAAGTAATTAATTATAACGCTTTTTTTCTTTCCACCAGCAATATTTACATCCTTTAGCGATAGTATGTTTTCTGGTAAGATGACTTTGCTGTTTTGTTTAAAATCTGTGGTGGCTATTTTCTTACTCTCGTATCCAACACTACTAAATAATAGTGTATCGCTTAAGCCTCCTGATGATGTGATGTTAAACTGACCATTTTGGTTACTCGCGCTTTCTGTGTTTTCTGCCATTAGTTTAATCGTAACCAATGGTATAGGTCGTTTTTTGTCGTCGATTATGGTACCTCTGTAAATAATTTGTCCAAGCAGGTTTTGAGCTGGTAAGGTGAGAATGATTAATAATACGAGGCGAAGTAATTTCATAGATTTAACACTAAAGTAGTGGTTTTATGATAAAAGATATTATAGTTTATAGGCTTTGGCTGGAATAAATAAAAATAAATATCTTTTTTGCTTTGCCCATTACTGAGAATATGTCAATATAGTACAATTACCGCGACCTTTATTTGTAAGATATAGCAGTCTTTTTATTTCGGCTTTTAGGTTTAACTTTGAAAGCTATTGCTGGAGATTTCGTGCTTTATGGCTGTTATATCCTGTAAATTAAGGGGACAATTAAGTTTACATAATGAAAAAAATAGGGTTAATTTCAGATACACATGGTTTTTTAGATGATGCGGTTTTTAAGCACTTTGAAAGTGTAGATGAGATCTGGCATGCCGGCGATTTTGGGCCAGATGTTGCTGCCCCTCTGGCTGCTTTTAAACCTTTGCGCGGTGTGTTCGGGAATATAGATGATGCCGAGATCAGAAATGAATTCCCGGAGAAAAATCGATTTAGCTGCGAAAGGGTAGATGTATGGATGACGCATATTGGTGGATATCCGGGGAGATATTCATCTTTCGTAAAGCCAGAAATATACACTAACCCTCCGAAATTATTTATTACAGGGCACTCGCATATTTTGAAAGTGATGTTCGACGAAAAGCTAAAATGTTTGCATATAAACCCCGGAGCAGCGGGAAAACACGGTTGGCATAAAGTGAGAACCTTGATCCGTTTTTGTATTACTGATGAAAATATTCATACCTTAGAGGTCATAGAGTTATCGGGTAGATAATGTAAAATTTACACTAAGTATGGTTTGTGGCGTTAAAACACTAGGGCAATTTATTATAGAAAAACAGGCAGATTTTCCTTATGCCAAAGGCGAACTTTCGAGGCTGCTGCGCGATATTGGTATTGCTGCAAAAATCGTTAACCGCGAAATTAACAAGGCGGGTTTGGTTGATATCCTGGGTGATATGGGAACAACCAATATTCAGGGCGAAGAGCAAAAGAAACTGGATGTGTATGCTGACGAGCAGTTTATCGCTGCTTTAACCAGTGGGGGCGAATGTTGTATTGTAGCTACTGAGGAGGAAGATGAGATTATCCACATTGATTCGCCGGTTTCTCAAAATGCAAAATACATCGTGTGTATTGATCCGTTGGATGGCTCGTCCAATACTGATGTGAATGTTGCAGTGGGTACTATTTTTTCGATTTACAGGAGAAAATCGGTAGAAGGCAGGGCCAGTTTAGCCGATGTACTGCAAAAAGGTACTGAACAGGTAGCTGCGGGCTATGTTATTTATGGTTCATCGACTATGCTCGTGTATACTACGGGTAAGGGGGTTAATGGTTTTACGCTCGATCCGTCAATCGGTGAGTTCTGTCTTTCGCACCCCCAAATGAAAATACCCGAAACAGGCTACATGTACTCGGTAAACGAAGGTAACTACGTACACTTTCCGGACGGGGTTAAAAAATATATCAAATATTGCCAGGTAGAGGATGAGGCTACCAAACGCCCTTATACCTCGCGTTATATTGGCTCAATGGTGGGCGATATTCACCGCAATTTAATAAAGGGTGGAATTTATATCTATCCTACAACTGCGCGCTCGCCTAAGGGAAAACTGCGTTTGCTTTATGAGTGCAATCCCATGGCTTTCATTATTGAGCAGGCAGGAGGAAAGGCCAGTACGGGTTTCGACCGGATACTGGATATTCAGCCAACTGAACTGCACCAACGGGTACCTGTGTTTATCGGGTCGAAAAATATGGTAGCTAAAGCGGAAGAAATGATGCTTTTGTATACGGCCAAATCAATTTCGCTTGAAGCAAAGGTAGAAAACACACTACAGGATCTGGGTGTGGTAGGTGGAATTGACTAGCTACCCTTAGCTCTTTCTACTTCAAATACGGTATCAATAGCAAGATTTTGTTTGTCTTGTGAAGCAAAAACCGCTAAACGGTCGCAACGCTCATTCTCCGGGTGGTCGTTGTGACCTTTAATCCAAACGAATTTCACTTTATGAAGTTTATAAAGTTCGAGAAAGCGTAACCATAGGTCTTTGTTTTTCTTGTCTTTGAAATTTTTGGTTACCCAGCCAAATACCCATTTTTTTTCTACCGCATCTACCACATACTTAGAGTCGGAGAAAACCGTAACCTGTTGGTTTAAGCTTTTAAGTGCTTCTAAACCTTTAATCACGGCAAGGAGTTCCATGCGGTTATTGGTGGTCATCCTGAAACCACCGCTTAACTCTTTATAATGTTGTCCGGCCCTTAAAATAGTACCCCAACCGCCTGGTCCGGGGTTTCCGCTGGCTGCTCCGTCTGTGTAAATTTCGATCATAAACGCAGTAAAGTTATGTTTTTAGTGCCAAAATAGCTTGTCTTATCTGTTGCTGAATTTTTTTTTCAAATTCAAACAATTGAATGTTAAGGAATTAAAAATTTGTTGTAAAAACTTTAGCAAAAATATTTGCAGGGAATGTTAAAAGT
>Ga0157370_10009543_pt1 | contig 10349 bp, 7 predicted proteins | sample C35metaG_FD_113463 | JGI IMG/M metagenome (GOLD analysis project Ga0157370, IMG submission 113463) | Corn rhizosphere microbial communities from Kellogg Biological Station, Michigan, USA - C3-5 metaG | ecosystem: Host-associated > Plants > Roots > Rhizosphere > Soil | place: USA: Michigan... | reverse complement strand
TAAAATACTTAGGAGTTGACCCTAAAACTAAAAAAGAAAAAGTGTCTAAAAAAGCACTTGTTCCAAGACCTCCGCGTGAGGACAAAAAAGAGTAATCAGATCTTAGTTTACTAAAGGTTTATTTATAGAAAACCCCAATTCATTTATTTGAGTTGGGGTTTTTCGTTTTTCAAAACGTACCGTAATGTTAATATTATACATTATTTCATGAAGAAAATGTAAAAATTATAAAAAAAGAGGGCAAAACTTACATTTTTTTAAAGAAATAAAATATCTTTAACCTACCAAAAATAAATTTATTAACCCTAAAACCCCTATTCATGGAAGCAACCCTAGAATCAACGCGTTATAAAGTTGTTCAAAACACAAGAATTAATACCAAAGAATTTACGTTTGAAGACACAAACCACCTTCAACACCCCTTACCTCCACTTGTTTCGGTAGAAAGCTACATTAGCGCAGGAGGACTACCTACATTAAAGATTAGAGCTACTTTATACATAAACTCTGAATTTACCCAAAATCCTATCGTTTCAGTTCCCACACTAAAAGGCACAACTCTTGAAATTTATTTCGATTACGATTATACTGAAGACACTCCTGAAACTTGTGATGTTTGGTATGTAGAAATTAATTATTACTCTACTGACGTAACTCAAATAGAAACAGTTATCGCTTATCTTAGAAATGTTGACCCAGAAACTTCTAGAGGAACAGAAGTAAATGTAAAACCCTAAGATTATAATAACTTAGAATGAGATGGTAAAAAAAATAAATGTCCTTTTTATTTTACTGACAATATTTACAACAAATTATGCTCAAGTAAAATCAGAAAATGATTTATTAAAAACTATACTTCTTAAAAAATCTTTTGAGTTTAAATCAGACTATAATTTTGTTAAGTCCCAATCTTTTTTTCTAAAAAAGGATTGGGATTCAACTCTCATTTACTCTATGAAGCAAATAACTTCTGGTTCTGCAAAAGAACTTTTAGATTATAGCCATTTTTTTAGAGGAGTAAGTTTTTATCAAAAAAATCTATATAAAGAAGCGAAATATGAATTTCGTTTAGTCTCTAATAGTTTTATTTTTTCAACTTTAAACAAAATTTATTTAGCAGGAACTCTTTTTCAATTAAAAGAATTTACAAAAGCGATTCAGCATTATCATGAGGTTTTAAAATTACCTGAAATACAAAAACAAAATTATAGCTTAGCAAAGACCTATGAAGGATTAGGAAATACCTATAGCTTTTTAAAACAATTTGATCAAGCCGAAATATATCTTTTAAAAAATCTATTGATAAAAGAAAAAACTCACATTGAACTTTACAATGCTTACAATAGTCTGGCAAATTTGTATTACGTTCAGTATAAAGATCAACAAGCAATACCATATTTTGAAAAAGCCCATTTACTTTCTAAAAAAATCAGCGATTTTCATATAAAAAGTGTTGCTTCAAAGAACATGGCTGCAGTTGAAGAAAACAGAGGCAATTACAAAAAAGCTTTAGATTACAGAAAAGAAGCAGAACAATGGAAAGATTCTTTAAACAATCAAAATAAAATCTGGGCAGTTGCTGATTTTGAGAAAAAATTTGCTGTAGCTCAAAAGCAAAAAGAAATCAAAGTATTACAAGTAGAAAACAAATTAAAAAATACACAGCGTAATATTTTCTTTTTCTCGGCAACGGGACTTTTATTGGTATTAACAGGAGGAATATATTTATATGCACAAAAAGTAAAAAATGGCAAAACGATATTACGTCAAAAAAACAAACTCGACGAATTAAACGCCACCAAAGATCAGTTGTTTTCGATTGTAAGCCACGATTTACGCTCCTCGGTAAATGCCCTCAAAACCAGTAATTCTAAATTATCAGCCACGCTGGAAACAAAAAATTACGACGAATTAAATCAATTAATTATTCAAAACAGCAGTATTGCAAATGGCGCTTACAGTCTTTTAGATAATTTATTGCATTGGGCTTTATTACAAACGAAGCAGCTTTATTTCAACAAAGAATCAGTTCATTTATTTTCTATCATACAACAAATCGAATTTAACTATAAGCCTTTATTACTCGACAAAGCTATTACATTCGAAAATCAGGTTTCAAAAAGCATCTTTTTATTTGTTGACCTTGATTCCCTTAAAATTGTTTTTAGAAATTTATTAGATAACGCTATCAAGTTTTCTAAAGAAAACGGACAAATTACCTTTTCTGCAAATGAAATCGATGCTGATTTTTGTCAGGTCATTATTCAGGACACAGGAATTGGAATGAGCAGAAATACTATTGATGAATTGCTTCAGGAAGGCGAATTACTAGCCAAAAAAAGCAATTCGGAAATCATTGGAACCGGTTTAGGTTTGCAATTGTGCAAGCAGATGATTAAGAAAAATGGAGGAACATTTGAAATAGAAAGTGAACTTAATAAAGGAACTAAAATTATATTAACTTTCCCTAAATCTAAATGAAATGGACAATATTAATGTTTTAATTATAGAGGATACTCCTGAACAAAGTGATGCTCTTGCAAAAGTATTGCTTCAGAATAATTATAACGTAGCAGGAGTGGCAAAAAACTTCACAGATGCATTAAAGTTATTTTACGAAACTTCTGTCGATGTAATAATTATTGACGTTTTTCTAGAAGGAAAACCAGACGGAATAACCTTTGCTGAATCGATTAATATAATACCGCAGGCATCGAAACCTTTTGTATTTTTAACCAGTTCTCAGGATCGTCAGATTTTTGAACGGGCAAAACTTACCAAACCTTTCAGTTTTTTAATGAAACCTTTTAATGAACTGGAAATTTTGTATGCTATAGAAATGGCTGTCGAAAAATTTTATGAACAGACAAATGTATTTTTAAGCGAGGAGCAAAATACGGTTATCAGCAACGATTCATTATTCATCAAAAAGAAAAATTCTTTAAAGAAAGTAGCCTTAGAAGATATTCTTTACATTGAAGTCGAGGAACGTTACTGTAACATTATTACTGAAAAAGAAAAATTTGTAATCTTAATTTCATTGACCAAAATCAGTGAACTTCTTGATAAAAGTAAATTCATAAAAACACATCGCAATACAATTGTAAATACAGATAAAATAGAAGAAATTTTCCTTACTGATAATCTCATCATATTAAAAGGAAACCATCGAATAAACCTAAGCGATACATATAAGGATTTCATAAAAAACATGAACATTCTATCGTAACGGTAAGAATTTAAAATATTCCATCACAGAAAAATCCTCTTTAGATAAAGAGGATTTTTTGTTTTTTGAAGCAAAAAGTTTTAAACGATAAGCAAATTCACATATTTCGTGACATAAAATAAGGCTTTCATGACATTTTCATAACAATAGCCCCAGATCAATTTTACTTTTGATCTACCTAAATCAAAATAGTATAGATGAAAACAGCCACAGTAAAACAACCAGAAATGAAAATTTTACCAACTTTAAAAAAAATAAAAAATAATCCCTGGGTTGGTGTTGCGGTTTCTTTAGCTATTATCATTCCTAGTTTATATAAAATACTAGATGATGTAACCGTTTTAAGAATAGAATATTTTTTACTTGCCATTTCTTTTCCATTATATATAAAATCGTTAAAAAAAATATTTGATCAAATTCTGGATAGTTCAGATGACTTTTATGAATAAACAATATTAAAGATAATTTTTGCCCAAAATTCTTTTATGTAAAAACCCTAATTCAAACTAATGAATTAGGGTTTTGTTTTTTCAACAATCATCTCTTAAAATATTAGCTATAATTCTCAACAAATACAGGAAACGCAAACATATTACTACAATTTAACACAAAAACATAAACTTTGTTATATTTTTTTTTAATACATTTGAGATCGACCAAAACAAATCATTTAAACCAGTTAATCCTTTGAAAAATTCTCAAAAAAAGGCTATATATCTCCTGATATTTAGCATGTTATTGAACGTTTCTTATTTATATTGCCAATCTAATGACAAAGCCTCGTTGTATGATTATTTTGACAATGCTGTCGGAAAAGACAATTTAAGCATTAATAATGGTGTTCTTCACAGTGAACCATTTCGACCAATACCAAACGCACACAGATACTATTTAAACGAATTTACTGTTGGAGATATAAGCTTTGACGGCGAAATCTATTCCAACTCCAATCTTAAATACGATATCCTGGATGATCAGGTAGTTTTTAAACAAAAAGATCAAACAGATAATCTGGCAATTAATCTTGTAAAGGATAAAATTGATTATTTCTTTATTAAAGACAAAAAATTCACCTATCTAAAATCTGAAACGATTAAGTTTCCCAGCATCGTAAATGGCATTTACGAAGAGAGTTATATTGGGACCAATGTTTCGCTTTACATCAAACACAAGAAAGAAAAAATAAAAGTATTTCAATCTGATATCGTGCATTATAATTTTATATATAAAACCGAATACATCTTTAAATACAACAACTTTTTCTACAAGGTCGATTCAAAAAAAGACATAAAAAAACTCTTTCCAGCCTTTAAAAAAGAAATTAATGATTACTACCAAGCTGAAAAAAAGTTAGAACAATCAGATAAAAACCAGTTCATGCAAAATCTAACAAAACAAATTAATAGTTTTTTTAAAAAAAGTTCTAACTAAATGAAAAAAATTACGCTACTACTATTTTTATTGACCTTTCAGAACCTTATTTATTCTCAAATTATTAGTGATAAAGTTTCTGTAGAATTTAAAAATGCTAATCTTAAAACTGCCATTCAAAATATAGAACAAACCTCTTATTTTAAGTTTTATTTTGACGAAAAATGGATGGAGTCTGACAGTACCTCTATAACAAAACAATTTAAAGAAGTTCGAATTGCCGAAATTCTCGAAGACATATTTCAAAATACCAGCATTAATTATTTCATCGCCGATAATAAAATTATATTAACTAACAATAGTATTATATATAATGAACTTCCGGATGATTATTTTGGTATTCCTCTTGAAAAAGACGAAAATGGTGTTGCTGTTGTTCCTATATTTTATCAGCAGTACGATTCTTTAAAAAAGACAAATACTCGAAATCCTAATAAAAATATGAGGGACCTCATACTTATTGGAAAAGAATCAAAAGGTCAAAAAAAGAAAACTTACACCCTTTCCGGATATATAAAAGGCGGAAAAAACAAAGCTGGAATTGCTAATATTATGGTGAAAGTTCCAAATACCGAATTTTCTACCGTAACGGATAAAGACGGACATTATAAACTACAGGTTCCTCCAGGAATCAGCACGGTCGAAACTGAAACATTTGCTTACGACAAAGTATCTAAAAAGATCATGGTTTATAATGACGGAACATTAAACTTTAATCTCGTTGACAATGTAAATCAACTAGACGAAGTTTTAATTAAAACCGCGAAAAGTAAAAATGCAAAAGCCGCCATTACCGGCGTAACCACAATTGATGCCGAAGGAATTAAAAATGTTCCTCTTGTATTAGGAGAACGCGACATTCTTAAAGTAGCCTTAACTCTGCCGGGTATAAAAACTGCTGGAGAAGGTTCTTCTGGATACAATGTAAGAGGCGGAAAAGAAGACCAAAACTTGTTTTTACTGGATCAAGCTGTTTTATATAATCCGTCGCACTTTTTCGGATTTTTTACAGCATTAAATCCTTATACAACTAAAAAAGTTGACATTTATAAAGGAAGTATTCCTGCCGAATTTGGAGGAAGATTGTCATCTGTTTTCGATATTACATCAAAAACAGGTAATTTCAATAAATTTGAAGGTGAAGGCGGTATCGGGCCTGCTACGAGTAACATCATGATTTCTACTCCTATTGTTAAAGGAAAATCAAGTCTTGTTGCCGGAGGAAGAGCAAGCTACTCTGATTGGATCTTAAAAACGCTGGACGACGAGGATTTAAAAAATAGTCAGGCTTCATTTTATGATATCATCTTAAAGTATAATCATAAATTTAATGCCAACAACGATATTGAAGCTACGGCTTATTACAGCCATGATAAGTTTAGTGTGTCATCAGACTCTTTATATAAATACAGCAACAGACTGGCAACATTAAAATGGAATCATACTTTTAATGAAAAAAACAAAGGATCTTTAATTTTAACCAACAGTGAGTACAAATTCAATATTGATTATCAATCGCCAAGCGTAAATTCATTCGATTTTGGATATAAAATTAATGATACACAAGCAGCTCTAAAAATGACTTACTTATACAGTGAAAAACATAAAATTTCATACGGTATATCAAGTAAATTATATGGTATTAATCCAGGATATTTAAGACCCGAAAATCCAGAATCTACCTTAATTCCTATAGAAATTGACAAAGAAAGAGGCATAGAATCTGCGGTTTATGTAGGAGATAATTTTAAAATTACAGATAAACTTTTACTTGATTTTGGATTACGTTACTCTAGATTTTCTGCATTAGGAAAAGCTTCACAGCGCGTTTATGAACAAAACCTGCCAATTAGCGATGCAACTGTTGTAGAAACAAAAGAGTACAAAAACAACGAAGTAATTAAAAGTTACGGCGGATTTGAACCAAGAGTGGCTGCACGTTATTTCTTAACAGATGATTTCTCTGTAAGAGCAAGTTATGACAAAACATATCAGTACATTCATTTATTATCAAATAATACAACACAGTCTCCAACTGACATCTGGAAACTTTCAGATTTAAATGTTAAACCAGAAGACGCACAGCAGGTTTCATTAGGCTTTTACAAAAACTTAAAGAACAATGAGTACGAATTAAGTCTGGAAGGTTATTACAAAAAATCGAATAACATTTTAGATTATAAAGTTGGTGCTGAATTATTATTAAACAAAAATATAGAAACCGAACTTTTACAAGGTAAAGGTAAAGCATACGGAGTTGAAGTTTTATTAAAAAAGACAGAAGGACGTCTTAACGGATGGTTAGGATATACTTATTCAAGATCATTAATTAAATTAAACAGTCAGTTTAATGAAGAAAAAGTAAACAACGGAAAGTTTTTTGCTTCTAACTTTGATAAGCCTCACGACTCTAGTGCTGTTTTAAATTACAGAATTACAAAACGTTATAGTTTTTCAAGTAATTTTGTTTACCAAACAGGACGCCCAATTACATATCCTATTGGAACTTATGATTACGGAAATGCACAGTATACCGTATACAGCGATCGTAATAAATTTAGAATCCCGGATTATTATAGATTAGATATTGGTCTTAATATCGAAGGAAATCATAAAATAAAAAAATTAGCTCATAGTTTTTGGAATATATCAGTATATAATGTTTTAGGAAGAAACAACCCTTATTCTGTATTTTTTGTAACAGACAAAGGACAGATTAAAGCTTATAAAACATCCATTTTCTCTATCCCAATTCCTAGTATAACTTATAATTTCAAGTTTTAATATCATGAAATATTTTCACAAAATATCACTTTTCCTGGTTCTTGCATTAGCACTAACTGGCTGTACTGAACAATATGTTTTTCAGAATACTGATTTTGAAAGCGCACTTGTTGTAGAAGGAACCATTACAAACGAATTAAAAAATCAAACCATAAGAGTTTCTCAGGTTTATCAGTTGGAAGAAACAGGCCCTAGATTTGAAAAAGGCGCAAATGTTTTTATAACCGATGACAAAGGAAATGAATACCAGTTTGAAGAAAAAGATACCGTTTATGCCTCTATAACTGCTTTTAGAGCTGAGCCAGGAAGAAAATATCAATTAAAAATTAAAACAAGAGAAGGTAAAAATTACACTTCTGATGAACAGGTTTTAACTACCGAAACCAAAATTGATAATGTTACTGCTACCGTTGAAAATGTTAACGGACAAAGAGGCGTTCAAATAAATGTAAACAGTTTTGATCCTGCTAATACTTCCAAATACTATAGATACGAATACACCGAAACCTATAAAATTATAGCACCAAGGTGGTATTTTGAAGAAGCTAGTGTAGTTACAATTCCTGCAAACCCAGGAAACCCTATTGAAGGAACACCGCCATCTCCAATGCAAGAAGTAGTTTCAGTAATGCCCAGAACTAAAGAGGCTAAAACTTGCTTTTCTACTAAAAAATCAGATGCTATAATTTTAAACAATACAAGCGGCCTTAGTGAAGACCGCGTACATTTTCCGGTACGTTTCATCAGCGATCAAAATTACATTATATCACATCGTTACAGCATACTTGTAAAACAATATGTTCAAAATTTAGCAGCCTATACTTTTTATAAAACATTGCGAGATTTATCAACATCTGGAAGTGTTCTTTCGCCAAAACAACCAGGATTCTTTTATGGAAACATAAAATCTGTCGAAAATCCTGAAGAAAAAGTAATTGGATTCTTTGAAGTTTCTTCCGTTTCTACTGAAAGAATTTATTTCAATTATGCCGATTTGTTTCCAAATGAACGCCTGCCTCCTTACTACGAATCTGACTGTGAGCCAGAAGAATATAAAGATTGCGATGGAGACCTTCCGTGTAGAGGACCAGTATTACGTTCTTTAATTCGTACAAAAGGTAAAGTTTTGTTTTCATGGAACTATGTCGATTTGTTTTATTTAGTAAAAACACCATGTGGAGACTGTACTTCTTTTTCATCTAACATCGTTCCTCCTTTTTGGGTAGATTAATTCTTTTTTAAATTATGAAACAATTTTCAATATATAATCCAGCCTTAATTTTGGACCAAACGAAACAATTTTTTATTTTAGTATTACTGTTGGTTTTTTCTACAGCTTTCGCCCAAGGAAATAACAGCGGTAAATTAACAACAGCATCTCAGGAAACTATTTTCCTCCATTCTAATACCACAACTTTTTTAACCGGAGAAACTCTGTTTTATAAAGTATATTGTTTAAATCCGCTTAATAACAAACCTAGTTTAATAAGCAAAATAGCTTATATTGAACTGGTTGACAATGAAAAAAAATCATTTCAAAAAAACAAAGTATTTCTGGAAAAAGGAATTGGTTCTGGAGACTATTTTATACCAACAACTTTAAAAACGGGTAATTATAAATTAATTGCTTACACAAAATGGATGTTGAACAATCCTGATTTGCAAGCTTTTGAAATTGATATTTTTATTATTAATCCTTTTCAGACTCAGGAACCAAATGATAATGTAACTTTTGATGTGACTCAGAAACACAGTACCATAATAACTCAAAATTCATCTAATACTGCTATTCTTAATAATGAAAAAAGAATTGATTTTGAATTGGATAAAGAAAGTTATTATACAAGAGAAAAAGCCAATTTAAAAATAAAGTCGCTTACAGAATCTATTGAAAAAGGAAACTATTCTGTTTCTATTAGAAAAGTAGATCAGATCCCCACTTTAAGACAAACAACGCCTCAGGAGTTTGCATATAAAACAGCGAACAATTATTCTACTGATGTTAAAAACACTTTTACTTATATTCCTGAATTAAGATCTGAATTGATAACAGGTTCTATTACCTCTAAAACCAATTCTGATTTAAGCAATAAATCACTTTCGCTTTCATTACCGGGAAAAGAATATGTTTTGAAAATTGTGAAAACAAATGCTCAGGGAAAATTTGCTTTTTTATTAGATCAATATCCAAATTTTTCTAGTGCGATCATTCAGGTTTTGGATAAAAATCCGGATGATTACACGATTGCATTAGATCCTCTTCCGCAATTTGATACCTCAAAGTTGCAATTTACATCAAAGCTGAATCTAACGCCTGATCTTAAAAAGGAAATTGAAGATCGCTCCACTGCAAGCCAGATTCAAAATGGGTATTATCAAATTAAAAAAGACAGCTTAATGCAGGAAGCTGTTGTGAGTCCGTTTTTTAATACCATCGAAAAAACCTATGTACTTGATGATTATACTCGTTTTCCAACTCTAAAAGAAAACGTAGTCGAGGTAATTATCGAACTTTATTACAGACGCAATAATGGCAAATATGATTTACGCGTTAGAAATGACCATAAAGACTTAGAATCTTACGGTCCTCCATTAATAATGGTCGATGGTCTTCAAATTCAAAATGCAAATGATCTTTTTGATTATAATATGGCCAATGTAACTAAAGTAAGTCTTATATCAGAACCTTATGTATATGGTTCTGATTTATACGGCGGTCTTATTAGTTTTGAAACCAAAAACTATGATTTTGCAACAAACTATGTAAAGAAATATTTAAAGTCAACCGATATTCAAAGACCAAATCCGGAAAAAGTGTATTACACTCCAGATTACACTGCCGGAAATAATTTAAAAAGAATTCCTGATTATAGATATCAGTTATTATGGACACCAAATTTATCTC
>Ga0157370_10009541_pt1 | contig 10350 bp, 7 predicted proteins | sample C35metaG_FD_113463 | JGI IMG/M metagenome (GOLD analysis project Ga0157370, IMG submission 113463) | Corn rhizosphere microbial communities from Kellogg Biological Station, Michigan, USA - C3-5 metaG | ecosystem: Host-associated > Plants > Roots > Rhizosphere > Soil | place: USA: Michigan... | reverse complement strand
TGAATAACGTTTACGCCACTATCCGTGTTGCCAATTTTTGTAAAATTGTAAGCCATCGTTTTGATCAAAGCTTCGCCATACAAATTGATGCTGCGGCGGAGGAAATGAAAAATAATACTGTCAAGAACCGGAGATGAATAAGTGTAAAAAACTTTCGCATTCGCTGTGTTACTTGCAGGGCGATAATCGGCAGCAGCTTTTTCCACGCTTTCATTTTTCAACGCGGCTTCCAGTGTCAAAGCCAGTTGCACAGCAGGATGCGGCATTGCCCCGGCAATAGTAAAACGATTTTCATTAACGGGAGTGGTGCCTCTAACATATCCATACTGATCGTTCAAAGGCATATAAATATAATTGTTATCGCCGGTACCTTTGGCAGCAGAAGTAACTTTTGATTTCAGATTAAGCCCTTCTACAAAAGCAGGTTTTGTCCCGGCAATTTCTACCGGATCACCGATATTGTTTCCTGATTTTAAATAAAGGTCGTATTGGTTTTCACGCCAATTGAGCGCCCTGGCACCGGCGCCATAATAGTTTCCGATATCCTGCCAAACCCAGCCGTTTGGAGTCGCTTCTGCATCCCACAGACTTTCATCCGCATACACATGGCCGTTAATTTCGTGTATGCCCAACCGTGCTACAGCATTTTTAAGATCATTGATAACATTTTCTTCCTTCGTTTGATCATAGCGCCAGCTTCCCAAAGTAGGATCACCACTGCCTTTGATAATAAGATTTCCGTTTAAAACTCCGTTTGCTATATTCCCGGTATATCCAAGCGTTGTTTTATACGAATAATCATGCCCGAGCAATTCAAAAGCTGTGGATGCTGTGATCACTTTCTGGCAGCTTGCCGGCGCCACTCCAATCTCTGTGTTCACTTCTGTTAGAGGTTTTCCGGTAGTTGTGTTTATCACATAAAGGCTGATGGTAGCATGTTTGAAAGTTGGATCCTCCGCTAATTCTTTAAACGCTGTATTAAATACCTGGTCAATCTTTTGAGCTTCCGCTTTGAATGAGCAAATCAACAGAAATAAAATCAATAATTTTTTCAATGGAAATAATTTGATGTTTTAAGAATAATTAAGGTTGCCAACCTTAGGAAGGTTGGCAACCTTTTCATTCAAAACTAAAAGATTCTGTTCATAAAACAGATTTGAAATTACATAGCCTTTCTCATTAATTTTGCCGCATGAAAAATATTGATGCTTCCATTATTACTATTGGGGATGAACTATTGATCGGACAAGTGATTGATACAAACAGTGCATGGATTGCACAACAATTGAATCGTGCAGGAATCGCGGTTACAAAGAGAATCGCTGTCGGAGATGATGCGCATGAGATATGGAATGCCCTTGAAAGTGAAAAAGGAAATGCAGATGTGGTGCTGATCACAGGCGGCCTTGGACCTACTTCGGATGATATTACCAAGCAACTTCTTTGCAAATATTTTGATGGAAAAATGATTGTTGATAAAGGCGCTTTGGATAATGTAAAATTCCTTTTTGAAAAAATATATCATAAGCCGATCAGCGAAGTGAATTTAAAACAAGCGGAAGTTCCGGATGTGTGTGAAGTCATTCAGAATAAAAGAGGTTCAGCTCCCGGAATGGTCTTTCAAAAAGACGGAACTGTTTTTATCAGCATGCCAGGTGTGCCTTATGAAATGCAGGGAATCATGGAAGATGTAATTCCGATGCTTGAAAAAAGATTTGAATTGCCGGCAATTATTCACAGAACCATTCTTACTGCAGGCATTGGTGAATCGGCACTTGCAGAAATGATTAAGGATTTTGAAGCGCAATTGCCGCCGGAAATCAAGCTTGCTTATTTACCAAATTATGGCATGGTAAGGTTGCGACTTACTACTTCCGGGTTTGATAAAGTAAAGACTGAAAAAGTGATCAATGAACAGTTTGAACAGTTGAAAGAATTGGTAAAAACGTATATGGTAACGGATAAAGACGAGAGTATGCAGGAAGTGTTGGGAAATATTTTATCGAAAAATAAAAAGACAATCTCCACTGCTGAAAGCTGTACTGGTGGTGTAATAGCAAGCCTTATTACTTCTGTTCCGGGTTCATCTGCTTATTATGAAGGAAGTATTGTAAGCTATTCTTACGACATCAAAGAAGCATTGTTGAATGTAAAAAAAGAAACCCTTGATAAGTACGGTGCAGTAAGTGAAGAAACTGTAAAAGAAATGTTGTGGGGGTTATTAAACAAAATGAAAACAGATTTTGGAATTGCAGTTTCAGGTATAATGGGCCCTGATGGAGGCACAGATGAAAAGCCGGTTGGTACGGTTTGGATTGCTGTTGGCAATAAAGAAAAACAAATAGCTCAAAAATTAAAACAACGTTTTGGGCGGCAGAAAAATATAGAAGTAACGGCAGTGATGGCTTTGAATATGATGCGGAAATTTATTTTGCAGGAAGCCTCCGCAACGGTTCATGTCTCTATGAACCGATAACCTTAAACAGACCTGAGAGGTTTTTAAAACCTGTTAGGTCTGTCAACAATAAATGAAAATAGGGAATCAGGGATGTTTATTGCTTTTTTGAAAATAAAAAATTCTTAGAACGCAACCTTCTCTTTGGTATTGTTTGCATTTTTTATTTTCTCAAAAATCCAATAAGTAAGTTTGGTTGATAAAATGCCTAAACCCGCTCCCGCAACTACTTGCGATAAGTAATGCTCCTTTCCGTAAATTCTTAAAACGCCAACAGCTGTTGCTGCTACATAGCCACTGTAACTTAATAATTTATTGTTTTGTTTTAATTCCTGATGCAGTATTTCTGCTCCCCGAAAAGCATTTGCTGTGTGGCCGGAAGGGAATCCGGTATTACCAGAATCGAACCCTTTTATGTTGCTTGAAATGATTCTCATTCCGAGGCCAATACCGCCGGTAATGAGGATAGAGCCTGCATCGAGAATAAGATGTTGTTTAAAATTATGTGCTGTTTTTACTTTGAAAGCATCCATCGCATACACACTTGCAGATGGCACCCACATCAGATAATCAGCAGCGTTTCCCCGGAAATCAGGATACCGCTCCTGCATGTGAGACATGATCCGGTTGTCTAATTTTGAAATGTCATTTATAACAGGTTTTAATCCCCCATAAATAATAAATGTAGCAGGTATTATGAGCGCCGGAGGTTTTAAATAATACTCCCGGTTTTCATTTTTATTAAGGGTATCAAAAGCAGGTTTGGATATGTTTGCAGAGTCCTGTGCAAATAATGGAAGGGAATAAAAGTTTAAGAATAAAACCGTGAGGATAAAATAAATCTTGCTCCTGATCATCTGCAAATTTTTAATAAATTTTTTAAAGACTTTTCTTGCTTTATTTTTCTGAAAAAAATTTCCTGGGCTATTGGAAATCTGTTATCTTTTGATTCAAATATACAGTTAAAACTTATATATAATTTGAAAAAAGGAAAATGAAAACCTGCTTTATTTATTCTTTTACTGCGACGAAAGGATATTATGAAAAGCCGCTGGACGCGTGTTATTCCGTCATTAATCTTCAAGTATCTTTGCTGTTATGGCTTATAAAAATTTACAGGAATTTATTAATGTACTTGAAAAGGAAAACGAGCTTGTCAGGATAAAAGAATATATAGATCCGAAACTTGAAATGGCTGAAATTACTGATCGCATCAGTAAAAGTAAAGATGGCGGCAACGCGTTGCTTTTTGAAAATACCGGTTATGATTTCCCGGTTTTGATGAATGCTTATGGAAGCGAAAAAAGAATGTGTCTTGCGCTTGGGGTAAAGGATTTGAATGATACAGCAAAGGAAATCGAAAATTTGTTTCAATTGCTTTCTTCTCCAAAAGAAAATATTCTTGATAAATTAAGATTACTTCCGAAACTTGGGCAGTTTGCAAGCTGGATGCCGAAAGTGTTGAATGGGAGAGGAGAATGCCAACAGGTAATAATGAAAGAGCCGGATATTACTAAACTTCCTGTGATAACCTGTTGGCCAAAAGACGGCGGCCCTTTTGTAACGCTTCCTATAATTCATACAAAAGATCCGAATAATCATTCAAGAAATGTAGGCATGTACCGGATGCAAATCTTTGGCCCAAAACTGACGGGAATGCATTGGCACAAACATAAAGTTTCGGCAAAACATTTTAGTGAATATAAAAAATTAAACCAGCGCATGCCAATTGCCGTTGCGCTTGGCGGCGATCCTGTGTATGCTTATGCAGCTACAGCGCCTTTGCCCGAAAACGTAGATGAATATATGCTTGCAGGTTTTTTAAGAAAGAAAAAAGTAGAGTTGGTAAAGTGTATTTCCCAGCCTGATGTAGAAGTTCCCGCAGATGCGGATTTTATTATTGAAGGTTATGTGGATCCAAATGATGAATTAATTTGGGAAGGTCCTTTTGGAGATCATACCGGTTATTATTCTTTGCCCGACTGGTATCCAAAATTTCACATCACTGCTATTACTCATAAAAAAAATCCGGTTTATCCGGCTACGATTGTAGGCATTCCGCCACAGGAAGATGCGTGGCTCGGAAAAGCGACGGAGCGCATATTTTTAGCCCCGATAAAAATGACTTTGGTGCCGGAAATTATTGATATGGAAATGCCGGTGGAAGGCGTATTTCATAATTTGGTAATTGCGAAAATTGAAAAAGATTATGCAGGCCAGGCACAAAAAGTGATGAATGCCATGTGGGGTGCCGGCCAAATGATGTTTAATAAAATATTGGTTGTTACAGCTTCAAAATCCGAAACGTTCAAACTTTCAGATTATGGAACTTTAGCGAAAGACGTTTTTAAAAACCTGAATCCTTCCACAGATATTTATTTTTCACAAGGGCCGATGGATGTACTGGATCACAGTTGCAGTAAAATGGGTTTTGGCGGCAAAATGTGTATTGATGGCACTTTCAAATTTGATGAAGAAAAAGATGATCAGTTTTCGTCTATGCTTCCCCGTTATTTGCAAAACTCTTCCGATGAATTGAAAAATATTTTTCCCGAAATAAAAGCGATCAACTCTTCACTGATTGAACAGGGAATTCCTTGTTTAATTATTTCAGTAGAAAAAAATAAAAAACATCATGTAAGAACATTGCATGCAGCCATTTGTGAAATGAGAATTATTGAAGGAATCAAAATGATTTTATACGTGGAGCATACTGTTAATCCAAATGATTTGCCGGTTGCCCTTTGGCGGTTTTGTAACAATCTTGATCCAAAACGCGATCATTTTATAATAAAGAAATCTGTCTTGCCCAGGGACAGGCAAGCATCAGAGAATCCTGGTGAGTATGTTGCCTGTATTGGTTTTGATGGTACTTTAAAAACAAAACAATTTGATGATTTTTATCGTGACTGGCCAAACATTATTATCGCCGATGATAAAACCATCGCATCTGTTGATGAAAAGTGGGAGCGGCTTGGTTTAGGAGAATTCATTCCCTCACCATCATTGAAATATAAAGGGCAAATGTATGGCGAGGAAGCGGTAGTGAATTTGGCTGATTAGCTGATATGCTAATTGACTAATTTTATCTCCTTTAAAAGAATCTAAAAAATAAATTAGGGTTTCGACCTTTTTATCATTATCATTTTTCGAATTCCGGAATCTCTACCTGTGGTTTCAAAACATTGTGATCTTTTTCAACAACCAGATCTTTCTTTAAATTGAAATCTGCAGACTGTTTTATATCAGTAGATGAAGCGCCGGCTTTCACTGTATAGGTTCCTGCTTCCGCAATCCAGGAAGCCGATTTTGTATCAAAAGATGCAAGGTCTTCCGGTTTGATTGTAAATTTCAAACTTACTGTTTGTCCGGGTTTCAGCAAATCTGTTTTTGCAAATCCTTTTAATTCTTCTGAAGGCTTTTTTAGTTTTTTTGAAGGTGCACTAAGATACAATTGCACTACATCTTTTCCTGCTACAGATCCGGTATTTTTTATATCAACTGTTGCAACGATCTTTCCATTAAATTCTTTGCTGCTTAATTTTAAATTACTGAAAGCAAAATTGGTATAACTTAAACCATAACCAAATTCATAGGCAGGTTTTACATTGAATGTATTGAAATAGCGATATCCGACATAAATTCCTTCGTCATAAATTACTTCAGCAGGAACAGATTTTTGCCCGAATAATCCGCTGGTGGCCTGCTCAGGAAATTCTTTTCCGGGAAAACTTTTTGCAGAAGGTTCATCATCATATTTCATAGGAAAAGTTGTTGCTAATTTCCCCGAAGGATTTACTTTCCCATTTAATAAATTGGTGATCGCATTACCACCTTCCTGGCCGGGTTGCCATGCAAGCAATATCGCATCAGGATTGTCTCTCCAGCTTGCCATTTCTATTACACCCCCGATGTTTAAAATAACAACTACTTTTTTATTTTTTGCATGGAACGCATTGGACACATTTTGAATCAGCGTTCTTTCTGTGTCAGATAAATTAAAATCATCTTCAAGTTTTCTATCTTTTCCTTCGCCTGCATTTCTACCGATGGCTATTAGTGCAATATCATCATCGTTAGCCTGCTTGTTAATTATGTTATTATCTACAACATATTCACCGATGGGAGGAGTAGGATGCATGAATTCCTGCATGAAATTTTTCTTAGGACGTTTTGCTTTTTCTGATTGCAGATAGTTTGTATAATCGTTCTTTAAATTTGCGTCAATCCTATATCCTCCATTGGTTAATCCCTGTTCCAACGAAATAGTGTAAGCTTTATTTACGTCGCCGCTGCCCGTGCCCCCTGCTATCAGCTGATATCCATTTATACCAAACAAAGCCACGTTATGAACATTTTTATTGAAAGGAAGCGCACCATTATTATTCTTCAATAAAACCATTCCATCTTCAGCTACAGTACGAGAAATTTCTGCATCTTTTTTCAAATCCGGCTTATCAGAATATTTGTAATTTTTATAAGCAGGAGATTTAAAAATCGTTTCTAAAATCCTTTCTGCATTTCTATTTAAAACTGCCATATCAAGTGTTCCATTTTTTACTGCCTCTTCAATCGCTTTTGTCTGCTCTGGCCTTCCTGGCATCAGTAAATCGTTTCCTGCTTTCATTTGCGCAACAGGATCTTTTCCACCAAACCAATCGGTCATTACCATTCCTTTAAAACCCCATTCATCACGAAGAATTGTGGTAAGCAAATCATATTCTTCTGAAGTATAAGTTCCGTTTATTTTATTGTACGAACTCATCACTGTCCATGGCTGCGCTTTCTTCACAGCAATTTCAAACCCTTTTAAATAAATTTCTCTTAACGCTCTTTCACTTACAATTGTATTTACGGTATTCCGATTAGTTTCCTGGTTATTTCCTGCAAAATGTTTTATGGACGTTCCCACACCGTTTGATTCAATTCCGTTTACAATAGCCGCAGCCATATTGCCGGTCAAAACAGGATCTTCAGAATAATATTCAAAATTTCTTCCACCCAAAGGATTGCGGTGAATATTCATTGCCGGTGCCAGAATAATATCAATACCATAATCTTTTATTTCACTACCAAATGCAACACCCATTTTCTTTACCAAAGTTGTATCCCATGTAGAAGCCAGCAAAGTAGCCACAGGCCATGCTGTAGCATAATAAGACCGTGAACTGTCACCGTTTCTGAAAGGCTCAATTCTTACTCCTGCAGGCCCGTCAGAAAGAACAATGGATGGGATTCCCAGGCGGGGAATGGCAAAGGTTTGCCCAGCGGCTCCCGGCACTTTTGCTTTGAATTTAGCAGCAGGAGTGAGGCCGGGAATATGCATTCCAACACCAACAACCAATTGTGCTTTTTCTTCCAGAGTCATTTTATCAACCAATTGCTTGGCTTTTGCTTCCTGTGCTTTCACTGCATGAAAACAAAGGGCAAACAATAAAAAAGAGAAGAGTTTTTTCATAAAATATATTTAAAGATTGAAGAGAAATATAGCCTTAATGCGTTATTATGACACAATGTAAAATATTTTTTTTAATTGTTATAATTTTAATTTTACGCTTAATTAATCCACCTTTACCATCGCTATGAAACTGGATAAAAAATTAAGCGCTCATTTTTTAAAAGGTGATGAAAAATACCTGAGGCATATTTCTATTGATTGTGTGGTATTTGGCTTTCATGAAAATGAATTAAAGGTGTTATTATTGAAAGCAAAATATGCCGGCAAATGGGCTTTACCCGGCGGATTTATTTTGAAAGAAGAACACATGGATGATGCAGCACATCGCATTCTCAAAGAAAGGACCGGCCTGGATAAAATCTTTCTTCAGCAGTATTATACATTTGGTGATCCTGCCCGCTCTACAAAACAAATCAACCAGGGGTTTTTAAAAAACATGGGAATAAAAATGGACAAAAGCTGGATGTTTGAAAGATTTATTTCCGTTGGTTACAACGCTTTGGTTGATTTTACAAAAGCAAAACCGGTACCCGATATTTTTTCGGAAGAATGCCAGTGGTTTAATATTCATGAAATTCCTGAAATGATTCTCGATCACCAAAACATCCTTGAAAAAGCCCTGGCTCATTTACGGATTCAATTAAATTTTCAACCGGTTGGTTATAATTTATTGCCTTTAAAATTTACTATGCCTGAATTACAAAAACTTTATGAAACAATTTTGGAGCGGAAATTAGATCGCAGGAATTTTCAAAGAAAAATAATGGACACGGGAATACTAAGAAGGTTAGAAGAAACGAAAAAAGGCGGTTCACACAAAGCGCCTTACTATTATAAATTTGATTTGCGCAATTATAAAAAAGCGTTGAAAGCGGGAATGGGATTTGATTTGTAAAATTCACTTCAGAAAGAAGAATTATGAATTAAGAATTAAGGCATTATTACTGAATTCAACATTCATTTTCACCACTACTTCATCTTCACTCTTGGATCAATAACTCCATAAAGTACATCAGCTAATATATTGATCAATACAAAAATGGTAGCGGCAAATAGCACCGAACCCATTACAACCGGATAATCTAATTTTTCCAAAGCATCCACCGTTACTTTACCGATTCCTTTCCATCCAAAAATATATTCAACAAAAAAAGCACCCGCTAATAATTCGGCAAACCAGCCTGTAATAGCGGTCAATACGGGGTTTATTGCGTTTCTCAATGCATGATGAAACACGACTTTCCTTTTGCCCAGCCCTTTTGCATACGCTGTTCTGATATAATCCTGATTCAATGTGTCAAGCATAGAACTGCGGGTAAGCTGCGTAATAATAGAAAGGGGCCGGATGCCAAGTGTGAGCGCCGGCAGAATTAAATTTTGTAAAGTCAGATACTTTTTCCCTGTTACCTGATCAATATTAAACCAACTGCCTGTGAGGGGTAATCCTGTATATTGATGCAACACCAACCCAAAGATATAAGCAATCACAATTGCCATAAAAAAAGAAGGTGCCGAAATGCCGATCACACTTGCAAAAACAGAAGTGGTATCCATCCAGGTGTTTTGTTTTACTGCAGCAAGAATACCGAGAAATATTCCAAAAATAACTGCAAAAAACATAGCAGCGCATGCCAGCAAAATCGTTCCCGGCAAGGCTTCCATCAAAACTTCTGTTACCGGTTTTTTTGTTTGATAACTTCTTCTGAGATACGGAATTTTGATGCCAATATTTTCATTTCCTCCAATTCCAACAAAAAAACCATGCAGATCTTTTTGCTTGATTTCCTCATTTGAATGAATAGCAATAGGTGAAATATCATTTACATAAAAAACAAACTGTTTCCATTTAGGTTGGTCCAGATAAAGTTCTTTACGAATATTATCCATCGTTTGTTTATCGCCTGTCTGGCCCAAAACCATTCGTGCCGGATCGCCAAATGCCTGGAAAATAAAAAAGACAACAATGACTACGCCAGCCAATACCAGCACACCATAGCCAAGTTTTTTTATAAGAAGCTGGAACATGAATTTATTTAAGAATAAAGTTTTCTTATTTGCTTTTTGACTATTTCTTAATTTCTTTATTGGTTTTTTTGTTTGTCAGAAATTGTCCATTTTTAATTTGATTCAGTGCCTCTGAAATTCCCTTTTGTTCATTACTATTATATATATAAATTTCATTGAGATAATTTTCATTTTTATGGCTTTCACTTTTTTTCTCATTTTCATAAAATATTCGATTCATTATTCTTTGCAATTTAGAAATTTTTTCATGAGAGTTTTCTTTTAAGATTAATAGTAAAACAACAAATACGTTCAATTCTTAGTTTCATGTTTCTGAATGTCTTATTTTAAATGTTGTTTAAATTTTTTCAATTCTGCAACATCCGCCGTAGCGAGGGTTTCATTGTTGTCATATTTTGCTTTTAAAAATAAT
>Ga0157370_10009540_pt1 | contig 10350 bp, 8 predicted proteins | sample C35metaG_FD_113463 | JGI IMG/M metagenome (GOLD analysis project Ga0157370, IMG submission 113463) | Corn rhizosphere microbial communities from Kellogg Biological Station, Michigan, USA - C3-5 metaG | ecosystem: Host-associated > Plants > Roots > Rhizosphere > Soil | place: USA: Michigan... | reverse complement strand
AGAGATGTCATCCCGATTTTTTTTCCAATAATACCTGACATTATTTATATATATCTATTATATTAAAACTTACTATTCTAGTGGTGTTCGTAATGTTCTATGTTTGAAATAGGCATACTCTTTCCCTAAAATGAGTGTGCAAATGTAAGAATATTTTTTATAATGACAAATATATATTCGGAAATTATTTGATAATTTGTGAGTTACGGGATTTTGGGGAAATATTCTCTTGAAAACTAAGATTTGAATAGCAGATTTATAATTCCGTATTTTTCTCCTGATATTTATTCTTATGTTTTTTCACAGCAGCATCTATAGAGTAACATTTATGGATATTCTCTGCCTGCTTTGACAATTCTGCAATTTTGACGAAGTAATCGTGAAGCTGATCCAGTTCTTTTTCGGTAAGATCTTCTATATCAACCATTCGATTGCTGGCCTGTCTGCTGGCTGCGATGAGTTCATTTAGTTTGAGCTGAATAGCCTTTCCGTCTTTATTCTGTGCTTTTTGAATTAAGAAAACCATTAAGAAAGTGATAATGGTTGTCCCGGTATTGATGACAAGCTGCCAGGTTTCGGAGTATTTGAAAACCGGACCTGTTACCGCCCAAAGAATCACAATCACTACCGCACCAATAAATGCGTAAGAACTACCCGTAAAAGCAGTCGCCCAATTCGAGAATCTTTCAAACAAATTTTTATTGTTCATTTTTTTGTTTTCAAAGTTAAACATTCGGAGTAATGCAATATTGAATTTTATTTTCAGTGAATTCCTTTTACCTTTTCATTTTAATGATTAATATTAATGATCCTTAATAATAGATTTCTATGAAAAGAACTTTGCAGCTGCTCATTTTTATTTTATTAATGACCGGTTGTTCCAAAACTGACATTAATAATGACTACGGTTTTTACTACTGGCGTTCAAAATTAAGTTTAACCAAAAAAGAACAGCAGACTCTTGATAGAAGTAAAGTCCCAAATCTTTACACCCGATTTTTTGATGTTGTGAAACATAACAATCAGTTTGCAGAAGTGGGAGTGATTTCTATTGACAAAGACTTTTCCATTAATAAAAAGATCGTTCCCGTCATCTTTATTACAAATGAAACCTGGTTCGACATCAAATCAAACGAAATTAAGTTTTTGGCAAATAAGATCAATAATCATATTAATAAAATCAAAGCAAATAACAAACTCAATCTGGCAAACGAGATCCAGATCGACAGCGACTGGACAACTTCTACAAAAGATGATTATTTTAAATTCCTGCAAACACTTAAAATGGTTTCGAAGAAAAATGTGACTTGTACTTTAAGGCTTCATCAGGTTAAGGATAAATTGAAAACGGGAATTCCGCCGGTTGAAAAAATGTATCTGATGTGTTATGCCACTTCTTCCCCATTGGAAAATCAACAACAGAATTCGATTCTGGATATCAAGACTTTGAAGTCCTATTTGAAACATATTGAGGGTTATCCTGTGAAATTGGATGTAGCACTGCCAATCTACTCCTGGGGAATTGTGACCAATCACGTTGGAAAGAAAAAACTAATTAACGCATTAACGGCAGAAGAATTGATGCAAAATAAAAACTTCAGAAAGATCAATGAAAATAACTTTGAAGTTCTGAAGGACGATTTCTATTTTGGAATGTATCTCAACAAAGGTTTCAAAATCAAAGTCGAGGAAATTTCTGAGAAAGATATTCTGGAAAGTATTAATTTCATCAATGAAAAATTAAAGTACAAACCTCTCCTTATATATTATCATCTCGACGAGAGATTCACCAAAAACTACAATACCCTTTTCCAATGAAAAAACTAATTCTGACCGCCGCTTTATTTTTAGGTTTTCAAGAAAGTTCAAAAGCATGTTCCTGGTACGACCCGGATTACGAATACTTCAACCTGTTCGCTCAGGAAATCATTCACAACAAAACCTATGAGCCTTTTCTACTGACTTACAGCAGCTACTTCTACGGCTACGATTACAATGGCAGACTGGACAAAGATATCCCGGACGAGAACATCGAATCCTGGGTCAAATACTTCGATAATAAATTAACTTACGAAGAAACCAACGCTTTGGTCACAAAAGTGGACATCAAACATTTGAACAGTCTCAAGAAAGGCCAGCTCACGCATCCGTTATTTCAAAAACTCGGAAAAGGTTTTTATATCAAATATCAGGAAGCGATGGATTATCTGATTCAGGCGAAATATATGGAACCGTATATGCGAATCAATTATGTTGAAAATCCTGACGCTTATTATTATCGTGATGAAAAAACCGATACTAAGAATGCGACCCAACTTAATTATGAAAAAACCACCGCAGCATTAATATCACTTTATAAAGCAGCGAGCAATCCGGAGATCAAATTGCGATATGCGTATCAACTGGTTCGTTTCAATCATTATTCCAGAAAATATCAATCGGCAATCAATGATTTCCAAACCTATGTGGAACCTTTGAAGTTGAAAAACCATATGTACTATTATGCGCTCGACCAAAAAGCTGGTGCCGAACGCGGACTGAAACAGTTTGACAAAGCGAACTGGGATTTCTTCCTGGTTTTCAAGAATACCAAGAATAAAAAAGAAAGCGCCTACAACTCTATGTTTCTGGCAACGGATAAAGACTTTAATAAAATCCTTGCGCAGACCAAAACGCCGGAAGATAAAAACATGGCATATTTTCTTTTAGCATACAACTCCTTCAACAATCCTGTTCCGATTATGAATAAGATGATTGAGAACAATACAGAATCTGATATTTTGAAAGTCTTAACAGTACGAGCCATCAATCAATTGGAAAGAAATTATCTGGTTGTGAATCCTTACTGCAACGACCAGCAATGTGACCATTTCCGAAACAAAAGATTGCCACTTTACGCACCGGATAATTATCGTGATGACACGAAGGATTTTGCAAAAGATCTGGAAGCAACGATTGTGCTTGCTAAAAATAAAAAAGGTGCGGATGAATTCTGGCAACTTTGCGAAGCTTATATCAAATTCCTGAATACCGATTATAAAGGAAGCCTGAACATCTTATCTAAAATCAAAACAACTGACAAAGAATATCTGGCAGAGATCGAGAAATTCAAAATGCTGAATGAGATCGTTTCTCAGCCTACGATTACGCCGGAATTTGAGAATTCATTGATGACAAAATACGCAAAGGTTTTTCAGGAGAAAGGCGATTACAGCAATTGGGCTTACCGTCCTGCGACCAAGGATTTTGTGATGGATATTCTTGCCAACCGCTATTTCATCGAGAAGCAGGACGCCAAATCTTTCCTGATGAACAACAACCTTTCCGATTTGCAGTACAATCCGAATTCTGACCTCGTGAAAAAGGTGGAAGAGTTCTACAAAAAGCCAAACAAAACGGCTTTTGAAAATTATCTGGTAAAGAAAATGGAAGATATTGCTGATCCGGAATCTTTCTTCAATGTGATCTATGGCGACCGGGCGATGCGATTGGCAGATTTCAAAAAAGCTAAAGAATATTATCAGAAAGCCAAAAACTACAAAGGCATTCCGAGAATGATGGGCGACTGGAAAGATGATGGCAAAACTTATGTTGAGAAACCCATGACTTTTGAAAATGGCGCTTACAATGGTTTTAACAATATCTCGTCTCTGGTTTTCGGTTATAACGTCTGGGAAAGTTTCCAGAGCAAGCCCGAAGAATCGATGAAGGCTGAAGGTCTTTCCAATTTCCCATTCATCAAAAATAAAATGAATAAGATCGAATTGGCCGACGCGGTGATTCAGCTGGAAAATATCGGAAAAGGTAATGACGATAAAGCCAGACTTGCCAATCAACTTCTGGGGAATCTGCTTTACAACACTTCTGTTCTGGGTTATTTCAGGGAGATTTTTGTGATGGATGTTGATAATGCCAACGGACCGAAGTTCCAATTTGGGAATGAGCTACAGTCGCCGTTTTATTTGTATTACAAAAACTTCTCAAACAGAAGTTATGTAGAACCGGACAACTTTGATCTTGCGATTAATTATTACAAGAAAGCCTTAACATTATCAAAAGACAAAGAAAACCAAGCCAGAATCCTTTTCCAAATGGCAAGTGCCGAGCAAGGGAAATATTACCAGTGGGAAGCCAACAATCCTTTCAAGGTAAATTATGACGATCCTAAGTATGAAGAGAAATCCAAACAAAACGAGCTCTTTGCCAACAAGACCAAGAATGAAAAATTCCGAACTTCGTTTGCTCAGCTGAAAGCGAACTACAGCCAAACCGCGACTTATAAGAATCTCCAGAGCAGTTGTCTGTATTTTGGATATTATACGAGTAAATGATTTTGATTTTTAATTTAATATAAAGGCAGCTTCAGAATCTGAAGCGGCTTTTGGTTTTTATGATTCGAGATTATTAATCATTCTTCATAAATAATATGAGCTTTGTAAAGGCGCACTGTTAATAGAAAAACAAACATCCAGAAGCAAGCTCCGTAGGAGCGACCTGTAAAACATAATATTATTAGCTCGCATCTACTGCGCTTCCATCTATAATCATCCAATCTATTAAAATTTTACCTCTATGAGGAAAAATAATTTTATGACTTTTTCTTTGCTAATAAGAGTCTATATGTTTATTCTCCTAATCGGCTCATAATAGAACACCATCGCACCCGAGTTTAGCACTTTTGTCTTCATCAGTTTCAACATAATCCTATCCTTAATTTCATCAAACAATCGCAGTCCTTTCCCTTCGATGACAGGATGAATGCAGATTTGGAATTCGTCAATCAGGTGAATGTTCAAAAGCTGGATGATCAAACTCCGGCTTCCAATAAGGATATCTTTTTCTGGTTGTTGCTTAAGCTCCAAAACTTCCTCCGCAAGAGACTTGCCTGCAAGTTTCGCAGTGTCCCAGCCTGTTTCTTTTAGGGTGTTGGAGAAAACAAGTTTTGGAATTTTGTCTATTGCATTGGCAAAGTCGTCCATTGACTTTTCACAGGAAGGTTTGTTCACGAGTTCCTGCCAGAATTGCATCAGCTGATAGATGGTCCGCCCATATAATATCGCACCGCCATTATCTATCAGTTCAGTGTAATGTTGGTGTAGTCCTTCATCTGCAACACCGGTCGTATGATCACAAACTCCGTCCAATGTCATATTGAATGCAGCAATTACTTTTTCCATAATTATCTGATGCTATTAAAGTTCAATTTAAAACTAATTTTAATTTCAAATTTCTCACATTCTGATTCAAAAACGATCAGGCGCTTTCGGTATCATCTATTATTTTTTCCATTTTTATATCAGCTCTTTCGTAAAGTCCGCTTTCTAATTCAATTTCTACAAAACTATATTTGCGGTATAAGTTGATGGCGGTTTCTAAAATCGTGTTGGAATACAAAATAATTTTCTGCATTCCTTTTTGTCTGGCAAAATTGAGGCAATGTTCCAGCAAAAGCGTTCCAATTCCGAAACCTTGCGCCTTCCCGTAAACTGCCATTTTGCCCAATTCGAAAATTGTTTCACTTTTTTTCAGGAGAGATGCGGTTCCTACAATTTCGCCGTTCAGTTTTGCATAAAAGATAAAGCCGCCTTTATCTATAATCTGTTCCTGCGGATTGGAAAGCGAAAGAATATCACCTTTCTCGAGCCGAAAATACTTTTCCAGCCATTCATAATTTAAAGTTTTGATTGGGTCTTTTAAATCTGATGAAAAATTGATGATTTCTATGTGATTGTGCATAATTTGTATAGCCTTTTTATAATTACTTCCGAAGTTCAGCATACCATTCTTTAATTGTAAATACGAGCGTGACACTTACAAGAGCGAGAGCACTAATATAAGATTAAAACGCAATATTGTCATTCCGCATAAATCTAAATAATAACAGTTTAGATTCATGCGGAATGACAAACTATATGTTTTTGATAAACTTTAGAAGTTTTCTCTCGCTACTCAATTTTTCAAATTACACTTCTTAGCACCCGCCTTTCCGAATGACACGTTTATAAATCACTTTACCGTCTCGTGCTACATTGTCACCCGATATGATTGGATAGGAATACTTGGGTGCATGAGATATGTAATGGCTTCTGATCATGATTTTGTCGTTAACTTTTATGCTTTGTAATTGATCAAGTTGAGACTTTTCCGGAGTAAATGTTAAAATATAATCGTCCGCATCAATCCTGACCAGGATTCCGAACCCCAATCTTGAGCCTGGCGGAAGAGAAAGAGAAGTTACTACCGCCGGCATATCGGTATAATCCCTCACGGACTTGCTGATTTTAGCAGTGCTGGCAAACACTTTTTGACCTGTGGGAGATGCTACCCATCTATTGTACATGATACCGTCGGGCGTAGCTTCCCATTTTTTCATTGCAGCTTTCATCTCATTGGCAGAGAGCGGTTTTGAAATTACCTTCTTAGAAGTTTCATTTTTAATTTTAGCACCCGGGCCGTGGGTGAAGGGAGCCAAGCTAAATGCCAATCCGCTGACAACAACCAGCAGTAAGACCAATGTAATAACAATTTTTTTCAGCCTGTTTTGTTTGTTTAATAATGACATAATTTTGATATTTTTAATGTTTATGAAGCGAAATTACTTTGATATTTTTCTGCTTTTGGGATTTAGATTGTAAATAAAATTGTAAACTTTGTAAATAATAACTTGACACTATGCGCTTTAGTCAAAATCTCCTTTTAGGAAAATACAAATACCTATTTGGATTCATATTTCTCTCATTTACATTTATCATCTTCGCAGCCTTCACCAGTGAGGACAGTGATGACTTCGACCTTGCGAGAAGGGAAGTTTTGCTCCGAAGAATCGGACACGAATTACTTTTACAGTCGGGTGACAAGACATCAAGAGTTCTTCCGGTAAAAAAGATTGCTGAAAATGAATACCAGATCAGCTTTGAGAATGCGCTTACTTTTCAGCCCGATTCACTTGTAAATCTGACTAAGCGCGTATTGGCCAAAGATCCGCTTGCAAGTAATTATATTGTTAGCGTTCTAAACTGTGGAAACGCCAGCGTAGCGTATGGTTATGCCGTATCCAAAAACAAAAAAGATGATATTGTAGCCTGCATAGGAAGAAGACAACCCAAAGCATGTTATTTGATCAACATTAAATTCAAACCGACAGGAATCAATACCGCAAAAAATAGATATCTGCTGGGCGGACTGTCATTTTTAGCATTGGTCGGTTTTATTGCTTTGAGGTCTGGCAAGTCACGAAAGGTTTTACCTGAAAAGCCGCATAATAATATGTTGTCGCTGGGCTCATTATTTTTTGACACAAAAAACAGGAAACTGATCTTAGATGAGACAATCATAGACCTGACCGCAACGGAAAGCCGTGTACTGTTGATTTTTGCATTGTCTCCCAACGAAATCATAGAGCGAAGCCGACTGCAAAAAGAAATCTGGGAAGATGACGGCGTCATTGTGGGACGCAGCCTTGATATGTTCATCTCAAAACTTAGAAAAAAACTGGAAATTGATTCGAATATCAAAATTGTTGTGATACGTGGCAAAGGATACAGGCTGGAATTGGCAATGTAGATACTAAGCCTTGTAAAGGCCGCCTGTTAATAGAAAAACGAAAATCCAAAATCAAGCTCCGTAGGAGCGACCTGTAAAACAGAATTAACAGAACGTACCTACGGCACTTATCCGATTGTGAAGAATCCGGGGACACTTCCTGTAAGTGTGAGACTTTGGATAGAGTAATCATCTTAAAATTATGAACATAAAAAAGCCGCTTCAGGATTTCTGAAGCGGCTTTGGTTTTATACCAGTTGAAAACTATTATTCTTTGATGAATTTAGCTTTAACAGCTGTTCCGTTATTATCAACACTGATGAAATAAACACCTTTTGACAATTGGTTAACTGCCACTTTTCCTGTTCCTATATTTCCTTTGGAAACAATTTGTCCAGCTGCATTGAAGATCTCGTAAGATGCGTTTGCTGGAACATTAGAAATATTAAGGATATCTTTTGCAGGATTAGGGAAAACCTGAAGTGAAGTTTTGCTGATGTCTGTAACTGATAATTCAGTTTTAGTAATTACAAAATTAGCATCAGATACGTCAAAGAAAATGTTACCATTTGCCTTCACCATAATTCTTGCAGTCGTTGTATCCAGATTTGGAAGCAAAACAACTTCTGAACCATCATTAGGCGTTGAAGTTGCCAACGGAGACCAAGTTGTACCACCATCTGTTGAAATCAAAATATCAACATTAGCACAACTTACAGGAGAGGCTGTTGTAGAAGCTACATCCCAAGTCACAGTTTGTGAGCTGTTACCTGCATAAGTAACTGCTGTATTAGGTACCGTCACTTTGAATGGTCCCGATGCCGCACTTACTGTCACTTTCATATCATCATAGGCATTGGCTCCACCTCCAGCTTTATTATCTCTTACTGTCAGTCTGAAATTAAGTGTTCTTGCTACACTCGGCAGATATTCTACGTTTAACTCTGTAGCAGCAGTAAATAAACCACCCGCTAATATTGTTGTCATATTAGGGAAATATCTTGTTGGCGATGTTTTTGGTAAATAAGATCTAAAATTAACGCCTGAAGTCTTTGTTGCTGTTGGATTGGTTGTTGATGCATTTTGAAGATCAAACTGTTCCCAATCGTAGGTAATAGTATCTCCGTTCACATCAGCACCAGAACCTGTCAGCATAAATGGTGTACTTTTAGGAATTGTGTAATCTGCGCCAGCATCTGCGGTAGGAGCAGTATTTCCGTTAGCCGTATTTACAGAGCAATTTCCTGAAGTGCTTTTCATGTAATTGGTAATATCTCTGATAGATGCTGCATGGAAATAAGGATCTGAATGCGCCTGAACATCCTTAGCTGTAATTCCGGCATATCCCATAATCGTAGAACCAGAACCAGGTTCCATTTGTGAGGGGTTACCTTCTGCACCGTGGGTAAAAGTATGCCATCCTCCAAACTGATGCCCTATCTCGTGCGCTACATAATCAATATCAAAATTATCTCCTGCAGGAGTACCTGATCCGGGGGAAGTAAACCCTTGACCTTTGTGTTCATACCATCCATAACTTCAGTTATAAGTATTAGTACTGTTACATACACATCCAATACACCCTGCAGAACCACCTCCACCGGAGCGTCCAAATAGATGCCCAATATCATACTTGGCATCTCCAATGCCATAAGTCGTCCCCATTAAAACGGCTTTCAACTCATCATTCCAAGCTCCTCCTGCTCCGGTTGCAGCTGCAGAATAAGGATCTGTACTTGAATTAGTGAAAATAATACTTTCCTCTTCCGCAATCAGATTCATATGAATGGAAAACTCATTTTCAAATACACCATTTACGCGTGTCATAGTTGTATTCATTCTAGCAAGAGCATTTGCTACTGATCCTGCCCAAGCTCCATATTCTCCTGTACAGGAAAGAGCTAATCTGTAAGTTCTCAATAAACCGTCATCAGCGCTTTTACCATCTGCGTTTACATTACTGCCTTTTGAAGCGTTAGGAACTTTACATTCAAATTGTTTTGGAATCCCTTTATCATCTGTTCTTTTAAAAACAGCATAGGTGGATAAATCTGCTGTATAAGGCTCTATGATCTCCATAGTCCTGTCAGCTAACATTTCCATTGTCGATAATCCTAATTGAGATACACTGAAATAAATTTTAGCGGTACCAAATACACTTTCTCCGACATAAGAGCGAATCCCCTGATATTTCGCCTGTAATGAAGCTTCAAAATTCGATTTCTCATAGATTCTGAAATCTTCTAAATTTCCTTCAGAATTTGGAAAACTAACAACAATTTTTGATGTTACCTGATCTGTACTCTTAGGTGCATTTTGTATGGTACTCTTCAATCCTTCAAAATCCAAAGCATATAATCTCGGATTTTTGAGCAATTGTTGATTTTCCTCAATTACAGATTTGCTACTAACTGTAGTAACTTTTTTCCATAATTTACCATTCTGCGCCATTGCTGCTAATGAAAATGACATCAGCGCTAAAGATAAAACTTTCTTCATATTTTTAAATTAAGGCGACAAATTTAGTCTTTTATTATAAATAACATATTATTTTATAAAATTTATTGAAAATTTAACAAGTGAATACAATTTATCTATATAAATATCTGATCTGATAAATTTCTTAAATTTAATTTTAAGTTTTTTTTAAGTTGTCTTAATTTTAATAAAACAAAAAAATCCCCAATCTTACGAAAGGGGATTTGTTATAATGATGATAATTAAATTATCACACTTTAATTTCTACGTCAACTCCTGAAGGAAGTTCTAATTTCATTAGAGCATCAACAGTTTTAGAAGAAGAAGAGT
>Ga0157370_10009538_pt1 | contig 10353 bp, 4 predicted proteins | sample C35metaG_FD_113463 | JGI IMG/M metagenome (GOLD analysis project Ga0157370, IMG submission 113463) | Corn rhizosphere microbial communities from Kellogg Biological Station, Michigan, USA - C3-5 metaG | ecosystem: Host-associated > Plants > Roots > Rhizosphere > Soil | place: USA: Michigan... | reverse complement strand
CAACCGGGGTATTGCTGGTAAATACCTGACGGTAAGAAACGCCTGCACCCCCAGCAGTATTAATGGAATAACCGCCATTTTTAATAATTTCACTCGCGGCAGAAGCACTTTCCTCCAGCCACTTGCCTGCACTGGAAGTAAGGCCTAGTTCCGTATGGTATTTTCTGAAAGTCCCTTCAAAAAGACATAACCTTGATTTGTAGGCATAGGCTACCCATTTGGTAATGGTCGTACGGCTGGGATCATTAATCGTTTGAATATTGGCACATGCAAAATTAATGTCTGCCAATACCGAATCCATGATCAATTCACGTTTGTCACGACCAGCGTTTAATGCAGGATCATCAATATCCAGGGGTTTGCCAATCCAGGGCACATCGCCGAAACGTTTCACCTTTTCCATATAAAAATAGGCCCGGAAATAGCGGGCTATGCCCAGGTAATTATTTCTCACTGCTGCCGGAACAGCCGGATCATTACAGTTGGCAATGAAATAATTAATGTTACGCAAGTCTCTCCAAACCCATCCCGAACTGTTATTGGCGCCAAAACCGCCCACTCTGATAAAATCCGGCACAGCCCTCACCGCCAGGTAGTCAGACATTGCATCCTGACTGGTCGAATTCTTAGGTAAGAAATCAAAGCTATAAAAAGAGTTAGTGTATAATTTCAGACCGTTTTCAGTTCCAAAAACGGCAGATTTTGTTGCAGTAGATTGTGGTTGCTGGTCTAATTTTTTGCAGGCTGAGAAGCCTAACACAGCCAGCAAGAGCAACATATATTGTGTTTTCATTTGATTAATTTAATTGATTACCAATAGTTAGAAACTTACATTTAAGCCGAAAGAAATACTTTTCATTAGCGGATAATTGTACCCATCGCCATTTTTACTATCAGGATTCAGATCCTGATCGGACGGAACAGCATTTTCGACATCGATGGTATTTTTAACGATCTTATACATTGGCGAGTAAGTGAAAAGATTTTCTCCGGAGAAGAATACCTTCGCCGTCCGCGCCCCGATTTTATTTATCCATTTTGCTGGCAGCGTGTATCCAACCTGAATATTTTTCATTCTTAGGTAAGCCACATTTTGAAGGTAGCGGGTTTGAGCTACACCAAGGGTTCTGTTGGTATTGCTCGATGCTGCCCTTGACATTGTTCTTGGAAAATAAGCATTTGTATTCTGAGGTGTCCACATATTCCCCAGATGAAAGGTTGGGATATTGTTATATGGCCTGTTGTATTGACCCCAGAACATTTCTGTTTCAGTACTTGGATACCATTGCTGCTTACCCACGCCCTGAAAGAAAACAGAAAATGAAAAATTATGCCAGTCTGCACCCAAATTAATTCCATAGAGATACCTTGGAGCTGAATTTCCAATGATCCGCCTGTCGCCTGGTTTACCTACTTTATTTTCACCGACATTCACAAAACCATCTCCATCAAGATCTTTCAGCTTGATATCTCCGGGAAACCATTTTCCACTAGGCGATGCCCGCATTTGCGGATCCTGTTTAGCATGTGATGCAATATCAACTTCATCAATAAAGAAACCCTCGGTTTCATAGCCCCAGATTTCACCGAGCGTTTGCCCTTCATAATAATCGCTCAGCAATTTATCAGGGTTATTATATTTATCTATTTTGGTTTTGTTATCTGATAGTGTTAAGCGCACATTATACCTGAAAGGTTTATCAGCCTGACCGATTCGATCATTCCAGCCCAGCGAAACTTCCCATCCGCGGGTAGTCAAATCAGCATAGTTACCTTTAGGCACATCCGCACCGAAAACCGCCGGAAGCGTTAAGCCGAAAGTAAACATGTCGGTTGTTTTACGAATGTAAGCATCACCGTTAAAAGTTAACCGGCCGGAAAGCATCGTTAAGTCAAGCCCAAAGTTACTCGTGGTAGAAGTTTCCCAGGTTAAACCCTCGGGTAATACCACCGGAATGCGGGTGGTTTGCGGCTTCACACCATTTAAGATGATGTTGGACTGGCTAATATTGAAAATCTCCTGAAAGGCATAAGAAGCAATGTTTCCATTTCCGAGCGATCCATAAGAACCTCTTATCTTCAAATCCGAGATCAGCTTATCAGATACCTTCCAAAAGGGTTCTTTATTTACCCGCCAACCTGCAGAAACAGAAGGGAAGAATCCGTAACGCTGATTGGCCGGAAATTTTGAGGATCCGTCGTAACGCGCATTCACCTCCAGAAGATAGCGGTCTTTATATGAATAATTTAACCTGGAAAAACCACCTAAGATAGCCCATTGCTCATAACCACCACCGGTTCCAATCGATTGTCCCAGTGCAAGGTTAAGATCCGTTGCATCTTCGAAAATAATCCCGTTACGCTGTATAGCGAGACGATTATAAGTGGACTGCTCATAATTGTAACCCGCCATTACCTTCAGGTAATGATCATTAGTAAAACGATTTTCCAATTCAGCATAAATATTGGTCGCAAGATAACGGGTCTCGCGCATATCAAAAGATAGATCATTGGTGGTGGTACCTACATAAGCCGTAACACCGCGGACATTGCTGTAGGGAACCTGTACACGTCTTTGTTCTTTATCTTCATTGGTGTTACGAAAAGTAAAATCGGCATTCACCCGGAACTTGTTATTAAAGAAATTACTTCTCAAACCTGTGATATTCCTGAACACCTGACGGCGGGTATCAATACCGTTTTTTCCGTAAATAAAATCACCTACGGTATAAGCTGAGGCGAATGTTAAAGAACCGTCCGGATTAAACAGCGGCATAGTCGGTTTCCCTTCATCGGCGATATTTCTCCAGATTCCACCACCTTCACCCACGTTGATCGGGTTATGATAATTCATTACAGAATAATCTGCATTGTTGTCAATACTTAACCAGGGAAATACCTGTACCGAACCCCGGGCCCGGATATTCTTCATATCATAATCATCGCTGTTGTAACGGAATAGGCCATCCTGATTTAAAAGGCGTCCGGATAGCAGAAACGATGCTTTATCGCTGCCCCCACTCACCGAGAGGTTATTCTCGAAAGCGGCCGTATTGTTCTTATAAAGTGTCCCGTAATAATCGGTACTACCATAATAAGTATATTCCCCCGTCGTCGGGTTCACCTCTACCTGGTTATAAGGCTGTCCCGATTCAACCCTCCGCTTAAATTCGTCCAGGTAAGCCTGCGAGAATTTCTGTGTTTTATTCGCGTTCTGAGGAAAAGCCCCATCACCATTCACAAAAGCTTCCGCAAACATCCTGGCCCAGGTATATCCATCGGTTACTACATCGGGCACCTGTAACGGGCTTTTAATGGCGTAATTGGTGGAGTAACTCACATTGGTACGGCCCTTCTCCGCTTTTTTAGTAGTAATTAATACCACGCCAAATACGCCCCTTGCACCGTAAATGGCTGCAGATGCAGCATCTTTCAAAATGGAAATACTTTCCACATCATTCGGATTGAGCAAACTCGGATCACCTTCAAAGCCATCTATCAGCACCAATGCATTACCGCCCTGCCCAATAGATGTTGTACCCCTTATATTATAGCTTGGCGACTGGGTTGGTTTTCCATCAAGCATCTTAAGGTTCAGGTTAGGCAGTAAACCCTGAAGTCCCTGCGTCAGATTAGTGATTGGTCTGTTTTCCAGACTTTTTGAAGTAATCTGATCAACGGCACCAGTTGCATTCTCCCGCTTTTGAGTGCCATAGCCTACCACCAAAACCTCATTTAATGAACCTGTTTCCCCTTTTAAAGTAACATTCAATGGTGCATTGCCCGTTGCCTTTACGTTTACTTTATTCAGGATTATGCTAGTATAAGAGATGAAGCTGATTTGAATACTGTAGTTACCCGTTGGTGCGGTAAAACTGAAAGCCCCGTCATTACCTGATTGAACGACTTTATTGATTTCTTTAATCAGGATGCTGGCACCTGGCAAAGGCTGTCCGGTTTCATCTAAAACCTTACCTGTAATGGTTCCGGACTCTTGCCTTACAGGCGCAAAGATGAACTTCGCTGGTATTGCAGCCGACATTGCCGGCATCACCATCACACCATTGAGCAAACAGGCTATTGAAGCGCATAGCACGGCCCTCCGCCTTAGCAGTAATTTATTTTTCATTTTAATTGTAATTAGTTTTTTGGTACCGTTCCTAGGGCCTTTGGAATGCCGCAAAACTACCTTATGAAAATAAACTGAATGTTAAATTATGTTAATCTCTGCATTCGGATTATGCAAGAAAATAAGATAAAGTAAAAGTCATGTGCTAAAAAGCGATGCTTAATATATTTTCCAAATCATATATTAACCTCATTTAAACTTTGTACCTAACTGCAAAAAAATTAGATGACTATAATAATATCCGCGCTTAGACCCCTTCTGATAACCATGATTATGGCTTATATATTCACTTTAATACCCAGGGATATATTTATTCCGGGTAAAGGCGCCAGGTATTTAAGCAAAGAGTTTTGCGGACGGGCTTCTATATTAAGCAGATTGTTTCCGCTAAGAAAGTAATTTGCCTGGAGGCCTTTAATGGTTCCTTTATATGCAATTCTTGCCGTTAAAAGAGAATACGCTGGCATGGGTGGTTCCGGATTAATATTCTTGCCGAGGAAACGTTGGGACAGATAGCGATCAAATAGTATATCAATATCAAGCTTCTTCAGATTCAATCCTCCGGAGAACCCGAACCTGCTGGTGGGCATATTGGGCATATAGTCTCCTTCTCCCCAATTTCTCATGCCTTCACCTGATACATTGATATTTTTCACCAGGTCAAAATATGCTCCAACATGTACAGTCGTATGCTTGTTTACAGGTCGCTGCAATTTAAATTCTGCTTCCCAGCCGGTAATCCTGGTATCCGCCTGTCTCCATTCCTTAACTAAAAATCCTCCCGAACGGGATATGCCTGTATGGGCAAGATATAAGTAATCTTGAAATCGGGTAATGTAATGCGTAACTGATAACTGAAAATGCTGAAGGTTTAGTCCGGCACCAAATTCAAGGGTTTTAGCGGTTTCTTTATTCAACCTGTCATCACCATTTTCTTCAAGCATAATGGCAAAATGATTGTTTCCAGCGTAGAGTTCGTTCACTTCAGGGGCTCTTTCGGCATGAACATAAGATGCTTTTAAAAACCCGGCATCAGTTAGGTTGACTTTCGTTAACATATTGTATTGGTTCAGGTGGAACTCCCGTGGAGAAAGCTTCCCTCCACCCAAGCCCCTACTCGGACTGTACCCAGGCGTTAACCTTGCATTTCTGTTCACCAAATCATGTCTATAGCCAAGATCAACCTCCAGAAAATCCAATCTCAGCTGCTGAAGGGTAAAGGCTCCATATTCCCGGCTTAGATTATCTGGAAGATAACGCTGTTCGCCAACCCCTTTGATATCCATTCTTGATAAATCCACGCCACTCACTCCCTTTAAAAAAGAAAGAGGACGTTGCTCCAGTTCTACCCTTAAAGCGTGATGGTTTGATGAAAACTCATTAGCCAGAAACGCTCCGATCAATTCACTGTCTTTCCCGTCCTGATAAACATAATTTAGTTTCAGTGCATGGATTATACCATTTTCGGGATGATATTCAGCTTCCATAAGCAGGCTATTGGAAGCTGACCTGGTATTGATTGGAAGGTAGGTTGTTGCCCCTTCCACCACATGGGTATATCCGTCATCATGGGTGTGCGTATGTCCTGGAAGTTTGCGCAATGCAAAGCCTGGGATACCATAATAGCCGTAAGATCTGCGATAGCCAATACCCGCCCGGATATGCTCACCAACATAACTTGTTCCCAGGTTTACTGAATAGCTGTTGGAGTGACTATTGGGCATAATCCCCTTTTCGACAGGCGCGTAATCATAAATCCCCTTGATCTTTGTGGTGGAGAATGGTGTATTTGATGGCTGGCCAGGAATGTAAACGGTATTTCCGGGGTTGGGCACGGCCACGCCTCCAATAATAGAATTTGGCTGGAAAGTGTAAAGATCCGCCTCGCTCAGTCCCCATTGAGGATTATTGATATTATCCAGCACAAACTGGCTGATGTAAGGGTACAACGTAATATTTCGGGTGATTTCCTTATCTACTATAACTTGAGCCATGGTCTGGGTCAGGTCGTCTATCTTCGGGTCGTAAGCAATGGGGGCTTTCGTATTTCCGGGTATCCTCAAATCCTTATTCCAGTAATTCATGGTCCCTGCATGCCACACCCATTTCTTGCCCAGGTTCCCGTTAAGGTCAAAAGCTTGTTTATAACCAGCGTTCGTTCCGCCTTCCACGGAAGCAAACCCGATCAGGTTTTTATCGAACCTTTGTTTTGGTATGGTATTGTCCAGCAGATTAACTGCCCCTCCAATCGCCTTCCCGCCGTAAAGAACACTCGCTCCACTTTTAAGTACTTCGATACCTAAAAGATTCTCCATATCCACAATAATATTCAGGTTGGGGCTGATTCCTGAAAGGTCATTCATGGCCATGCCATTGCTCAGCACCTTGACCCGGTTTCCACTGAGACTCCTGATCATAGGCGTTCCTGAATTCGGACCGAAAGAGGCATTCTGAATTCCTGGAACATGACTCAATGTTTCTCCGATCGTACCGGATTTAACGAGCTGCAACTCTTTTCGGGAGATTTGAATCTTCCCTGTAGTGGTCGATCTGGTATAACCCCTAATCAGCACTTCTTTAAGCGTATCCGTTCTGACCGGATCTTTTCTTTTATGCTGTTGCGCATAAGCATGAAAAGTAGAAGCAATCACAAACAGTGATAAAGTAAAGGACTTGTAGCGAATAAATAACATGGTTTGAAAATCGTGATAGCTGAAATTGGAAGGCGCAAAGATATAAACGCAAACAGCAAATGCAACAATATTGCTATAAATAATGCAACTTAATTGCTTTTATGAAACATTAAAAATACTTTTGTAAAAATTTAAAACATGAAAATCTTAAAGAATTACGCTAAGTTGTTACTATTTACCGGGCTATTATTTTCTGCCGCAGCGTGTAAAAAAGAAGGAGAAACACCTTTGAATACCATAGAAATCGGCCTTCCCGGCAGTTTTTCTCTTGTTTATGGAGATCAGCAAGAGATTTCCCTACCGTCAAACATCACGAATGCGAGTGATGCCCGGATTTCGTTTGATTTTAGTCAGACCCCGAATGTTCAGATCGGTGCAACGGGCAATCTGCATGATAAAATGGGCTCATCTCTAACTTTTGATAAGGCAACAGGTAAAATAAAGCTGAATACGACAATGCTTTATCCGAATGATGAAATTTCCGCTGTTACAGGAAATAAGATTCCATCTTCTTACAAAATTGAGGTGCTGGTTAACTCGGCCGCTGCAGGTTTTCAGGGAAAGCAGACCATCGAGATCAAGATTGCTGCTGCAAAACTGGACATTAAAGGGCTGGATAATAAAGTAGCCATCCCATTTGCTTACGTACTGTATGGTGATGCCGCAACTTTTGAGCTTGAAGCGCCCATAAGCATTATGAAGGATGCAAACTGGGATATTAATAATAAAGCCGCTATCGGAACGGATGTATCAATAGCCACCAACCAGCTCCGCTTCAGCACAAATGCAGGTGATCCTAACAAAAAAGCAGAAAAGGCCTACGACGTGGTTCCTGTCTTAAAAAAAGATGGATTTAATGTCGCTTCAAGATCCTTTAGGGTATTCTTTATTCCAAAGATCAAGTTTTTCTACGGAACTTATTACTCAGACCTTGACCTTACCCTGCTTTTCAACAATATCCACATTGCCCTATCCAATGGATATGTATCTTCCGCACCCACATTATATCCGGAAAAATATAAATCAACCTTCAGTATTACCAGTATTGAAAAAGATGGAACAGTCTTCTCTGCTCCAGCGGGTATTTTTACCATCAATGATAAAACAGGCTCCATAACTGTGGCTAAAAACACTACCCTTACTGCCGGAGCATATAAGTTTACAGTAAAGGCGATCACTACCACTGGTCTTGAGTTCACTACATCGTTAACCCTGAATATGTCGCAGGGTTAGCAGCAGTTAAGCTCCCCTCCTATTATGACCACTTTTAATAGAATAGCTAAGCCAGAATCATAAAATCGATAATGTGAAAAAAGATAAAAAACGATTTACGCCATTTGACATCTCCATCTGGATGACCCTGGCTGTTACCTTTATTCTGGGAGCGATAGCAGGTGGAGCAGTTAGTCACATCCATTTACTGAACGGCACTTTTGAAAAAACCGAAAAGCGGTCTCTGGTGGATCCGGTAGAATGTACGCTTCACCACTACACCTTTAATTCAGGTGATAGTAAGGTGATAGACGAATTGATTAACCTGCATAAAAATGAACTTGGCAACATCAGAAGGTCTATGCCCGCCAGGAGTATATATTTCGAATCTTTGTTTCGTGATACAACCGGAAATTCCAATACACTTTATTTGCTTAAAGTTTTACGAAAAGGAAAGAAACCGCAATCAACGGTAGAACTTAATCTGCCGAAAAAACTGGATTCTCTATCCACACAGGTATGGAAAGATCATTTAAAAAATAGCATCAAGGCACAGATTACGCTCATGCCTGACTTTATTGAAAAGGCAGTTGCAAGACAACAACATGAGCACTTGGACTAAATACAAGTCTTTTACAGCTGTAGATTAAGAGTTAAAAAATCCTATTATGGTGAGCAGGTAAGATGATTCTTACCTGCTTTTTATTTGGCAAGAATTTGGATATTCACATGTAGAACAGGCAGCTACTAACATATCACTTCTGTGCTTTTTGCTGCATAATATCGGGAATGGAAATAGTTCTTCCATGATTTCCCGGGAGATGCAAAATACTGATGCTTCATGTCCATGATTAATGAATGGACTAATTATTAACCCGAAAAAGCTGAAGCAATAGCTTCTGTATATAAACTGTTACAAACATTTAATAATATTATATCGCTATAATTAAGAATTTGATGCAACTTTGTAGCAATGAAAAAGCAGTCAGTCTTATATCCTGCAAAGAAGCACCGGTTCTTATCGATGTTCCTTGTTGTGCTTTTTCTTTCGATATCCATTCTACAGCTTGCACATGCCCATAAAGTATTTCCATCTGATCAGGAAAACGTTACTGCAGAGTCAGTATCGGCAGTAGAAAAGTGCGAGATCTGTGATTTCATTATCCACAAACAAAGCAAGCATGTCCCTGCCTATATTCCGCAGCAGGTTATCGTGCTTTCACCTGTAAAGATAATTTACAATTGTAACTCCTGTATCTGCAATTATGAGTTTACCCTTCAGGGCTTTACTAATAAAGGCCCACCCATCTACTATTCTTAATCTAGCCAGCTTTTTTATTGCTTAGCTGGTGATTTCTTTAATCAAAAGTATTTTCTGTTCAGGGGAATGCTATGGTCCTTTTTCCTTATCTGGCTTCTAATTTGTCCCGTTTTTCGAGGATTGATAAGCCGACAATATTTGTGTCATACGTGTCGAATTTTTATAGCACGCAAAAGTTTATTTGCATATTATTTCTCTTGATTTCATTCTTTTCGAATGCCTTCGGGCAAACTTTTAACTTAAAAGGGAGGGTAACAGATGGTAGTAGACAATCACTTTCCGGGGTATCTGTAGCCATCCCTGGCAGTAACAGCGTTGTGGTGGTTACTGACCAGAGTGGGAATTTCCAGATGGATGGTCTTTCCAAGGGAAAAACAACTTTGAGATTTTCAAGAGTAGGCTATGTTACCAGTGAAAAAACATTCGATATCAATACATCCGATACCAAAATTGAGATCGCCCTTGATACTGAAGTTAGGCAGTTAAGGGATGTGATGATCGAAGATGATCATATTGAGCAGCGAAAGAGAACGGAATCGTTGAATTTACAAACTGTGGATGCCGCTTTCATCCAGCGAAACCTGGGCGGAAGCCTGATGAAGACGCTGGAGCGTTTACCGGGAATTAAGACAATCGGTATAGGATCCGGACAATCCAAACCACTTATCCGCGGATTAGGCTTTAACAGAGTAGTTGTAGTGGATAAGGGTGTCAAGCACGAAGGTCAACAGTGGGGCGCTGACCATGGCCTGGAGATCGATCAGTTTGATGTCAGTGAGGTTGAGCTGATTAAAGGGGCCGCATCATTTATCTACGGATCAGATGCAATTGCCGGCGCAATCGCCATCAACCCTGCCCCTGTTCCAATGGCAAACTCTTTAGGCGGATCAGTGGATCTGATAGGCAAAACCAACAACAGCCTTTTGGGCACTTCGGTAAATTTATATGGAAGAAAGAAAAGCTGGTTCATCGATTCCAGATTTACCTATCAGCACTAT
>Ga0157370_10009536_pt1 | contig 10354 bp, 11 predicted proteins | sample C35metaG_FD_113463 | JGI IMG/M metagenome (GOLD analysis project Ga0157370, IMG submission 113463) | Corn rhizosphere microbial communities from Kellogg Biological Station, Michigan, USA - C3-5 metaG | ecosystem: Host-associated > Plants > Roots > Rhizosphere > Soil | place: USA: Michigan... | reverse complement strand
TTTATCATGGGGGGGCAAGAAGGTTGGTGCATCCTGCGCACGCGCGGCGCTAGCACGATGCGCCTTGCGTCGTCACTTAGGGACAGCGGCATCTCCGCATGGACGCCGATTGGCAGCGTGACGAAGCGAAAGGGCAGGGCTCGCGATCGTGTCGATAGCCCGACGCCGATCATGCCGACATTCGTGTTCGCGAGATCGGTGCATATCGGCGAACTGCAACGCCTACGGACGCTGATACTCAGTCCGCATCCGGCATTCTCGATATTCCGTCACCTCAACCGCGTCCCGATCGTCTCGGACAATGACATTCTCGGCTTGAGGCATGTGGAGGAAACCGCCGCGCTGGATCAGCGCAAACGGCAGCGCACGGTTGTTCCGATCGGCACTCGCGTGGACATCGCAGACGGAGCATTCGCCGGCTTGTCAGGCATCGTTGAGCAGAGCGACGGTAAGTCAGCGCTTGTCGCGTTTGGGGGCAGTTTCAAGGTCACAATTGCCGCTTGGCTTTTGCCTCAAGATTTGCTAGAGGCGAGCGTGTCTAATTCGGACACCGCCGCTCAAGCGGCCTAGACTGTCCCGCGTGGCCGAGCCACCACAGTCGCCCCCTGCAAATCGCGGGGCTGCGACTGCATTGATCAACACTCCGGCATGGTCGCCTCCCCTTTCCGAACCCAGCCGGTTCCCGCCGCCCCTCCCTCCGTCGATGCACGATCAGCCAGGCGACGAGACAGTAGGGCGGCGGGTTCACTTAGGAGCGCGTCATGAGCAAAGGCGAGTTTGCCGATGACATGATTGCGGAGTTGCTCGATCGCACTTCAAAGGGAGAACCGCTTTCTCGCATCTGTCGTGATCCGAGAATGCTCTCGCGCTCTTCCGTCTATGAGCGGATTGAGATTGATGAAGTGTTCGCCGGACAATTCCGCGCGGCGCGCGCGCGAGGTGTTCACGCCCTTGCTGAAGAGTGCCTCGATATCGCTGATGAGCCCACGAACGATCCCGTTCAGGTCGCAAACAAGCGTGTTCGTATCGACACGCGCCTGAGACTGGCCGGCAAGTGGTTGCCAAAGGAATACGGCGACAAGCTGGACGTCAATTACAATGCAGAGGTGACGCACCGGCATGACCTCTCTGGGCTCAGCACCGATGAACTCGACGCGCTTGAGGCTCTTGTCGCAAAGAGCGCCAACGCTGAGGGAGATACAAGCGGAGCGCGCGCGCCGAAGCCTGGCAGCGTACACTAGTTACACCAGCCCGGATTATATCCATGCTCATCATCAGGCGCGGCTAGACGTTGAGCTGGAGAAGGTTGAGGCCGGCGAGATTGACCGCCTCATGGTATTCATGCCTCCGCGTCACGGTAAGAGCGAGAAGGCATCGAAGAGATTCCCAGCGTGGTTTCTCGGCCGCAATCCCGCCAAGCAAATCATTGCGTCCAGTTATAACAGCGATCTGGCTAGCGATTTCGGGCGCGAGGTAAAAAACATTCTATCGTCGCCCGAGCATGGCGACGTGTTTCCGGGTGTCAGGCTGCGGCAGGATAGCCGCGCATCGGATCGGATGAACACCGAACATGGCGGCGCGTATTACGCGGTCGGGGTGGGCACGGCGACAACTGGCAGAGGCGCTCACCTTGGGCTGATTGATGACCCGTTCAAGGATCGTGAGGAAGCGGACAGCCAGAATCAGCGCGACAAGGTTTGGAACTGGTACCGCTCCACATTCTATACGCGCTTGATGCCGGGCGGTGCGATCGTCCTGATTCAGACCCGTTGGCATGAGGACGATTTGGCCGGCAGGTTGCTTGAGCAGGATGGTCGGATTGAAGATGGCGGGCAATGGACTGTTCTCGATCTCCCTGCGATCGACAAGCAGGGCAAAGCGCTCTGGCCGGAATGGTACGATGTCCCGGCGCTGGAGCGCATCAAGAACACCATCGGTGCACGCGAATGGTCAGCGCTCTATCAGCAGCGGCCACAACCGGACGAAGGCACGTTTTTCCAGCGAGACTGGCTGAAGGAATGGGACAAGAAGCCCGAGCATCTACGCATCTACGGCACCAGTGACTACGCGGTGACGGATGGCGGGGGCGATTACACGGTTCATCGGATCTGGGGCGTTGACGAGAAGGACGCTCTCTATCGTCTGGATGGCTGGAGAGGCCAGACGGCAGCGGATGAGTGGATCGAGCGCAAGATAGACCTGATCGCCAGGTACAGGCCTCTGGCGTGGTTCGGTGAGGCTGGGGTGATTGAGAAAGCGGTGAAGCCGATGCTCTTGCGCCGTATGCGTGAGAGACAGGTTCATTGCCGGCTGGAATGGCTGCCGTCGATCCACGACAAAGCAACGCGGGCTCGGGGGTTTCAGGCCAGGGCATCGATGGGCATGGTGTTCGTGGAGCCGGGCGCAGACGTAGCCGAGTTCCTGGCGTTCCCAGCCGGCAAACATGACGACGAGGTTGACGCGGCGAGCATCATTGGCCGCGCGCTTGATCAAGTTCACGCGGCCATTGTTCCTGTGAGGGACGTTAGCCGTAATCCCAGCGACAGCTTCAGGCGCAACACAGGAGGCGGGACCGGATGGAAAACCCTGTAACCGCCTCTGGATCGCAGCCCGACAACGCACAGGTGATGCAGAACGGCGACACGCAGGCGCCCGACCTCGCCAAATACAAGCGCATGTTCACGGAATCGCAGACAGTCACCGAACAGGGGCGCATCGAGAGCCAGACGGACGACGACTATTTCAACGGCTACCAGCTAACGGCAGACGAGCGCCGCGTGTTGCAGGAGCGCCGCCAGCCGGACGCTATCTTCAATCGCGTGCGCCCTGCGGTCCTTGGCTCGCTGGGTGTCATCAAGCAGGGCAAGACGAGTCCGAGGGCGTATGCTCGCAACCCCGATGATGAGCAATCGAGCGACGTTGCATCGAAGGTACTGCGGTTCATCGCGGACGAGAGCAACTTCCACGCCGTCCGGATCGATGCTGCGCAGAACTATCTGGTGCAGGGCACGTGCGCGGTCATTGTCGAGCCCAACGAGGATGGCCGCATTGAGATAGTCCAGGGGCGTTGGGAAGAGTTCTTCTACGATCCCCGCGCGAGGCGCCAGGACTTCGGCGACGCCCGCTATCTGGGCTTTGCCAAGTGGATGTACGCCGACGATCTGGAGGCGGCGCATCCCGACCTGAAGGGGCAGATACAAGTCGGCGTTGACGCCGCCATGACCCAGATGGGCATGACGTTCGCCGACCGCCCCGGCAACAGCGCTATTACATGGATCGATCCCCGTCGCCGCCGTGTGCTGGTGGTGGAGATGTATCACCGCGAGGGCGCCAACTGGTATCGCTGCACGTTCTACGGCAACGGCATCATCTCGGCAGAGCTATCGCCATACAAGGACCCCAAGGGGCGGCCTGTGTGCCCGATCGTAGCGCAGTCGTGCTTTATCGATCGAGAGAACAACCGCTACGGCATCGTTCGCGACATGCGCGGGCCGCAGGACGAGATCAACAAGCGCCGCGCAAAGCTGCTGCACCTGTTGAACAGTCGGCAGCTCGAAACCGATGTTGAGGGCTTTGATGCGTCTGCCGATGTTGCCCGCAAGGAAGCTGCCCGGCCGGACGGTGTGATCCCGTTTGGGTTCAAGCCTTCCCAGACAACCGATATGTCGACGGGCCAGTTCAACTTGCTCGGCATTTCGACCGCAGAGATCGAGCGCATGGGGCCAAACCCGGCCGTTCTGGGCCGCTCTGGTGAGGATCAATCGGGCCGGGCACAGTTAGTGCGCCAACAGGCCGGCATGACCGAACTGGCCGTTGTGCTGGGCGGTATCGAGGAATGGGAGCTTCGCGTCTATCGGGCGTGTTGGACCCGTGCCAAGCAATTCTGGAAGTCGGAGGATTACGTTCGCGTCACCGACGACATGAATGCGCCTCAGTATATCGGGATCAACCAGCCCAAGGTCGCCCAAGTGCCCGCGATCGTGCCGCACCCGGAGACGGGTATGCCCATGGTCGGAACGCAAGAGGTGATCCTGGGCTACGAAAACCAGTTGGCTGAGATGGACGTGGATATCATCCTCGATACCGTCTCCAACACGCAATCGCTCCAGCAAGAGCAGTTCCAGATGCTGGTTGACCTGGCCCGCGCCGACGCGGTGCAGATCCCGCTGCCGCTGCTCATTCAGATGTCGTCGCTGCCGAACAAGGCTGATCTACTCCAGAAGCTTGAAGAGCTATCAAGCCAGCCCGATCCGGCCGCGCAACAGCAACAGCAATTGGCCGCAGCCGAAATGCAGGCGCAGATCGCCGTGGATCAGTCGGTGGCCACTCTCAACACCGTGAAGGCGCAAGTTCTCGAGAACGAGGCTCACGTCAACATGTTCGCAACAGGGCTAGAGGCCGCAACGCCCCTGCCAGTACCCGCCGCCGGGGTTAACGGGCGATCAGCTGCCGCAGCGTAAAGCGGAAACCTGCCGCCGGGGACCGGGCGTATCGTGGAGCCGCTGACGCAATAGCGGCGAGGGTGAACAATGGATACTTTGGACTTTCTGAACCCGGCGGAAGCCGGACCTGAAGACGTACCCGGCGCTGTTGAGGCTCCTGCCAACGCTGCGCCTGTCGAAACGCCACCCGAGGTTGTGAATGAGCCGGCGCCCGCGCCGATTCCCAGCCCCGAGCCGGCCGCTAAGCCAGTCATCCCCGAAGGCTATGTGCCTCTCGCGGCGGTTCTGGATACGCGCGACCAGTTGAAGGCGGAACGTGATCGGGCAAAGGCACTGGAGGATCAGCTTCGGCAGTTCCAACGGCCCGCGCCGTCACCGGATGATGAGGGTTATGTCGATCTCAGGTTAGACCAGACCCAGCAAGCCGTACTCAGTGCCAAGCTCGACATGTCGGAAGAGATGACGCGCGAGAAGTTCGGCAACGAGACGGTGGACGCGGTCAAGGATTGGGCGGTCAAGCGGTTCGCCGAAGACCCGTCCTTCCATCAGCAAGTTCTCTCCCAACGCAACCCCTATGGATTTGCGGTTGCCCAATATCAGCGCACTCAGGCGCTCGATAAGCTGGGCGCTACCGTCGATCCTTCCAAAATAGAAGCGTTCCTCGCGTGGCAAGCCGCGCAGACGCCCGACACGCAATCGGCTGCTGCCCCCGTGGCTGCTGCTACTCCCCAAGAGCAGGCCCCAATCCCTGCGCGCTCCATTGCTTCCGCACCTAGTGCCGGCGGTGGTGCGGCCCACGTCCCGGCTGGTCCGGGCGTCGCATATGCGGGCCTATTCGGACAATAGGAAATAGATCATGTCTGAAGTCGTTCTCGCTTCTGCATCCGAAAAGCAGAAGTGGATCGCCAAGTACTTCCAGGAGTACGTGCGCGATTCGCGGTTCATGCCCTACATGTCGAACGCCGACCTCAACAAGGGCGGCATCATCCTGACTCGTTACGAGCTTCAGGAAGAGGCGGGCAAGACCATCAACATCCCGTTCATCGGTCGCCTGACCGGTTCTGGCGTCACCGGTTCGGAAATTCTGGACGGTGCCGAAGAGGAGCTGGTCAATTTCAACTTCGCCATGTCGATCGACTGGCGGCGTAACGCGGTTCGCGTGCCCAAATCGACCAGTTACAAGACCGAAGTCAACCTGCTCAACGCGGCCAAGGATGGCCTCAATGTGTGGGAGTCGGAAAAGCTCCGCGACGATATCATCAAGGCTATGGCCTCGGTGGTCGTGGGCACGTCCGGCGCATCAACCGATCTCGTGAACTTCGATGTTGCTACGGCAGCGAACAAGAACACGTGGACGGCGGCCAATTCGGATCGCATCCTGTTTGGTAACGCGATCTCGAATTATAACGCCACCTTCTCGACTGCAGCGGCTAACGTCACGTCGGCGATGAAGGCATCAGTTCCGATCATGGGACTGGCGAAGCGCATGGCCAAGTCGGCCAACCCGCGTATTCGTCCGTGGCGGGTGGACAGCATGAACGGTCGCGAATTCTTCGTGGCTTTCCATGGCGCTCGCTCGTTCCGCGACTTCAAGGCGGATACCACGATCGTGAGCGCCAACACCAATGCGCGCGCTCGCGAGGATGACGGCTGGAAGAACAACCCGATCTTCCAGGACGGTGACCTGTTCTACGACGGTGTCCTGCACCGCGAAGTGCCGGAAATCGATGACTACTGCGCCACGGCCGGCTTCAACGCAATCGGCGGATCGTCTGCGGACGTTCGCCCGGTGTTCCTGTGCGGCTCGGGTTCGGTTGGCATCGCCTGGGGTCAGGAACCGACCCCGCGCACCGACTACCTCAAGGACTATGGGTTCCGCCCGGGTGTGGCCATCGAAGAACTGCTTGGCGTCAAGAAGATCGCCTACAACGGCGTTCAGAATGGCGTTTTCACGGTCCTCGTTGGCGCTGCGGCTGACTCTTAAGCCTGATTGGGCGGGGTAACTCCCGCCCTTTTTTCATTACAAGGAAACAACGACATGGCGACTTATCAGTCTCCGGCCGTGGCCAACAAGAACCCGATCGCGGTTCATGGCCAGCGCTATAACGTGCAGGAGTTCCGCCAGACGGTAACCTGCGCTGCGGCACCGGCTACTACCGACACGATCCAGTTCGGCTACATGCCGAAGGGCGCTCGCGTCGTCGGCGGTTATCTCACGGCCACCGACATGGACACCAACGGCTCTCCGGCGCTTACGCTCAATATCGGCGATGCAGGTTCAGCAACGCGCCTGTTTTCCGGTTCGACCGTTGGTCAGGCGGGCACGCTCTCGCTTGAACAGACGGTTGGTGGGCTGGATTACCAGTTTACCGCCAAGACGCTGATCGTCGGCGTTGCCGGCGTCAATGCGGCAACTGGTGCGGCGGGGTCAGTAACCCTGTGCCTGCTCTACGTCGTGGAAGATTCCACCACGTCGTAACGATCTGGGCGGGGGTTTCGGCTCCCGCCCTCATTTTTCGGAGATAGCCTAATGGCTGAGAACCTTTGGCAGGGTCCGGCAACGGATATGCGCGCCGTTACGCCAAGCGATACCGTCGATCTGCCGGCGGGCTGTCGTGGGCTGATTATCGGCACAGCCGGCAATCTGACAGCGACTGCCGTAGCCGCGCCAGCATCCGCGACCGGTACGTTGGTAAAGAATCTCGCCAACGGACAGATTATCCCGGTCGCCATGCGCCGTGTCTATAGCACCGGTACGACCGCAACGGACATCGTGGCGCTCTACTGATGACGACCTGTCGCGACCTGGGAACTTCCGCGCTGCGAATGATCGGCGTGTACGGCGGCAACGAAACGCCAACGGCTGCTGATGCCCAGATTGCGCTTGATCAACTACAATCCATGCTGACCGGCTGGGTGCATTCCGGCATGTTCGGGCACCTGAATGATTATCATGCCGCTACCGACTACACCGCCAAGGAGTTCGACCGCGTTGTTGCCGATACTACCGTTGTCGTGACGCTTCCGGTGACCGTGCTCGGCTCTGACGGCGTCTACCGCAAGCCGCGCGACCTGACCGTCATCGAGATATCTGACGATAGCGGTCGCAACACGTGGATTTGGGATCGTGATGCCTGGGTTAGCCTCAGCGGGCTTGCCTTTGCCGATGACTGCCCGATCGCATGGCGCTCCCCTAGGGGCTTTGCCGCGTGCCTGGGTGTCAACCTGTCCGGTGACTTCAATATGCCCCTGACGCCAGCCCTGACCCGCCTGGCGAGCCAATTCCGCACCATGATCAGCATGAAGCTTGGATCTACCCAAGACCCAACGCCGGTGAGCTACTTCTAATGGTCGCCATCCCGTTCGGCATCAACGCCTATCGCAGGAATGTGGGGCAGTTCTCCGAAACGCGGCTCGTCAACCAGTACCTTGAGGTGGGCGCCGACAAATCGCTGCGCCTGATCGGCCGCCCCGGCCTTGTCCAGTTCACGACGGTGAGCGAATCTCCGATCTATGGGCTATTTGCGCAGCCGGGCACGTTCAACGGCGAGGTTTTCGCTGTTAGCGGGGGGAAGCTCTATCGCAGTGGTGACGAGGTCGGTAGCGTCGCAGCGTCCTCGCGTGTGAGCTTTGCCGCCAGTGAGCTTCAATTGCTCGTTGCGACCGGCTCGGACATGTACTGCTATGATGGCAGCAGTACCACTACGGTGACATTCCCGGATGACGCGGGCGAAAATAGCGTCGTCTATTTCGCCGGCCTGTTCGTCGTTGCGCGGACTGGCACGGAAAAGTTCTACTGGTCAGCGGTGCTGGATGGCGAGACGTGGGACAGTCTCTCCTTCGCCTCCGCAGAGCGTAAGCCTGACAATCTGGTCGGGATCGTCGTAGTCGGTGACGAGCTATGGATGTTCGGCGAGGCTTCGACCGAGTTCTTTCAGGCAACCGGCGACGGAACACAGCCGTTTTCCCGTATAGAAGGCAGGGTTTACGACAAGGGCGCGGTCAACCGGGATTCGATTTGCAGCTATGACAACACCGCTGCGTGGGTTGGCCAGGATAAGATCGTGTATCGCGGCGATGCTGTCCCAACCCGCATCTCCGACTTCGGCATTGAGGAACGGCTTGGCCGGACGAGCGCTGGCGAGATCCATATCTGGGCGTTCGTCTGGAACGGTCATTATTTCCTCTGCGTCAACACGATCGACGGCACCTTTGCCTATGATGCTGCAACGAGCGAATGGCAGGAGTTCAAGACCTGGAACCGCTCTGGCTGGCGCGCGCATCTGGGCTGCATCATCGACAGCACCGTTTATGCCGGTGACGACACGACGGGCATCATCTGGACGCTGGACCAGTCCGCTTTGGTGGATGGAGACGACCCAATCGAACGTATTGCCAGTGCGATCATTCGCAAGACCGGCAAGCCTGAACCGCTCAACAGTGTCCACGTCGATATCAGTCCCGGCCAGACCCCAAGCCTGACGGGGCAGGGAACCGATCCGGTCGTTGAGCTTCGCCTATCGAGAGACGGGGGCAAGAGCTTCGGGGATTGGATGCCATCGGCGATCGGCCGGCAGGGTGATTATCGTGTGAGGTCGATATGGCGCCGCCTGGGTCAATTGGACGAGCCCGGCGCACTTATGGAGTTCCGCACCACTGACCCCGCTCCGTGGGCCCTGTCAGGTGTCAGGGCGAACGAGATGGCCGGGGGGAGAAGTCGCTAATGTCATCGGGAATCAAGTTCAACAGTTTCGTAGAGGCGTTGACCGAGAAGGTGCATAACCTTGGCTCGGACACGCTCAAGGTCATGCTGACCAACACGGCTCCCATCTCCTCAGACACGCAGAAGTCTGATCTGACAGAACTTACACCCGGAAACGGCTACGTGACCGGTGGACTAACCGTCACCATTACTTCCTCTGCTCAAAGTTCTGGGACGTACAAGCTTGTCGGTAACGACGTGACGTTCACGGCAGCGGGTGGCTCCGTGGGACCATTTCGCTACATTGTCCTATACAATAACACGGCAACAAACAATGAGCTTATCTGTTATTGGGACAATGGCTCATCTATTACTCTAGCCGATACAGAATCATATCCGATCGACTTCAGTTCTATCAACGGCATTCTTCAGATAGCATAATGCCGAGTCTAACAGCAGACGTGGTCAGTTTTGGTCTTTCTATCGAGGCGATCGGCCAAAGGCTGATGGCTATGACCTGTATGTTTGATCTGACATGCAATCCAGTCACTGTCAGCCGCACCTATTCGGTCGACCTTGGCGACCTCAGGCTGAGGCTGGAAAGGCTCAATTCCGCGTTCCCGGTGGTCGACAAGCTTGGCCGTCCAACCGGGCAATTCCAGCGGTTCTGGCAGAAGCACTGCGAGGCGATCGAAAGTGCATATTCTGCGCTCGCATCAGCCGTCGTCGCGATCCAGACGGCCTATGACGTAGCCGCCCAGGCATCGGCAGCGGCAGCGGTTGCCAATGACGCAGCCACGCAGGCCGGCGTCGCGGCCGATCAGGCCAACCAACTGATTGACGATATCCAAGGGGGCGTCGTCAACTTCCCGACGATCCAGATCGGCGGGGACAAGTTCTATAACAACGGCGGTGTGCTGGAGCCGCTATGATCGAGCGGTCCTTTGATGCCGACACGATCAACGCTCTTGTGAACCACCCGGAAATTCGTCCGTATGTCGGCGGCGATCCGAACGTCTATATCGACCTGACGAGTGCGGTTGCGAACCACGACAACTATTTCCTGCTGGGCGAACATGGCGGATTCGCCTGCACTTGGACCGCTCCGAGAACCTATGAGATCCACACGTTCGTCCGTCCGGAAGGTCGGGGCAAGTGGGCATACCAGCTAGCCCGTGCCGGTCGCGACTACATGGAAGCGACCGGGGCA
>Ga0157370_10009534_pt1 | contig 10356 bp, 11 predicted proteins | sample C35metaG_FD_113463 | JGI IMG/M metagenome (GOLD analysis project Ga0157370, IMG submission 113463) | Corn rhizosphere microbial communities from Kellogg Biological Station, Michigan, USA - C3-5 metaG | ecosystem: Host-associated > Plants > Roots > Rhizosphere > Soil | place: USA: Michigan... | reverse complement strand
GGCTATCGGCGATTGGCGCAGCCTGCGCCAGCGCCTGCTCGATGAAAGCGTGGAGCTATTTGTGGCCGACTGCCGCGAACTGCAAGGCGACCCGCAGCTGACCATCGAACCGCTTAAACCGCGCACCGGCGTGTTCTTCTGCCGCCCCGGTCACCCGCTGCTGCAACAACGCAACCTGACACCCGAAGCGCTCGCCGCTTACCCGCTGGCGGGCACGTTGTTGCCCGAAGAAGTTGAACGCGCCTTGCGCCAAGTGAGCGGCCGCGAGCAACCGCTGGACATCGAATGCGACAACTTTATGGTGCTCAAAGCACTGGTGGCCTGCAGCGACGTGATCAGCCTGTCGCCGTGGGATGTGGTGGCCGAAGACGTCGCTGCCGGGCGCCTCGACATTTTGCCACTGGCCAGCGATCGCCCCGCCCAGCAATCGGCCTATGGCGTAGTGATGCGCGCCGGGCACAGCCTGTCGCCGGCGGCGCAGGCGATGCTCGAGGAAATACGCAAAGAGGATGAAGTGGCACAAGCCGCCGCCTGAACGCACCCCGACCTGCCCTGCCAAAACCTGTAGGAGCTAGCTTGCTAGCGAACCCTGCAAACATATTTCTCGAATTCCGTTCGCAGGGTTCGCCACCAAGGTGGCTCCTACAAAATGCAGATCGAGCAGGCGGCGGACGGCATTTCAGCGCGAGTAATACCCCACGGCCACCAGGTAGTTGCCGACCTTTTGCAGGTACGCATGTTTGTGTTCGTTGCGTTCGGTCACGGGGTTGCGCCAGAGGTATTCCAGTTCGCCATGCCCGTCGCTTGCGATGGCGTCGAGCATGCGTTGGCCGATGGCGGCGCCGTCGGGGGCTTTCAGGTTGGCGAAGTCGGTGCCGATCAGGCGGCGGTTGTAGCCATGGGCGACGAAGCGTTTGCTGGTGAGGTCGACCACAAAGACGTACAGGTCGTCTTGCAGGTAGCGCGGGTCCAGGTCGTTGATGGCGGTGAAGGTGGTTTTCGCGTCTTTGTCGATGGCGGCCGCCGCTTCGGTGAGCAGTTTTTTCGCTTCTTCAGGCTTGGCCCGTGGCAGGTAGTAACCGACGGCGAGAATGCGGTCGTTGATGCGCTGGAAGTAGGTGTGTTTGCGCTCCACTTTGCCGTCCTGGCGGTTGACCCAGCGGTATTCGGCTTCGTGAATTTCGCCTTCCGGCTCGCTGATGGCGCGGGCGAAGGCGGTTTTGGTGTCGGCGTCCAGGGTGGCGGATACGTCGCGCCCCACCAGCATCACCGACGGGCCACCACTGGCGAGCATCACGCCCTGGGTGTTGACCACGTACACGTACAACTGCCCGGTCACGAATTCACCCTGACGGCTGAAGGCGGCCAGCGCGGCGTCGCCGTTTTTCTCGTAGTAGTCCACCGCTTTGAGCAGCAGCGCCTTGGCGTGTTGGGCTTCTTGTTGATACGCCGCATCGGTCTGCGCGAACGCCTGATAGCCAGGCACCAACAGCGACAACACCAACAGCACACGGGTGAGCAACGTCATGGAAGAACTCCGCAGGGTTTGAATGGCTTGCAGTGTAGACGCGCCGCCGACCATTCATCCAACCCGCTGAACCAAAGCGCGACGGCTGTTTCACAACTCAACACCACAACAACAAAGGCCGCCCGCCATGAAAGCCCGACTGCTTGCCCTGCTCTTTTCCAGCGTTGCCTCCACCGGCGTGTGGGCCGAAGCCTGCATGGTCGACACCCGCGCACAGAGCGCGGCGGTGCCGATGGTGGAAGGCAAAACCTGCTACGAATACCAAGGCGCACCGGCCGGCAGTCTCGACTGGTCGTGCAGCAACGAAAGCAAAGAGACCCTGGCCACCAACAAGCACAAAGTCGCTAGCTGCCCGGCAAAACCCAGCGGCACCTGCACCGCCACGCTCACCCAGGAAGCGCTGGCGAACCAGCGTTCGAGCAGCAAGGACAAAAATGCCGACTCGGTGAACATCCCCAAAGGCGCCAAGGTGCTGACCTATTACTACGACCTGAAAGACGCGTCGCAGGCGCGCACCGATTGCGAAAAAGCCGGCGGCCAATGGGGCATTGAATAGCCGCCTACCTCGGGCCGCGCGCCATGCTGTGAAGCACGTGGTCGCGCCGCACCCAAGCGTGAAACAAGGCGCCGGCCAAATGCAGCAGCACGGTGGCGAACAGCAAATACGCGAGGTAGCGATGGGCCTTGCGCAGCACGGCGAAGGTCGGCGCGTCGGCGGGCAGCAAGGCCGGCAATTGCAGCGCGCTGCCCAGCATGACCGGATCGCCCGCTGCCGAAATCATCGCCCAGCCTACCAACGGCAAGGCCAGCATCAGCGCATACAGCAGCACGTGCGACAGCTTGGCGGCCAGCGCCTGAACAGCGGGCAAATCGGCGGGCAACGGCGGTGTGGTCGAGCTGAAGCGCACCACCAGCCGCACGATCACCAGCAGCAAAATGGCGATGCCCAACGGCTTGTGCAAATTGATCAGCCACTGATGCCGTTCCGACACCGAGGCCACCATGCCCACGCCCACAAACAACATGGCCAGGATCATTATGGCCATCAACCAATGCAGCACGCGCGCGGGCAAAGAAAAATGTTGAGCGCTCATGGGCGGGACTCCTGCGAAGCACTGGCGGGCAAGGAATTGACTTCACCCGTGCGGCGTTTATACGAAGCCGCGTAGGCGGCGGAACGGGCGGCGAGCAACGGGTCGTCGGAGCCTTCGATGCCGCTGGGCAAAATCAGCGGGTCGTAGTTGATGTCGCGGCATTCGCCGTTGTCTTGCGCTTGCTCGCGTTCGATAACCAGCGTGCCGGCGGTGACGGTGCGGTGTTTGCCACTCCAGGCTTTGCTGGCGTCGTTGCTCGGGTCGCCGGGGTTGGCGAGCGTCAGCACTAAGTCCCAACGCTGCGCGCCCGCCGCCAGGCGCTGCTGCAAGTCGGCGAGCAAGTAGTTCTCAGCCTGCGGCGCCACGCTGTCCGCCGGGGTGGTGGCGACCATGCTCCAGCGCACGGTCTGGCGTTGGCCGGCGGCGTTGGTGAGGTAGAAGGCGTTCACGCTGTTGTAGGTTTCGGTGACGAAACTGGCGGCCGGCTTCGCGGTTTTCGCCCAGGCCAGAAACGCACCGGTTTCCGGGTGCGAGGCGAAGAAAGCGCCGGCCTTTTGTGGGTCGGGTTTGCCGGTAGCCGGATCTGGCGCGGTGGCTTGCAGCAAGCCAAAAAATGCCTCCGGCGTACCCACCGGAAACACCGGCATGCTGTTCATGCCGGTGCGCCATTGCTGACCGTTGGCCTGCTGGAAACGCAGCGCCATGCTGCGTAACGCCGCTGCGCTGTCGGGTGAATAAGGGTTACCCGTCGGCAAGGAAAACCGCCCCTGCACCGGCGTGCGGGTGGCGCTGAACACCTCGGCAGAGGACAGCGAGGCGGCCGCGCCGCTGCTCTCGAAGTAGCCCGTTACGCACACGCCTTTGGGGTGATTGCGGCGAAAGCCGGGATGCTCGCCGTTGTTCTTTTCCAACACGTCGACCACGCGGTCGGGGGTCAGGCGCTCGGGGCTGAAATAGCCGCCGGTATAGGCCAGCGCGCCGGCCAGCAGCAGCGTCACCGCGCCGATGGCGCCAACGCGCAGGGCCAGGCTGAGCGGGCTGAGGGGCGGCCGCGGTTGAGGGTCGTTTGGTGCCATGGGGAACTCCAGAATCAGGCGAAGGTGCAGTCAGACGCCCCGCCTTCGGGTTTATTCCCTGGCCACGAATTAATTTATTTTTGTGGGGCGGCGGGAATAAAGTCGGCCCTGCGTCGTCTCTCGTTCCACACGCTATTTTACTAACGCTACGTTCTGGAACCTGCACCGCCATGCACGGTATCGATGACCAACTGCGCGAGTTGCTGCCCCGCCTGCGGCGCTTCGCCCAGTCGCTGACCCGCAACCCCACCAGCGCCGACGACCTGGTGCAAGCCAGCCTGGAAAAAGCCCTGGGCGCCTGGGCCGGCAAGCAGCCCGACGGCGACCTGCGCGCCTGGCTGTTCGCGATTGTGTATCGCCAGTTTTTGGATGCGCACCGCAGCGCCAGCCGTTACAAGCGCGTGCTGGAACTGTTTACGGGCAGCCAGGACGATCATTACGCGCCCTCCGCCGAGCGTACCGTGGTGGCGCAAACCACCCTCGCCGCCTTCGAGCGCCTGCCCCATGAGCAGCGGGCGATTTTGTTGTGGGTGACGGTGGAAGGCCTGCGTTATCAGGAAATTGCCGAAATTCTTAACGTGCCAATCGGCACCGTGATGTCGCGCCTGTCCCGCGCGCGCCAGGCGTTGCGCCAGCTCAGCGACGGCGAAATCACCTCACCAGCCTTACGGGTGTTGAAATGAACGACCTGCCCCCAACCGAACACGACCTGCACGCTTACGTCGACCGCCAGCTCAACGAGGCCGACCGCGATCGCGTGGCGCGTTATCTCAGCGCCAACCCGGAGTTGGCCGAGCAGGTTCGCGCCTGGCAGCACGACGCCCAGCACCTGCGCGCCGCGCTGAGCGGCGCCCTGCACCTGACGCCCAACCCGCAACTGGACCCCGCCGCCATTCGCCATAACAGGCGCCGTCAGCGCGGCCGGCAATGGGCGACCGCCGCCGCGCTGTTTGTTGCTGTCAGCCTGGGCAGCGTTGGCGGCTGGCACGCGCGCACCGTCAACCTGGCCAGCCACATGCTGCCCATGGCCGACGCCTTGCAGGCCTATCGCATGTTCGCCCTCAAAGACGGCATGGCCAACGACTGGACACTGGCGACCAGCACCGATGCGCAAAGCTGGCTCGACCGCCACTTCGCCCGTGCCGACCGCATTCCGGATCTGGCCGGCGCCGGGTTTACGCCCGTGGGCGGACGAATGATCAGCACCGAACAGGGCGCGGCGGCTATGTTGGTGTATCAGGATGCCAATGGCCGCAAGGTGAGTTTTTACATTCGCCCGCCGGGTCCGCAGCACTACTTGCTCGACCGTGGCGCGCGGCGGGATGGGGAATTGCAGGCGGATTATTGGTCCAGCGATGAGTACAACTATGCGCTGGTGGCGCCGGCGGATGATCCGGCGGTAGAGCCGGTTCGGCGGGGGTTGGGGCGGGCGATTTGATGGCGTTTCGGGGTGAGGGGCTTTTAAGCGTCAACGCTGCCCCTCGAACCATTCCAGAATCACCTCCCGCGCCGGATGCGCCGCCCCCTGCGCACTCAACCACAGCGCGTACACCCCGCCCGTCTTCAATGGCTGCCCAAACGGCACCAGCAAACTGCCCCGCGCCAACGCGTCCTGTGCCAACACCTGATCGCTCACCGCCACGCCCAACCCACGACTCGCCGCGTCCAGCGCCAGGTCATCGAGATTGAACTGAAGATGCTGAAACCCCTGCCCCGCCTCTTCGCCGTGCGCCTGCAACCAGGTGGTCCACTCGAAGCGGCTCGGCGAACCATGAATCAGCGGATGCGCTGCCAACTCGGCCACCGAACGCGGCGGTGGCAGTCCTGTGGCAAGTGTCGGCGCACACACGGGGATCAGGTATTCATCAAACAGTGGCAACAATTCCCGGTCATCCAGCCCGTCTCGCAGGTACAGCACGTAAGCGTCGCAGTCGCCATCGGTGTCTACCGCCTCGCCGCCCACGGTTTCAATGGATAACGCCAGGCGCGGGTGCGCGGCGTAGAAGCGGGTCAGCCGGGGCAATAACCAGCGCACGGCCAACGACACAAAAATGCGGATGCGAAACGGCCGCTCGGCGTTGGCCGGCAGCAGTGAACGCTCCAGCGCGGCCAGCTCGGCGAGCAGGCGTTGCGCCACCGCCAGCACCTGCTCGCCGCTGGCGGTCAGGGCGACTTGTCGGCTGCTGCGCTCGAATAATGCCACACCGTAGTGCTCTTCGAGCTGTTGAATCTGCCGGCTGACGGCGCTCTGTGTGAGGTGCAGGCGCGCCGCCGCGTCGGTGAAGCTGCGGGTATCGGCGACGTGTACCAGGGCGTTTAGCGCTGGCAGGGAGGGCAATCGGCGGATGGATTCCATGGCAGGCCCGTCTATGCGTTTAGCGAATAGCTACATGAGTTATTAGCGCTGGAGTGTACCGCTGGTTTTGCCTATTTTCGCTCCCTTCACGCCAACACTGGCTCGCGCGAGCATGCAGCAGGCGCATAAGGAGAACGGACATGACAGAGTCGCGCGGAACCGCGTTAGTGGTGGGCGCCGGGGTAGTCGGCATCGCCACGGCCTTGTGGCTACAGCGGTTTGGTTGGCAGGTAACGCTGCTGGATCGGCAACCGCCCGGCACCGCCACCTCGTTTGGCAATGCCTGTACGTTCGCCACCTACGCCGTGGAGCCGGTCGCCACGCCCGGCATTTGGCGGCAGGCGCCGGCGCTGCTGTTCAAGCCGAATTCGCCGTTGCGGGTGCGCCCGGCCTATTTGGGCAAAATCGCCCCGTGGCTGTGGCAGTTTTTGCGCCACTCCAGCGAGCAGCGTGTGCAGGCAATCAGTCATGAACTGCGCACGCTGCTCACGCCGTGCATGCAGGCGTGGGCCACGTTGTTTGATGACGCGCAGGCGCACGATCTGGTTCGCCACGACGGCTCGCTGTATGTATTCGAGGCTCACGAGCGGCATGTTGCCCAAGAAATGGTCGCGTACCACCAGGCGTTCGACGTGCCGATTCGCCTGGTGGAAAACGCCGAATTGCATGCCTTGGAGCCGGCGCTGAATGCTCGCGCGGCGTTGGGTGTGGAGCTGCCGGGGGTGAGCCGCACGCTCGATCCATATGCGCTGAGCGTGCGTTTGTTCGAGCGTTTTCTTCAGCACGGCGGCCGTTTTATTCGCGGCGAGTTGCTCGCGATTGAACGCAGCGCCGCTGACGCCGAGCAGGTGGTGGCGCGGTTGGCCAGTGGCGACACGCTGACGGTCGACCGCCTGGCCCTGTGCACCGGCGCTTGGTCGAAGCGGCTGGCCGGCACGCTGGGCGACACGTTGCCGCAAGACACTGAGCGCGGTTATCACGTGCTGTTCGAGCAAGCCGGGGCGCTGCTCAATCGCCCCGTGTGCTGGGGCGCAGGCGGGTTTTACCTGACGCCCATGGCGCAGGGTTTGCGCGTGGCCGGCACGGTGGAATTTGCCGGTACGGCGGCGCTGCCCGACCCGCGTCGCTATCGCTACTTGGCCAATGGCGCGCGGCACTTTCTCAACCTGCAGCACGAGCCGAGTTCGCAGTGGATGGGCTTTCGCTCGTCGATGCCCGACAGCAAACCCGTGGTGGGCGCGGCGCGGTTGTTGCCACAGGTGTTTTATAACTTCGGCCATGGCCACGTCGGCTTAACGCTGGCCTCGATCACCGGCAAATTGGTGGCTGAACAGGCCAGCGGCGTGGCCCCGTCGGTGCCCTTGGCGCCGTTTTCGCCGCGTCGGTTTGCGTAAGCGTGTGCGCCGCAGCGCTCTGGCGCACGGCATGTAGGCTCCATCAATTTCAGCGATATCAACTACCAACACCATGCGTTTCTCAAGGCGGCGGCGAGCACGGAAACTTGGCCCCGAAGTCACTCACAACCCCTTGAGGAACACACCATGAAAACCATCGTTACCGCGTCTTTGCTCACCGCGTTGTTAACCGGCACCGCCTTCGCTGGCGCCGACGTTAACCACGATTATCAAGCGGCCGCTGCCAAGCAAACCACCGAGCAAAGCAAAACCACCAAAGCCGATGACACCACCCAAGCCGTCGACAAAAAACTCGATAGCGAAGAGCAACGCTGGGGTCAGCCACGCTGGTGGCATTGATTGATCCGTGACATCACCGGGGCGCCAATTGGGCGCCCCGGTCGTTTCTGCGGGGCTGATTGACCACTGGTCCTGTTTATCGAACATCGGCGAAACGCCACCACTCCACTTCTAGGTAACTCACAGAAATGGAGCATCAACGATGAGCAAATTACCTTTTACTGCCGTGTTACTCAGCGCAATTATGGCCGCCTCCTCCGCCTCGCTGGTGATGGCCGCGACCGTCACCCCAGGCAACGGCGTGGGCGCACCGGAAGCCGGCACCACCGGTGACGGCACCGGCAACTCGGCAACCGGCGCCAACGCACCGGGCACCGGCACCGGCACGGGCGCAACCGGCCAAGGCACCACCGGCACTGGCACTGGCGCCCCGGGTGGCGCGGCAGGTGCGACCGGTAATGGCACCTCCGGCACGGGCACCGGCATTGGTACCGGCACCGGCACCACCGGTTCAGGCGCAGGCGCCACCGGCACAGGTGGCACGGGCATCGGTACGGGAACCGGCGCGACCGGCACTGGCACTGGCACTGGCTCGACCGTACCAGGCGGTAGCGGTGGCAGCGGCGGCAGCAGCTCGGGCAGCGGTGGCACTGGCTCCGGCGGCACCGGCACAGGCGGCACCGGCACCAGCGGCACTGGCGGCGGCATGGGCGGCAGCTCCGGCGGAACCGGCGGTGGCGCTGGCGGCTCGGGCGGCGCAGGTGGTGGCGGCGGCGCCGGTGGCGGCAGCTAATGCCGCAACGCGTTAGAACATGGCCAGCGGGGTTCGCCCTTCTGGCCAATTTTTTTGCCTGTGATTCAGTGCCCACACCGCAGGCTTACCCCTCCGGCGGTTTACCGGTATAACGGCAGCGCTGCCGTGCAGCTCCCCTTCCAAGGACAGGCCCACCGTTGTCGGGCTGGAGACTTACCGTGATCAAACCCCTGCGAATTGCCATTGTCGGCGCCGGCCCTGCTGGTCTTGCCGCCGCCTTGTACCTGCATCGCAGCGGCCATCAGGTCACGGTGTTCGAACGCTTCGAGCACGCCTCGCCCGTGGGCTCGGGGCTGATCTTGCAGCCCACCGGGTTGACCGTTCTCGACGACTTGGGTTTATTCGACGCCATCTCGCAACTGGGCAGCCGCATCGACCGCTTGTACGGCGCCGACGCGCTGACCGGGCGCACCGTGCTCGACGTTGGTTACGCCGCCATCAAAGGTGGCCGTCATGGCATTGCCGTGCACCGCGCCGCCCTTTTCCATGTGTTGTTCCAAGCGGTGACGGCCGAAGGCATTGCGGTAGAGACCGGGCTGGATGTGGAAAGCCTGGAAACCCGCGGCGACCTCGCCTGGCTGGTCGGCGCCAACGCGCGCAAGGCCGGGCCGTTCGATTTAGTCGTTGATGCCAGCGGTTCGCGCTCCCGGCTCAAGGCGTTCTGCCTGCAACCGAGCGAGCCCAAACCGCTGCTGTACGGCGCGTTCTGGGCCTCGCTGCAAGCCGACGCCGCCGCGCAGACCAGCACGGCGCTGGTGCAGCGTTATCAGCGCGCGACCACCATGATCGGCGTGCTGCCAATTGGCAAAGCGCAGCCTTCGAGCGCGCCGATGAGTGCGTTTTTCTGGAGTACCAAACCGGATCAGGTGGAAACGTTAAAGCGCGCAGGCATTGAGAGCTGGAAAGACGGAATCGCCAACCTGTGGCCCGACTGCGAGTCGTACCTGAAGCAGATCAAGGGTTTCGACGACATGACCCTCGCCCGCTACGGCCATCACACCCTGGCCATGCCGGTGGGCCGCAGCCTGGCGATCATCGGCGATGCTGCGCATTCCACCAGTCCGCAATTGGGCCAGGGCGCCAACATGGCGCTGCTCGATGCCCGCGCGCTGGTGCATGCGTTGAACACCAGCGACGACCTGGCCAGCGCCCTGCCCCGCTACGCCGCTTCGCGCCGCCGTCACGTACGCACATTTCAGGCGCTGTCGGCGGCGTTCACGCCGTTTTATCAGTCCGACTCACGGGTGTTGCCGATGCTGCGGGATCAGGTGCTGTTCGGCCTGTCGAAAATTCCGCCAGCGCCGCAGATTCTGGCGGCCATGGTGGCCGGCACGCTGGTGGATCCGTTCAAGCCCATCGGCTTGCGCGAACGCACCTGGCAGCCGCAGGCGCAACCGGCGCCGTTGTAAACCCGGCGCTCAGCGCTGGAGGTGGCCGTAGAGCTTGGCGTACAGGCCGCCCTCGGCGATCAGTTGCTGATGGTCGCCATCTTCGGCAATGCGCCCGCCGTCAAACACCAACACCCGATCCGCTTGCTTAACGGCGGATAGCCGGTGGGCGATGATCAGCGTGGTGCGCCCTTGCAGGAACTGGCCAAGGGCCTGGTGCAGGGCGTATTCGGTGGCAGCGTCGAGGGCGGAGGTGGCTTCGTCGAGAATCACCACACTCGGCTCGGCCAGCACCATGCGGGCGATGGCCAGGCGCTGGCGTTGGCCGCCAGACAAGCGCACTCCGGAGCGGCCGACGATGCTGTCCAGGCCGTCCGGCAAGGCGCGGATGGTGGGTTCGAGCTGG
>Ga0157370_10009533_pt1 | contig 10357 bp, 11 predicted proteins | sample C35metaG_FD_113463 | JGI IMG/M metagenome (GOLD analysis project Ga0157370, IMG submission 113463) | Corn rhizosphere microbial communities from Kellogg Biological Station, Michigan, USA - C3-5 metaG | ecosystem: Host-associated > Plants > Roots > Rhizosphere > Soil | place: USA: Michigan... | reverse complement strand
GTCCCCTTCGGCGAGGTCAGGGCGTTCGCCGACTACGCTCGCCACGCGACGCGAAACGACTCCAAGCGCCGCCTGCGCGAGCGAATCGCGGCGCTCGACGGCGTCGACGCCGAGCTGGTCGACCGGGTCGTCCGCAAAAAGCACCCGCCCGACCGGGTTGCCGAGCACACCGGGCTTCCCGAGGACGAGGTGTTGGCACGCACCGTCCACGCCCTGCGCCGCTGCTGCCACGGCGGCGAGCCGACCGACTCCGACGCCAGGCTGGGCGAGCTGATCCTCGTCCGCCGCCCCCACGCAGAGCGCCAGCACGGCCTCCAGGAGATGGTCAACGAGGGCGCCGACCCGATCGACGCCGACCTGATCGTGCGGGCCGCGGGGGCGGTGGGGGTGCGGCCTAGACGCTGAAGTACCCTTTGGAAGTCTCATGGGGACCGGAGTTCAGCCATGCATACAAAGGGTGGACGGCTCGTGAGGCTGCTCACGGTCGGCTCGCTGCCGCCGGAGTGGGGCGGGCCTTTACGCGGCGGAGCCGCGACGTTTCACGGAGCGTTGCTCGAGTCTCTCTTGGACCGCGGGAGCGAGGTGGAGGTGGTCGGCGTCCTCGCCGATGCGCCTTTGAGCAGGGAGCTCCCCGTTCCGGTCTGGGACAGACCGGAGAACGTCAGCCGCGCGACTTTCTACGAGGCCGTGCTCGAGCGGACCCGCCCCGATGTGGTGCTGATGAACCACATCGCCCACACGGTCGGCGTGACGCATGCGCGCCTTGGATCGCCGGTGCCGGCGCTGGGGGTGATCCAGTCGTGGCACAACGTCACCTTCAGCAGGGGCGAAGAGCGGCGGCGTGCTCAGGAGGTGACGCGGGAGGCACTAAGCGGCCTTGGTGCGATGGTCGCTGTGTCCAGGCACACTGCGGAGGAGGGTGAGCGGCTCGGCTTCGAGTACCCACCGGGGGTCGAGATGATCCACAATCCCGTTCCGCCCCTTTATATGGAGAAGGACGTCGATGTGCGACGGGACGAGCGCAGCGGCGCCCTCTTCCTCGGCAGCCTGATCCCGCGCAAGGCTCCGGGAGCGCTCGTCGAGGCAGCCGCTCTGCTGCCGGAGCTCGCCGTCTCTCTTGTGGGCCAGGGAGAGCTGAAGGGCGAGCTGCGCGCCCGTATCGCGGCCCTCGGAATCGAGCATCGGGTACGGATTGCGGAGCCTCCGCCGGCGGACGGCCACCTGCCGTGGATCCGCCGGGCGCTCCTGCGCGCGGAGGTCATGTGTATGCCTAGCCGCAGCGAGGGCCTGCCGCTGGCCTTCGTCGAGGCGCTCGCCTGCGGCACGCCGGTCGTCGGCTTCGGGCCCGCCGTCGAAGAGATCCGCGACACGGTGGGGATCGACGTGGGCGAGCCGCTTCGCTCCGGCGCCCCGGAGGAGGTCGCCGCCGCGTTGGAGGGGGTCTTCGCCACTCGCTGGGATCGGAGCCGGCTGCGCCGAGCCACGATCGAGGCCTTCGGCCTCGACTATGCGACCGACCGCTATCTCGAAGTGCTCTCGCGGGTCGCCATCTCTCCGGCGCGCGCATGAGCGGGGCCGCGGTGGACGGGACGGCCATCTGCGTCCTCGGCATGTCGCGCACCGGGACGTCGTTGACCACCCGCGTCCTGGGCCTCGCCGGCGTCTATCTGGGGCCGGAGGAGGAGCTGCTCGACGCCGGGTTGCGCCAACTCGCCGGTGAGGGCGAGGATGTCCTCGCAAAGGCCCGCAGCTCGAATCCGGAGGGCCATTGGGAGCACTACCGGTTGATGCGTCTGAACGAACGGATCCTACGCTCGCTCGGCGGCAGCTGGCGCGAGCCGCCGGCGATGCCGCCCGGCTGGGAGTCCGCACCGGGGTTGGCCGCGGAGCGCGAGGAGGCCCGCGCCCTGCTGTTCGAGTCGTTCGCCGGTCGAGAGCTATGGGGTTGGAAGGACCCGCGCAACTCGCTTACCCTGCCCTTCTGGCAGAGCCTCGTGCCCGCGATGCGCTTTGTGATCTGCGTGCGGAACCCGCTCGATGTGGCGGCCTCCCTGAAGCGTCGCGAGGGGATGTCTGTCGCGCAGGCGCTGGCGCTCTGGCGGGTCTATGTCGCGGCGGCGCTTGTCCACACCGCCGGCCAGCCGCGCCTACTGGTCCGCTATGAGGACTTCTTTGCCGATTGCGCCGGGGCCGCACAGCGCCTCGGTCGCTTCGTTGGCCGCGATCGGGCGTTCGAGGATGGGGAGGGCCGGCGCCGCCTGGCCGAAACGGTCGATGAGCGCCTCTGGCGCAACCGCTCCGATGCCCGCTGACGCCGCTTCCCTGGCAAGGGAGATACGCCGTCGCATCGGCCCCCCGCCGCTGGATTCCGATCCGCCGCTGGTTTCGATCGTCGTGCTCAATCGCGACGGCGCGGGCATGCTGAGGAGGCTGCTGGGTGGGCTGGCCGAGCGGACCGACTATCCCCGCTTCGAGTTGATCCTGATCGACAACGGCTCCAGCGACGACTCACTCGACTTCATCCGCCGCGTCGTTGCGCCGTTTCCGATCTCGATCGTCGCCAACCCGCATAACGAGAGCTTCTCCGACGCCTGCAATCAGGGCGCGGAGCTGGCGAGCGGCGAGCTGCTGCTCTTCCTCAACAACGACATCGAGCCATTCGAGCCCGGTTGGTTGCGCGAGCTTGTCAGCTGCCGGCGTCGGACTGGCGCCGGCGCTGTTTCAGCGACGCTGGTATGCCCGGATGAGGAGCACCAAGCGAGCTTCGCCTACGGCTATGGGATCCAGCACCGTGGCCTGGCGTTCAGCGAGGAAGGGGGGATGATCCACCCGATCCTGAACGGTTGGGAAGACGATCCGCTCGACGAGCATCTGGGCGAAGACCGTGAGCACCGCGCTGTCGCAGCCGCCTGCGTATTGGTGGAGCGTGGGGCTTACGAGCAGGTGGGGGGCTTCACCCACGGGTACGTCTACGGCGCCGAGGACATCGACCTCTGCCTAAAGCTGCGCGCGGCGGGTCTCGACATCCTCTGCAGCGGACGCTCGGTCGCGATCCACCACCCGGTCTCCACCCGCCGTACCGCCCCCTTCGAGGAGGAGCGAGCACGTAAGTTGGCAAACCGCCGTGTCCTCTGGGAGCGCTGGGGGCCGCGGTTGCGGCGCGAGTATGAGGTCGACCGGCCGGGGAGCGATGGGGGCTGGCCGCTTTCCTTCTGCATCAAGGTCGCCGATCCGCACACGGCCGGCGGCCTCGCCAAAGTCGCTGAGCTGCTGTGTCGTCGCGGTCATCCATGCCGGCTGTTCGAGGGCGACCGCGCGGAAGCTGACGAGACCCTCAACTACGACGTCGCCGTACACATGGGCGGTCGTATCCGTTACGTGCCCAAGCCGGCACAGACAAACGTGCTCTGGGACGTCGAGCCGTCGGGTGCCGTGTCTGGGATCGAGGATCGTCGCTACGCCTTCGTGCTGAGCGGCTGCAATGAGCCGGAGCGGTTCGTCGACCGCTTGCTCAGCGCAGTTGGCGGAAGTGGGTGTCTGTCCAGATAGTCGAGACAGGCCCTTTTCGATGCCTCTTGACATTCAGGAAGCGATACCCGTTCCGGCGTGTTCGTCCGCGGCGGGTCACCCTCGATTTCCCTCCCGACGCAGCTCCGCGGCAAGAAGCGCGGCGGCCTGCGCCTCCTCGAGCCGGCCCTGACGCTGCAGGGCCATGCATGGGGCGCGCGGTCCTCGGGGAGCCCGTGCCATGTGCCAGTCGCCGCGTATGCCCGCTAAGACCGCTCTCGATTCGTCGCTCGTGGTCGCGACTGACCCATGGGTCCACCCGCGCGAGCTTCGCCACCGTCTCCCCGTCCGGCTCAATGAGGGAGTCGAATCGCCGGCGCGGTGCAGATCGATCAGAAACGCGTGGTTCGCGCTGTTCAGCGCGAAGACGCGCGCGGAGGCGAAATTTGCGATGCGGCGAGCATGGATCACGTCGACGAGGCTGTCCCACGGGACGACGAGATCGATTTCTACCTCCGGGCTCCCGCTGACCAGTGCCGCCAGATCCGGCATGTGAAGAACGGTCCCATCGGGCGGCTTGGGGCCAAGCGCTCGAGCGCCTCGCCGAATCCATCACCGTCGAGGTACGTGGAAGGATCCACTCAGAGACGAGCGTAAGCTATAGCGCCTGATGGACGCACAGCCGGTCAATCCCATGCACCGGGGCATTGAGATTCAGCATCGCGATTCGGGTTCCGCAAGGAGGACGGTGCCCTGGGACCTGAGTCGCATAGAGGCGATGTCTTGATCTACCTGCACTGCGGCTGGCCGAAGACTGGCACCACGAGCCTTCAGGCGGCGCTGCTCAAGCACCGGGATCTGCTCGCCTCTGAGGGGTTCGCTTATCCGGATGCATGGAGGCTCGGCAACGACGGCGCCCACCACGGGTTGGTCGATGTTCTGAGCGCGGCCTCGGAGTCCGGTGCCGCATTGAGCGAATTTCAGGAGGCGCTCATGGCCGAGGAAGCCCAGCACGTGCTCCTTTCGGCCGAGAGCATCACGATCTGGTTGATGAAGGACGAGAAATGCGAGGTGCTGCTGCGCTTCCTCCACGCCGTGCGAGAGGTAGGTCCACTGTCGTGCCTCTGGACCCTGCGGCGGTTCGACGATCTGGTTCACTCAGGTTGCATGCACGCTCTGCTCGTCGGCGAGCCGACCCGATCACCGATCGACCTGATGAGGAGCTTCCAGCGGAATCGCATTTTCGCGAATATGCCGAGGGTCGAGGATGCCGTCGACGGCAATGCTGTCTACGTCAGATACGAACCGTCCGGCGCGCACAACGCCGAGTTGCTGCGAACGCTGGGTCTATCCGATGACCTCGCGGGGGCGATTCTCTCCGAGATGGCCGCGTCGCCTCGCGCCAATGCCAGCCGGAGCCGAAAGCAACTTGCCGCCGTGATCGGTGCCGACACCCTTTCTTCGAGGACGGTTGTGGGGCTTGACAAGCCCTCGCTGCGTAAGGCATTCGCATCGGGCAACTTCAGCTTCGAGAACGATGGCCCGTGTGAGCTCGCGGGACGTGAGACGAGGCTCGAGTTGCACGAGAACGCGCTGAGACTGGCGAGAGAGCATGGCTTCGAGGCCTACCAACGCTTCTTTGCGGACGAGCAGCTCGGCGAGTTCCCGGATCCGGCGAGAATCGATGCGGACGCGATCACGGATCGCGACCTCGATTCGCTCGTTGAGTACATCGAAAGCTCGGACGCCGGCGAGCGATCCGGGCGGGCGTTGATCTGACACGTGTGCCGACGGTGGTGGCTTCGCTACTCTCGGCCGTGATGGGACCGGAGAAACTGTGCCGCCCGCGCTCTCGATAAGCCAGTACTGGGATGCCGAATCCGTCCCCGCCTACCTTGCCGGTCCGCTGGCCAGCTTTCGTGATCTCAACCCCGGCTCCGATCACCGTGTCTTCAGCGAGACGCAGGCGGAGATGCTCATCGCTGAGCACATCGGCAGGCGCGAGGCCGACGCCTTCGCTGCCTGTGCGGTTCCGGCCATGCAGGCTGACTACTTTCGCTACTGCTCTGTTCTGATTCGTGGCGGTGTCTATGCCGATGTCGATTATCGATGCAGGGCTCCGCTGGGCACCATGGTGGATTTCCACGGCGACGGGGGAACGCTGTTTTTCGGGCGCGGCATACACGATCTCAATGGGCTTGCGACGAGGCGGATCTGGAACGGGCTGTTTGGCTTCAGCAGGTCGGAACACCCCTTCCTCCGCCTCGCGGTCGAGATTGCCACCGCGAACATCGAGGCCCGTATTCCCGAGCGGATCTGGTCGGTTGGTGAAAACGTTCGGGAGGCCATCTGGCTCACTGTTGGGCCGGGCGTATTCACCCTGATGCACCTCATCCGCGAGTGGGGTTCATTCGACGCGTTCATCTCAAACATAGCCGGCTCCGCCGCGGAGCCTTTTGGCGAGCTCTACTGTGAAGCGATCGGCAATTACCAACGGCTTGTCGAAGCCTTCGACGGAGTGTTGATTTCCCCGTTCGAGAGTCTCTGGGACTGGGTCGAGGATGTGCCGCAGGACGAGCTCCCCTACAAGGAGACCGAGAGGCACTGGCACAACTTCAATTCCTCGATCTTCCGGTGACCGTCGCATCGGAGATTCGCCGGAGGCTCGGACCCGCCCCGCAGTCTTCTGACTGGCCTTTGGTATCGATGGTGGTGCTCAACCGCAACGGCGCCGATCTGCTGCGATGTCTTCTCGCCGGCCTGGTCGAGCGCACTGACTACCCCTGCCTGGAGTTGATCGTCGTCGATAACGCCTCCGCCGACGACTCCGTCGACTTCCTCCGTGCGATGCAGACTTCATTTCCGATCCGGATCATCGCCAACGCACACAACGAGAGCTTCTCCGATGGCTGCAACCAGGGCGCCGAGATCGCCACCGGTGAGTTGTTGCTCTTCGTCAACAACGACGTCGAGCCCCTCGAGCCGGGTTGGCTGCGCGAGCTGGTCGCCTGCCTGACGGGCGCGGAAGCAGGGGTCGCGACGGCCACCCTGATGCCGCCCATCGACGCCGAGGCCTCTACCCTGCCACCGGTCCAGACGCAGCGGCTCAGGCTGCGGGCGGAGGGAAGCGGGCTTGTCCTCGATGATCCATCTGGGCGCCGGGACCTCTTCGGCGAGGGCTTCGGCAGGGACGTCGAGCTGCCGCTCGGGGTTGCCGCATGCATGCTGGTCCGGAGCGACCTGTTCCATGTCGTGGGCGGCTTTCCGCGGGGCTACTTCTACGGCTTCGAGGACTTCGACCTCTCCATTGCGGTGAGAGCGGCCGGCATGTCGGTCATCTGGAGTGGGCGCTCGGTGCTGGTTCATCGCACGAGCGTCACCCTGCGCAAGCTCACCGGCGGGGGGGATGGCTTCGACACGAGCGGCAACGTCCGCCTGCTCTTCGAACGCTGGGGGCCGAGGGTGTGGCGCGAGTACGAGCTCGATCGCCTTTCGAATCGCGATCTGTGGGCGGCTCCGCACCCCGATACGCCGGCCAACGCGTCCTCGCGCGAGGAGGCCTGGATGCTTTCGTTCTGCTTGAAGGCGGATCGGGATCTCGCCGAAGCCGACGAGGCCCGGGCTGCCCTGGGCGCCCTGTCGGAGGAGCTGGCGCGCCGCGGCCATCGTCATCGGATCCTGCTCGGCGAGTCCGAGCGCGACCTTTCCGGCTTTCTCTACGACGTCGCGGTCCATCTTCGGGGGGCGTCTCGCGCTCTGCTCGCCCCGAGTCAGTTGAACGTTCTCTGGGACGCCGGCCCGGCCTGCTCGCCGAGCGTGCTCGAATCCACGGGATACGACCTGGCCATCTCCGTGGACCGCGACCGGGCGGGGGAGCTTGTAGACGCGGTCCTCGAGCGCGCCCATCGGCTCGGTTTGCCACGAAGGGTGGAAGGTTGACCGGCACGGTGTCTGGCCGCGGGTGGCCATTCGAGAGGTGGCAGGCGCTCGACATCCCGTTGGCCGAGATCGTCTCCGTGGCCGGCTTTCCCGCACCCTTTCTCGGCTTCCCCTATGAGGTCATGTCAGCCTTGCCGGCCGGTGATCGCGACCTCGTCGTGCTCGTCGGCCAGAAGAGCCCGACGGACATCGTCGAGGAGATTCGCGATTACCGCGGCCGCCTCGTGGTCGCTGCCGCTCGGGGTGAAGACGCGCAATGCGCGCGCTGGATTTCGTCAGGCGGAGCTCCGACGGTGCTCGCGAGGGGCTTTGCTATGCGAACTTCGCGCTGAACGACGAGCTTTACCGCCCGGACACGAGCGGTCGGCCGCACATCAGGCTGCGGCTTGCGGAGCGGCTGAAGGACGCGCCGTGGGTGACTCTCGACGTCAGCCAGGAGCAGCGGAGCGCTCCAGACGAGATGCTGCGCTATTACGCGCAGCTGGTGCGCCACAAATTCGTACTTTCCCCGCAGGGACGGGGGATTGACTGCTGCCGCACGTGGGAGTCCCTCTATCTGGGCGCGATCCCGGTCGTGGTGGAGAGCGCGCCCATGTCGGCCTTTCGGGATTTGCCGATCCTCTTCACCGATGACTACGGCGAGCTGTCAGAGGAATACCTCGAGCGACGCTGGAGGGAGATGTCGTCGCGTTCCTTCGAGATCGAGCTATTGCTCAAGTCGTGGTATAGCCGTCGCTTTCTCGAGGCCGTCGCGACATTGCGCAAGCCCCGCTTCGTCTGCCTTTGGGACGATCCCGCCCGGTCGCCGGCATCGGTCGAGCGAGCGCTCCGCTCCGCTCTGTGCGCCGATCTCTGATCTCGAGCGTCAGCGGTTCCCTGAGCTTCCCGCCGCTGACCTCGTCTGCAGATGGAGGAAGACGAAGCAGTCGTGGATCAACATCGTGCCTCGGCGCGGCCGAAGGAGAAGTACACCAGGGCGGCGGCGGCCTCCTCATCCCGAAATTCGCCGTGCCGCTCGACCGTCGCGTCGATGACGGCAAACGAGCCGGGCGGCGCGTGTCCCGCTTCGGTCTCGGCGCATGGGAAGACCTCCCGTGCCGCCTCGGCGAGCGGCTGCTCTATCGTCGCCCCGCGGATTGATTGCAGCAGTCGGACTCCACGCCGACTCAGGTCCTCGAGCACCTCGCGCCAGGCATCCTCCTCGTCCCGCCACCAGATCCCGAGCCGCTCACGGTAGCCGTCCGGCGCCATGCCCAGGGCGATCCGGCAGGTACGGCGACGTTTCCGCTCCCCCTCCCCGACCACCACTCGAAGCGTGTGAAACCAGGCTGCCGCGTAGGTCGGCTGCAGCGGTCGCCTACGCCAGGGCGCTACCTCGCCCAGCGCGGCCTGAGCGATTGCGGCGGTGACTTTGTCGCTCTCGACCGGAACGCCGAAGATCCCTTCGAGGCGGGACGCGATCTCGTTGACGGTGAAGCCCTGCGCGTAGAGCTCGAACGCTCTCCGCTCAGGGCCACGCGTCACCTTGCCGGCCAGGCTGTCGAGCGCAGAGCCCATGTCGAGCGCGATCCCGCCTCGCTCGCGCACCCGTATGCAGAGATCCTTGCCGAACACTCCAGCGCCGACGAGGAAGACTTCGCCGCGCTCGCGAACGGTCAGCTCCGCTCGCAGCCGCGCATGGGTGTCGGGCCAGATCGGCATGTCGCGCATTGCAGCCTCGTAGGGACCGTCGACATCGCGCACGTCGTGTTGCGAGGGCACCTGGTAGACGGCAACGTTGTCGAGGCCCCATTCGCCTTCCAGCGGAGGCCGCAGATCGCGGCAGGCGATGATGCTGACCTGGCGTCCCGCGAGAATGTGCGGTAGCTCGTCGAGCACCCGATGGCTGAGCATGTTGCTGGCCAAGGGAACCGGAGGGCGTCCCTCCGTGACGCGCGCGGCGTGGAGGGCGGTGAGTTTTCCCATCAGCCTCACATGCTGCTCGAGTCGCCGCTACGGGAGGATGCCCAGCACGTCCGCACGCTCGAACGCCTCCTCGAGGAGAGCCCGTATCTGGATGAGCTCGCGTGGCGTCGGCGTCAACCCGGCCTGCCGCTCGAGCTGGCCGAGGACGGCCTCCGTCGCTTCGGGGTCCTCCGGAACGCCCGTGAGCAGCCAGGCCTCGAGATCGCCGAAACGCACTATCGCCGCCGGCGATCGCTTCAGAACCCTCGCCTGCAGCCAGGGGGCGAACTCGGAGTCCGACAGCGGCAACGCCCCGTCGTCTTTCTGCTGTGGCCTCGGATTCGTACCCATGACGGTATCCCGGACAGCCTAAATGAGCACTAGATCTCGTAGCCCAGCTCGCGCATGTCGTCTGCCAGCGGGGTTACGAAGGGTACGAAGCGCCGGTCTGTTCTCCAATGACCCACCCGCGTCTTGTCGACGTTCGGGACGGGCACGTCGAATTCCTGAGGTCGTCGGTGTTTCTGTGTGATTTGAGTAAGCCGTCTCGCGGGTCGCGGACGATGTGCGCATACCTCGCCTCCGGCAACATCCTGGCAATCCATGAAGCTCCAGGTGAGGTCGCCCGTCCAGCGCACGTGCTTGGCGATGATGCGACAGGCCCCGTACATCTGCTCGGGGGGAGAGTGTCACCTCTGTGGCTGAGGGTGTGGCTCATGAACACTCCGCTTGCGTAGCGCATAGAGAGTGCGCAGGTACCCGAATGTCCCCGGCCGACGATCGTGATGAACTGTTCGGATGAGGGTTTCACCTATCCTATTATCCTTGTGTATCGCGTCCGCGCGTTTCCATGCTTCATATAGCGACGATACACTTCAAATCTCCCCACTGGATACCGGTTCAGGCGCGGGAGCTGTCGAAGCACATCGCTATTCCCTACACGACTTGGTCCGCCCTGGAGGGGATC
>Ga0157370_10009531_pt1 | contig 10357 bp, 7 predicted proteins | sample C35metaG_FD_113463 | JGI IMG/M metagenome (GOLD analysis project Ga0157370, IMG submission 113463) | Corn rhizosphere microbial communities from Kellogg Biological Station, Michigan, USA - C3-5 metaG | ecosystem: Host-associated > Plants > Roots > Rhizosphere > Soil | place: USA: Michigan... | reverse complement strand
TTCCCCACCTGCCTCGGCCCTAATATCACAATAGCTTTTTTAAAATCAACCTTACTTTCTAAGGTCTTTTGCAAGGCTCTTTTAATCATGACACAAATTCTATTCCCCAAATATAGCAATATTCAGGGAATATAACCCCCAAATATTGCCTTTTTTAGGGAATTTAAACATGTTATCATAATGGGGGCATTGAATAACATACCCACAGTTCCTAAAAGGTTAACTTTCTGAAATTATACCTTCGTTTTTATGTAATGCTTACCTTCCGTAATGATGGACACAACATTACAGGTATGGCCATAAAAAAATAACGTCCCTTATGCTCCAAACTACTCCTTATAACCAAATCTTGTTTTTACGCGATTTGAGCAGATTTTGGATCAAGTTAGGAGCAGATAATGTCAGTATTGGCATTTCAAGGGACTTCTCCTAGCTCTAAGAAGAATAATTTAATGAGATAGAACCGAAGGCAAAATAAAATCCTCCATCATTTTGTCAACCTGCGTATGGCTATACATAGCACCGTAGGCAGTTGCAGTGATCACTACCACCAGGGGCTGGTCTTTAAAAACGAAAATCTTGTTGCCACCATTCCCAGCACAATAGAAAGTTTCATATGCTTTCCCTTTTACTTTATAAGTCTTGTTCCAGAACAAATAACCATAGAATTCGTTGGATCTACCTTGAATTTGCAGCTGTTTGGTAAAGGATGCATTAACCCAATCCTTTGGAATGATCTGCCTTCCTTTCCATCTTCCCCCGTTCTTATACAATTGTCCGTATTTCGCAAAATCAAGTGCCGACATTCGAATTCCTCCTGCTGTATTGGGTACTTTTTGCGGGGTATACTCCCATTTATAATTCGTTATACCAAGCGGTTTAAAAAGCTTTTCATTCGCATAAGTTTCCAAACCGCCTGGAACAGACTTATTCAAAATATCACCTAACAGCACTACACCTGCGGTAAAATAATGCCACTTGCTTTTGGCAGAAGGGTTAACTGGTAAATCCAAAACAAACTTAATCCAGTCGGTAGTAGGATACATATTGTCTTCATTACCTAATGACTTACTATCCTCATCATCTCCATCAAAAACTGAATTCATGGTGAGCAGATCTTTAATGGTGCAGTTTTCCTTTTCTATAGCATAGTTTGCAAATGATTTCAAATCATAGAATTCTTTCAGTGATTGATTTTCATCCTTAAGGTACCCATCCTTTATCGCAAGACCGGTTACCGTGCCTGCAAAAGATTTGCCTACAGATCTGGGATCATGGAGGGAATCTCTTGTTGCGCCGTTAAAATACTCCTCGATGAGTATTTTACCATTCTTGATCACCACAATACTGGTAATGTGTTTGAAAACACCTTCATTGATACTGCCTTTTAGTTCTCTGATCCGAGCTTTATTAAAAGCATCCGCAGATACCCCCAGGCCTGGGTAAGGCTTTACAGCCGACAAACTTATTCCAGAGATGTTGATCTTAGCTTTACGTTTTACATTAAGATTTAACTGACCTGAGGCAATCAATTTTCCTACTTTTAGTTCTGAATGATTAATATATGGCCTGACTTCGATCCGTAACAAATGTCGTCCATCTGTTAATATACTGTCCCCTCCATTTCTCATGAATCGGCCCCACATCGAATTACTCCATAAACTGTTATCGCTAATTAATGGTTTGGAAAGAGCCGTTTCTGTATCCTGATTTAATGCACGTGGCGCGCCGGGAAGCAGCTCTGTTTTATAAATCAACTGTCTGTCGACATAAAAAGAAAACTGATAATTACCCTTCTGTACCAGCTGATCTGCACTTAGTAAGGGTTCAAGCTGGTGCAGATAATTGGTCATTGAATTATCCATAAAGAAAGTAATATAGAGGTTACTTTTATTTGTTAATTCATAGGCTTCTAAAAACACGGCCTTTTCAGGTTCAGCAATTGAAACCGCATTGACGCTAAAAAACAATTTACCTAAATTTGCCTGATGTATTGCTGAAGTAATCCCTTGATTGGCAACCAGTTTTTTTTCCTGAGCATGGACTTTAGAAAACAACATGAAAACTAACAAAAAAAGAAAAGTGAAGATGCGCATCATGCGGGATTTAATTTCTATCAAAATTAAGTACCGTTTTAGCCTTAAAATAGAATAAATTTAACATCTCTGATTTATTTCAACAAGAGCTTTCTATATTCAGCGGGCTTGATGTACAGCACATCTTTAAATGAGCGGATGAAATGACTCTGATCCGAAAAACCTGAACGCAGTGCAATAGTCGTTAAGGAACAGGTTCTATCCGTTAACATACTCAACGCTTTCCCCAGCTTTATTTTCCTCAAATACTCCCCCAATGTACAGTTGAAATATTTGCTAAAACCTCTGGATAGGTGCACAGGATGTATATCTAAATATGCAGCCAGATTAAATAGCGTCCAATTTTCTGTTGGTGCATCGTTCAATACCTCCCTGATTTTGTACACCCATAATGGTATTTTTTTGCTAAACCGCTCCTGTGTTCGTTCCATATCACTAAACAGCCCTGTAAGCAGCATAGCTACTGTAAGCCCGCAGTTAGCTTCTTCCAGTTTAACTTCCTTAAACACCTGATACATGCTCATTTTTAATTGAGGATGGAGGAGTTTCATGCTCCCCTGTATCGCGGCTGTATTAATCTGAAGTGCATCAAACCATAACGGATCAAATTCTATATGGAAACCACGGGTGTATCCGGCAGGTTTGATATTGTAATGTGCATCCTGCCAGTTATGAAATAATAAATCACCAGAAGTACAATGATAGGTTTCCTTCTTGTTGCCTTCCAGAATCTTTCCTTCCAGAATAAATGTAAAATACGCATTTTCATGATAGTGCCAGCCTACCTTAGCATGCGTATACACCGTGTCTGTTAAGGTAATTCCATTCAAATGGATAACCTCTGTAGTATCTCCAAAAAACTGACCGGTCTTTAAGTTTTTCATTTTAATAAAGCTACATAAAATTCGAAGTTATTTCGTGAAGCTGGTTTTCAAAAAACAGAATTACCACATTGAGTATAAAGAATAATAATTTCACAATACGATTTACCTGATATGAACTTCGAAAGCCTCTTAATTACTTGGTTTACAAAAACACCTATTCAAATTTGAATAGGCGTTTTTAATTAAAATCACTAAGCTAACATTTTATTTAAACGTACTATATTCATCATTTTCTTTATCACCATTCCATTTATATTCTATTCTCTTTGCAATCTGATCTGCTATATTTTTCCCAAACCTATCGGATACGAAGCCCAAGGCCATATCAATGCCTGCACTAACGCCAGACGAGGTATAAAACTTCTGATCAACCACCCATCTTGCTTTATCTACCCAATGGACGTTCGTATTGCTATTTCTTACCCAATCGAAAGAACGTTTATTCGATGTCGCCCTGAGTTCATCAATCAAACCTGTTTTAGCCAACAATGCACTACCAGTACAAACAGTGAGCACATATTCACTACGTTGGGCTAAAAACTTTATTTGTTCTATAAGTATCTGGTTATTAATCTCAACTCTCGTTCCCATACCACCAGGCACAAACAGGACATTATGATCAAGGTTACCAATAGAATTTATGGATTCTGTTTCTATCCTAACATTGTCCGTATTCGAAACAACACCTCCATGTTCTGAATAATATTTGATATTAACATCCGGAAGTTTTCCAAATATTTCTACTGGGCCAAAAACATCTAATGTTTCGAAATTATTAAATAGAATAATATTTATAATCATAATCAATCTGATTGAATTAATCCATCATTATAAACCAAGCAATGAATATCGTGATAAATTATAAACTCTTAGAATGGATTTTGAAATCGCTTAAAAAACACTTGAGGCCCGTAGTGTGTCCCGTCCTGAAATTACTTGTCGTTTTTGAGTTATAATACTAGAATTAGTTTACACGCTATAAGTGGTAATACTGATAATTCAGATTTCCCACACGAGAAAGCCCTCAGCCTGACGGAAGATCTAATATTTAATCCTATAATAAGAATGCTTTTAAATATTCAAATGCATTTTTTGTATTGTCCTTATAAACACTTTTAAGTTTATCGATCAGATCATTTAGGTTAACGATTGAGCCGCCTGTTGGTGGTAAGATTGGATTTTCCGGAAACTCAACTTCCTCAACCTTAGTTGCAATCCAGCTTACATTTTCATGGGGTAACACAACCTGTAGGATCATTCCCGGTAAGCCACCAAATAACTCGGGTCCACCGGAAATCGGAATTTTGTCGGTATAGAACGCAACCACGTAGACAGAATCAAGTGTAAGACCATTCGCCCGATGACAAGGGTAACCCGCTACATCTCGAACCTCATCTGTAAATTTCCATTTTATATTTTTTACGCTGTCTTTTAGTAAATAAGTCTCTTCAAATACTTTTCTTTTGCTGATCAGCTGTTTACTATTCAAATCAGAATAAACGATATTATTTTGCATCGCTATTTGCGGATCATTGAAAAAACTTGTAATTGAAGTATTCACGCCAACAGGTGTGAATAATGTTTTATTATCAGAAAACATCAAAGTGCTTTTTAGTTCCTTGAATTGGGGATGTTGTTGTTTATATGCTTCAAAAGCCGGCTTTAAAAGGGTTTCATTTTCTTTGTTAAAACTGCGCTGTATGATTGCATACATATTGACTTTTTTTTGGTATTCAATTAAACCTGAGCGGGTAAATCTTAGGTTTTGCGCAAACGATGAAATAGTTACAATTGACAGGACGCTAAAGGTTAGAATTAATTTTCTCATAGTTTTATTTATTTGGTGTTTTGTTAGTCCCCACCTTATTAAAATCATAAGATAACGAAATCATAAAATATCTTTTTATTGTGGTGAAATTGTTTTGGGTGATGAAGTTACCTGATATACTCCGATTAAAACCGGTATTTTGGTTCAGCAGATCATTACCTGAAAAGGAAAGCTTTAGTGTCTGTTCCTTGAGGAACAACTTATTTAATGAGGCATTAATAATTACTCTCGAAAAATTTTGGGCGAAAGTTTCCGTTTTGCTATTATATTGATAATTGGCATTGGTGGAAAGTTGAAATTTGCGAGGCAGGTATAATGTAAAATCTCCACTGCTGGTGAACCCCCTCCCATTATTATTAATATTTTGTTGTAAGGACGATCCGCTAATGGTATAGGTGGGCCCCAAACTGGCATTAAATTCATAAACTTTCGTTTTAGCTTTTGAAAATCTTGCCTGTAAGGTATAGACGGTATAATTTGTCCGATTCAGTTTATTATTGGATAGGTTATAATAGGTGTTCCCATTAATATTTAAGTTAATTCCGGCATTTAGGTCTAGTGGCTTGATTTTGCGATCAAAAAAAACCGAGAAGTTAAAATTACCAGTGTTTTGATCATCCAGATTAATATATCTGTTAATCGTTCTGCCCGAGGAATCGGCCATCAGACTACTTACCACAGAATTCACGGTCAGTTGGTAACCAGCAAATATTCCGACCAGTTGACCGTTTAGCGGATTATACGCTCGGTAGGCGACAAAAATCCGTTGAGTAAATGATGGCTTCAAATCAGGATTGCCCTGAATGATATTTAAGGGATCATTATTGACAAGAACCGGTTGTAACTGTGCGACGGTCGGCTCCACAGAATTGCCATCATAGTTTAGTCTGATAGAAGATTGTTGTGATATCCTATATTCTAAATTAACCTGTGGATTCCAGAGTGTAAAGTTTCGGTTCAGCTTGGTTTTTGAGTAAATATCTAACTGTCGGAAATCAACGGTACTTACCTTACTCCCGAAAGCTAGCATAGTTTTGTTTTTAACCAGATTGAAATTAAGACCCAATTGATTCGACAATTGCTTTACTTCAAAATTATTGCTGTAAAGACTGTCTATGGAACTATAGCCTCCATCTACAGATCTATTGAATGTTCTTTGATTTGACGAGCTACTGCCAGTTGCGAAACCATAACTCACTATCATTAAGATTGCTTTTGATAGGGGCTCTGAGTAATTTAGAATGGCATTAGCTCCTCTATTAGATGTGGCATTGGCTTTAAACTGGTTAGCTGTTTGTGTGCTATCTGGAAAACCGTTCGAATAAAGGTTGATTTTTGAGTTTAGTAAACCGGTGCCATTGACTTTATTGATTGACCCAATAAAATTCAAAGAAAAAGTTCTACCTGGTTTCTTTAGTTTTTTAGTGAATAGCATTCCCGCCGAAAGGTTATGTTGATCCGTTTTGGATGAATTGTTTAGTAAATTATTGTTCAATAGAGAGCCTGCTTCATTTTCAGTGGTGGTAAAAGCCTGATTAATTTGTTCCGTATTTTTGATGCCGCCATTTAAGGTAATTTTGAGACTGGAAGTACTGTCAGGTTTGATCTGGAAAACTCCATCAATTTTTTGACGAAAAACCTGACTATGAAAAGTTTGATCAGCGTTACTGTTAAGCAGACCTGTTGGAATGTTATTTTGAGTTTGAATATTGTTTGTTCCGTCTACAGTCAATGCGCCGATCTTATAGTTGGCATTAACGCTGAGCGTATCGCCTTTCCATTTATTGTCGTAATGAACTCCACTGGTACGGGCGACGGGTAAGCCTTTGCCATCATACCGCCCACTGTGCGACTCCAGCTCATCATATCCACCAAGGTCAATCATCATTCCCGGCGAAGAAATATCAATATTTGAAGTGGCATATTTAGCATTATCCTGCCAGTCGAGACTTGTTTTTCCGTTATTCCCTGCAATACCATACACCGAAAATCTTTGCTTTGCCTTAAAGGAATTAAACATCAGCTGTCCGCTATAATAACGATCGGTTCCAACTCCCACATCACCTTTCCCGAAATAGCCATTCTTTTTATCTTCCTTCAATTTAATGTTCAATGTCTTATCAGTTTTGCCGTTATTCATGCCAGTTAATATTGTCTGATCACTTTTCTTATCAAAAAGCTGTACCTTATCTACCATATCCGCACGTAGGTTTCTAGTAACTAAGGTAGGATCGTCCCCAAAAAATTCTTCTCCATCAACCAGTACCTTGTTTATCGTTTGACCCTGGGCGGAAATCTTGCCATCCTTATCTATCTGAATTCCGGGTAGCCTTTTTAACAAGTCCTCTACTTTAGCATTGGGGCTTAATACATAAGCTTTGGCATTATATTCAGTGGTATCACCTTTTATTCGAATGGCCGATACCGTCCCCTTTATAATTACCTCTTTTAACAAATTGGTTTTCAGCATCAAACCGATCACACTAAAATCCTTGATGTTTCGGTTTGAATCCAACGCGAACTTTTCTGTGTAGTCCACATAACCAGGATATGAGATATAAAGTATATAATTACCGTCTTGCATTCCATTCATCAAAAAACTCCCGTCTGGTTGAGTTCTGGTAAATTGCCTTATAATAGAATCTTTACTGTTAAAGATGACCACCGAAGCGTCCTTAAGCTTTAAATTATTGCTGGTATCAATTACCACACCTTTTACAGCATGATCGTAAGTCAGTATCCTGGGATTTATTTGCTGGCAAAAAACAGGCAAACAGAATCCTATTGACAATATTATTGTCATTAATTTTTTAAAGTTCATAAGTGATTTATGTTACTGCGATACCTTTATTTAGGTGTTGATTTTAACAGTTTTTCAATTTCAGTTATATGGGATGGACCAATAGGAATCTCTGTCTCATTCAGCCATACACTTCTTTTATCCACCTTTGTTATTTTGTCTTTCGCTACGATAAACGAACGGTGCACCCGGAGAAAGGCATTGACCGGCAGCAAAGCCTCGGCTTCGGATGTAGTTAGGCGAGACATTATAGGAGGTTTCTCGTGTAAATGCAACTTCATGTAGTTGCCAATGCTTTCGACATAGCGTAAATCGGCAAGATCTATTCTGATTTGTTCGAAGCCGCTTTTTATAAAAATAACAGGTAAAGGTTCCGAAGCTGTCTTATTATTATTGTCTTTCATTTGTTGAAACTCGTAAGCCTTATTACATGCTTTTAACAGGCGTGAGAATGAAAATGGTTTTAACAGGTAATCAATAGCATCCAGCTCAAAACTTTGAACGGCATGTTCACTGTACGCAGTTGTAAAGATTACCATTGGCGGTTTTGGCAATGATCTGATAAAATCTATACCCGATAAGCCAGGCATTTTAATGTCTAAAAAAACCAGTTGAATATCATTTTCCTGTAGGAAACTGATGGCTTCAACAGCTTTAGTGAAACAGGCTGCAAGTTCTATAAAAGGAATTTCTTCAAGTAAGCTTTTTACAACCTCCAATGCAAAAGGTTCGTCGTCGATGGCTATCGCTCGCAGCATATTCATATCTTAGAGATTTCAGTTTTAATAATCAAATCCACAATAAACTCTTTATCAGTTGTTTCACAAGTTAACTGATGCCGACCCTCGTAAAACATCGTCAGCCTTTCCTTAACATTTTGAAGGCCAATACCGGAATGTTTTCGCTCAGGATCATTGATCTCAACTTTATGCAAACTGTTCCTGACATTAAACCAAATGCCTTTTTGATCGCATGTCAATACGATGCTTATCCATGACTTTTGATTGATGTCAATCCCATGCTTGAAAGCATTTTCCACAAAAGGTATCAATAACATAGGAATGATTTCATGGGTGCAATTGTCAACAGTAATTTTTTCGCTAATCACAATATCGTCCGAATCCTGAATGCGCAATTTTTGCAGGGCTATATAATTTTGAAGATAGCTAATTTCGTTATTCAAGGGAATAAAGTCCAGATGATTGTCATCCAGCATAAATCGCATCATATCGCCGAGCTTTTGTACCGCGCTGGCTGTTCTTTTGGAACCATCTACCAGGGCCATAGCATATATCGTGTTGAGGATATTAAACAAAAAGTGAGGATTGATTTGCGAACGCAAAAACTGCAAATCAGCTGTCGATTTGGATAAGGCAATTTCGGCACCTCTTAATTCTCTTATTTTATCCTTGCGTTGCTGATAAAGCATCCAGGTAATCGGTGTAACAACAACAAGTTGAATTATCCAGTTAACTAGCAGCATGTTTGGCGTTACGCCTACTCGATTTGGAAACAAGACAAGAGGAATCGAATAGAAAAAGGTGGAAATTGCAAGCCGCCAGATAAACTGAAAGGCATTGCGCGATGTATTTGCAAAGCGTGGGAACAGCCAATAAGTATTACTGAAATAAACAAATATAACAGACAGTATAAAAACAAAATAAGCAAGATATATATCATCATCGTTAATGATGTGGAAGGTGGATACCAGGTTAGGCAACAGTAAAAAGATACATAAAGAAGCACTCAGTTGATTGGCAATCAAAATCCGGTAAGTACTTTTTGGGCCGGAGTTTTTGATGCGGTATACAACGAATTCGCGAATACAAGCATAAATTCCATAAACGAGAAATAAAATCAACGCTCTATCAAACCCTGCCCGTAAATCGGTTAAAGGGGTTTCATTATACCCAAATAAAGCAAATAAACGAAATTCACCATAATTGTTCCAGGCTGGATGCGCGTAATAAGTTGCAACGTTTACCCCAAGGGCGAGAAGAAAGCTTAATAAGAGTAACTGAAATAAAACCCATGGATAAATAAAGAACGACCTGTAATTTGCTCGCCGAACTTGTGGGATGGTAAACAAATTGATCCAGAAATAAACGGTCAACAGTAAAATCACTACTCCCGCCCGTGGTAACAAAAGATTGGCAGCATAATTAAACTGAAGGTTGGGATGGGTAATATTATATTGGTCAAAACCGGCAGTATAAACTGGGAACAAATTTAAACGCTGTAAAATATACCCTAGGATTGCCATCAAACCAAAAAAGGCAATCAGTAATTGTTCATACTTTCTTATTTCAACTTTCATTGTCTGTTTATTTTATACAATGATACAAGGTTGAAATTTACGCTTTTTAAGAATGTGACCAATAATGGATTTGAGGGATGGAAAGTTTAAATCAGGTTTAGAAGTATTCGCACTTGTAAAATCAGATCACCTCGAAACCTTCGTTTTTATGTAATGCAGTAGTCACGGCAAAAAGGGTTTGTATCAAACTAGCCATAAAAACAAAAAGCCTTTAGAGATCATCTAAAGGCATTATAAAGATTCTTGTGCACTTGTAGGGATTCGAACCCCAAACCTTCTCATCCGTAGTGAGATGCTCTATCCAATTGAGCTACAAATGCGTTTTTTTATTATAACTCCGTTTCGTTAACGGACTGCAAAAGTAATGCTTGAAATTCAAAATAGCAATATTTTTTATAAAATTATTCAGAGCATTACTCTTGCAGAACTGTA
>Ga0157370_10009529_pt1 | contig 10359 bp, 9 predicted proteins | sample C35metaG_FD_113463 | JGI IMG/M metagenome (GOLD analysis project Ga0157370, IMG submission 113463) | Corn rhizosphere microbial communities from Kellogg Biological Station, Michigan, USA - C3-5 metaG | ecosystem: Host-associated > Plants > Roots > Rhizosphere > Soil | place: USA: Michigan... | reverse complement strand
TTCCTCGCGCCGCAGTTCATCCCGAAGCGCGACAACGCCTTCGATTACCTGAAACCGGTCGATGGCAGCAATCCCGCGACCGCGTGGCAAGGCATGACGCCCATCAAGGACATGCCCAACGTGATCAACCCGCCCAACGGCTGGGTATTCAACACCAACGACTGGCCCTACTCCGCGGCCGGCAAGGACAGCCCGAAGCGCGCAGACTTCCCGCAATACATGGATTCGTTCGGCCCCAATGCGCGCGGTGAGCACGCCACCAGAATGCTGACCGGCGCGAACGATTTCACCAAAGCCAAGTTGATCACCGACGCGTTCGATTCCTACCTGCCCGCATTCGCGCGGCTGATTCCGATCCTGGTGAAAGACTACGACGCGCTGCCTTCCACCGATCCGATGCGAAAGAAACTTGGGGGTCCGATCGGCGCGCTGCGCACTTGGGACGATCGCTGGGGCGTTGCCTCGATTCCGACCACGCTGGCCGTGTGGTGGGGCGACACGCTGTGGAACGAGGTGGCCGCGAAAGCCGAAGCCAGCGGCCTCGATGCGCACGAAACCGACATGCGCGAAATCGACTACATCGCCGAGAAGGCCGATTCGAAAACCCGTCTCAACGCGCTTGCCGACGTGGTCGATCGCCTGCAGAAGGATTTCGGCTACTGGGGCGTGCCGTGGGGCCAGGTCAACCGTTACCAGCGACTGGACGATTCCGTGCATCCGCATTTCGACGATGCCAAGCCCAGCATCGCGGTACCGTTCACATCGTCGCGCTGGGGCTCGCTCGCGGCTTCCAACACCCACCAGTGGCCGGGCACCAAAAAATATTACGGCCGCAGTGGCAACAGTTTTGTGGCGGTCGTGGAATTCGGCCCGAAGGTAAGTGCGCGCGCGATCCACGTAGGCGGGCAAAGCGGCGACCCGAAGTCGCCGCACTTCACCGACCAGCAGCACCGCTGGGCGTCGGGCGACCTGCGCACGGTCTACTTCTGGCCGGATCAACTGAAGGAGCACGCGCAGCGGACTTACCACCCGGGGAACTGAGCCGCGAACCACCAAACCGTGGATCGACACACAAGGATTCCGGGGTCCGCGCGCCCGCATGCGCGTTTCCGCGGCGATCTGTCGTGATGATGACTGTCACCACGCGACGGTGATGGTTCCTACTGCCGGACACGCGGCGAGGCGTGCAATCCTGCCGGCATGCAACGACAAACACCGACAAGGCACCAAACGAACCGGCCCGGACCGCTAGCGGTCACGCCCTCCGCCCTGCGCGGGCGGGGCACCGGAATCATCGTCTGCGCGATCTTCGCGGCACTGTGGGCAAATTGGGCGAGCCCGATGTTGTCCGGACCTCCCGCAATGTACCGCTGGGCTGCCATCTTCGTCGTTGCCGCGACCAGCGGCACGCTGCTTGTCGCAGGCGTGGCCATGATTCGCAACGGACGACGCTTGTCGCAGGCAACCGGAGTGGACGACACCGCACCGCGCGGCATGCGCCGCAAATTCATGCTGGTGCTGGTGGGCGAGACCGTGGCGTTCAACATCGCTGCATACCTTCTGATCGGCCACCACATGATGCAGTACCTGGCGCCGGCCGTCGCGATTGTCGTGGGATTGCACTTCGTGCCGCTCGCGAAAATATTCCGTTCCCCGCATTTCTTCGCCACGGCCGCCGTGATGACGCTGGCCGGCATCATGGCGACTGCGGCCATGGCGACCGGCAATCCCGCGATGGCGGCCAATGGCCTCGCCGACCTGGCCTGCGCAATCGCGCTGTGGGTGACGGGCTTCGTTTCATGGCTGCGCGTGCGCCGGGCCATTGCCGGCACGCAAGCCATCACTGCGGCGGCAGATCCAGCTCGCTGATGCTCGCCGCCACTGCCTGGGGACACGCCATCGAGGTGTACCATTCCGGCGGCTGACCAGCCCGCAGACGCCGGGGCACGGTCGACTCATATCGGAAGGGGTTGTCATGAAACGCATTCTCGTTTTGCTGGCGGTGCTGTTTGCATCGCTGCCGGCCGCGCACGCGGCCCCGAATGACTGGGTCGCCTACAAGCAACCGGTCATCGCCTTCACCCACGCCACTATCGTCGATGGCACGGGCGCGGCAGCAAAACACGACCAGACGCTGGTAATCGACAAGGGCCGCATCGCCGCACTCGGTCCGTCGACAGGCACCAGGGTTCCGGCCGATGCGACCGTGATCGACGCGCACGGCAAGACGCTGCTGCCGGGCTTCGTGATGATGCACGAGCATTTGTTCTACACGACCCGCCTCAGCCCCTACTTCATCACCCCGATGTCCTACAGCTTCCCGCCGCTGTACCTCGCGGGCGGCGAAACCACCATCCGCACCACCGGATCGATGTCGCCTTATGTAGACCTCAACGTGCGCGACGACATCGACGCCGGCAAGCGAATCGGGCCGGACATCGATGTCACCGGGCCCTATCTCAACGGCAAGGACGGCTTCACCGAGGACCTGGCCCGCCTGACCGGGCCAGCCGATGCCACGCGCACGGTCGATTACTGGGTCGAACAGGGGGCCACCTCGTTCAAGGCCTACATGCAGATCACGCGCGCCGAATTGAAGGCCGCGATCGCAGCCGCCCACGCGCACCACGACAAGGTCACCGGTCATTTGTGTTCGGTGACGTTCCGGGAAGCCGCGAATCTCGGCATCGACAACCTGGAACACGGCTTTTTCGTGGCCACCGATTTCGTCAAGGGCAAGCAGCCGGATCAATGCCCCAAGGGTGGCACCGAGTCCATCGCGTCGCTGGACCTGGATTCACCCGAGGTGACGTCGCTGATCCAGCTGCTGGTCGACAAACACGTGGCGCTGACTTCCACCCTCGGCGTGTTCGAAACCTTCGTGCCTGGCCGTCCCGAGTTGCCGCAGGCGGCGCTGGGCCTGCTGAGCCCAGCACTGCGCGATCTCTACGAAACCGCATGGAAGAAGACGCAGGCGATGCCCGCGCCCCGAGCAAGGATGATGCAGGAGGAATTCGCCAAGGGCACCCGCCTCGAGAAGAAGTTCGTCGAAGCCGGCGGCCTGCTGATGGGCGGCAGCGATCCCACCGGCTACGGCGGCGTGATCCCGGGCTTCTCGTCCAAGCGGCAGATCGAACTGCTGGTGCAGGCGGATGGCTTCACGTTCCCGCAGGCCGTGGAGATCATGTCGCTGAACGCGGCCAGGTACGAGGGCCGCGACAAGGACATCGGTTCGCTGAGCGTAGGCAAGCGCGCCGACATCGTGGTGATCGACGGCGATCCGATGAAGGACGTCAGCGCGGTCGAACACATGCCGCTGGTGTTCAAGAACGGAGTGGGCTACGACACTGCCGCGATCTTCAAATCGATGCAGGGCCAGATCGGGATGAACTGACGTTCGTTCTGCAGATCACCACGCGCGTTCGTATTGCTCAGGTACGCGAATCGATCCACCCAGTTCCTTCGCCGCACGGCGCGGGAAATACGGATCGCGCAGGAATTCGCGCGCCATTTCGATCAGGTCCGCCTCGCCGCGCTGCAGGATGTCCTCCGCCTGCCGCGCATCGGTGATCATGCCGACCGTTGCGGTGGGAATGCCGGCTTCGCGGCGGATGCGCGCGGCGAAGGGCACCTGGTAACCCGGCCCGACCGGAATCTTCGGATGCGGCACGGTGCCACCGGACGACACATCGATCACGTCGACGCTCTCATCGCGCAACATGCGCGCAAGCTGTACACATTCACCGATGTCCCAGCCGCCCTCGGCCCAGTCGGTCGCCGACAAGCGCACCCACAATGGCTTCGGCGCCGGCCACGGTTCGAGCACGGCCGCGATGACTTCACGCAGCAGCCGCACGCGATTTTCCAGCGAACCGCCGTACTCGTCGGTACGCGTGTTCGACAGCGGCGACAGGAACTGGTGCACCAGATAACCGTGCGCGCCATGGATTTCGATCACATCGAATCCCGCGTCGCGCGCGCGTTGCGCGGCCGCGCGGAAATCGTCGACGACTTTCGCGATGCCCGCCGCATCCAGCGCGGCCGGCAACGGATAGCCGTCATCGAAAGGAATCGCGCTCGGCGCGACCGGCGTCCAACCTCGGTGCCCGGCATCCAGCGGACCCCCACCACGCCACGGCGCATCGGTGCTGGCCTTGCGTCCGGCGTGCGCGAGTTGCACGCCCGCGGCGGCGCCCTGCCCGTGGATGAATTGCACGATGCGCGACCAGGCCTCGCCCTGCGCTTCATTCCAGATGCCGGCATCGTCCGGCGAAATGCGCCCTTCCGGTGAAACCGAGCTCGCCTCGGTGAACACCAGCGCCGCACCGCCGACCGCACGGCTGCCCAGATGCACCAGATGCCAATCGGTCGGCACGCCATCGGGCGAGGAGTACTGACACATCGGCGACACCACGATGCGGTTGCGCAACTTCAAAGCACCCAGCGTGATCGGTTCCAGCAGCATCACGAATGTCCTCGGCAGGAACGGCCATGCGCGGCCGATCCCGTTACACATGCGGCCCGAGTCGCATGGATCAAGTGATGCGCAACCATGGAACGAGGCGGGAATCCGAACGGATCGTGCGCGGTCTCTCCGCCCGAGCCCTTGAACCCGTACCATGTTACGGGTTTACAAAGTCCATCGGGCAACTGGCCCAAGATGCCGGCGTGGGCATCGGGACGATCCGCTACTACCAGCGCATCGGCCTGGTCCCGGAACCGCAACGCGCGTTCAACGGCTGGCACCGCTATCCCGAACGCACGTCGCAACTTTTGCGTTACCTGCGGCAAGGACGGCAACTCGGTTTCAGCCTGCGCGAAGTGGGCCATCTCTTCAGCCATTCGAGCGCAGGTGCGCCCCGGTTCTGCGCGGCGTTTCGCGCAGCGATCGAAGCAAAGATCGCCGAACTCGACGCCGAGATGGAACGCCTGCAATCGCATCGTGCACAGTTGCGCGATTTCGCGAAGTCATGCAGGGAACGCGAACATTCCGGACAGTGCCCGATGCTCGATCGCCTGTCCTGATCCAACGAACCGCTGTTGGCTTGAAAACGGGAATGTCGATGGCAATGCACGAACGCATCCGGATCGCAGGTTTGCTCGGCCTCGCCGGCGCCTTGCTGCTGGCGGTCGGCGATCAATGCCTGTACTTCGCCGTCGTCAGCGGCGCGGATTTCCTGCACGGCCTGCGCGGCATCGTCGCCTCGGCGCCGACTTCGCGCGTGCTGTTTGGCGCGAGCCTGGCGCCGATCGCGGCCTTGCTGTATCTGGCCGGATTCTGGCACGTGTACATGCGGCTGCGCTCGCGCCATCCGCGCATTGCAGCCGTGACCGCGATCGGGTTGGCGCTTTGCCTGCTCGCCGGAACGGTGTATCACGCATTGTGGGGCGCGAAGGCACTGCGACGAAAGCGACGCTGGGCGCGACCGCAATCGCGCAGCCGGCGATGGCCGCACTCGAAGCGCAATTGCACACGTACGCGGCGAACGTCTATCTGATTGCCCGAAATCGCAGGCTATCCGTCCGCGGCGCTGCTCGCGATCATGATTGCCGCGTGCCGCAGCGATTACCCGCGCTGGCTGGCGCTGCTGACTCCATTCCGCTGGTGATCCTGCAGCTCCTTGCGCCTTACACCCCGGCGCCGTTCGGCTCGCTGGTGGCCGGCAGCGCCAGCAACCTGTCGTTCGTCCTGTTCTTCGCCGCGTCACTCGCCACGCTGCGCAGGCCGATCCCACGAGTGTGTCTTACGCCAGCTCCTGATCGCGCTATAAACTCGGCGTGCTGACTCCTTCAGGCACGACCATGAGCAAAGGCACGCACGATTACACGCCCGACGCGCGCAACGCGACGATCAGGATCAACATCAACGGCGAGCTGTTCGCGCGCGACGAGGCCAAGGTGTCCGTGTTCGACGCCGGGTACGTGCTCGGCGACGGCGTCTGGGAAGGCCTGCGCGTGCACGATGGCGGCCTGCCCTTCCTCGCCATGCATCTCGATCGTTTGTACGAAGGCGCCAAGGCCATCGACCTCGACATTGGCCTGACCCGCGAGGATTTGACGCAGCGCATCGTCGAAACGCTGCGCGCCAACGGCATGCGCAACCACGTGCACATCCGCCTGATGGTGACGCGCGGCATCAAGGCCACGCCGCACCAGGATCCGCGCTTCGTGATCGGCCAGCCGACGATCGTGATCGTCCCGGAATACAAGGAGCCGCTGCCGGAAACCGTCGAGCGCGGCATCCGCCTGTTCACCGTGCACGTACGCCGCGGCGCGCCCGACGTGCAGGACCCGAAGCTCAACAGCCAGTCCAAGTTGAACTGTATCCTCGCCTGCATCCAGGCCCAGAAGGCCGGCTACGACGAGGCGCTGATGCTCGATCCGCACGGCTTCGTCGCCACCTGCAATTCCACGCACTTCTTCATCGTGCGCAAGGGCGAGGTGTGGACGTCGACCGGAAAGTATTGCCTCGGCGGCATCACCCGAGCCAACGTGGTGCGCCTGTGTCGCGACCACTCGATCCCCGTGTTCGAAAAGGATTTCAGCCTGACCGACGTGTACGGCGCGGACGAAGCCTTCGTCACCGGCACCTTCGCGGGCCTGACGCCGGTACACGAAATCGACGGACGCGTCATCGGCGACGGCAAGCGCGGCCCGATGTGCAAGCATCTGCAGGATGCGTACATGCAGCTCGTGGAAGCCGAAAGCCGCGCGGGTGTGCAGGTGTGACGATGCGCGATGGTTTGCGCATCGCGATGTGGTCGGGGCCACGCAACATCTCCACCGCGATGATGCGCGCGTGGGAGAACCGCGAGGATACGGCCGTCATCGACGAACCGTTCTACGCGCACTACCTCGTCGAAACGGGCGTGAACCATCCGAGCCGCGACGACGTGATCGCCACACAGGAAAACGATGCCGCGAAAGTCGCGGCCACGCTGATCGGCCCGATTCCGGATGGCAAAGCCATCTGGTATCAGAAGCACATGACCCAGCACATGCTGCCGGACATGCTACTGGACTGGCTGGATCGCGTGACCAACTGCTTCCTGATTCGCGACCCGGAACAGGTGGTCGCCTCCTTCACCATCCAGCGCCCCGACGCCGCCGCGTGGGAGCTCGGCTTCGAACAGCAGGCGCGACTGTTCGATCACGTGTGCGACAGGTCAAGTCACGCGCCTCCGGTCATTGACGCCGCGGATGTATTGAAAGACCCACGCGGGACCCTGAGCGCCTTATGCGCGAAGCTCGGCGTCCCGTTTACCGAGCGCATGCTGCACTGGCCACCCGGCCCGCGCGCCTCGGATGGCGTCTGGGCACCGCACTGGTACGCGGCTGTGGAACGTTCCACAGGCTTCGCGCCGTATCGCGAGCAGCAACCGGAACTCAGCGATTTCCAGTGGGAGCTCGCGGATCAATGCAAGGCGCACTACGAACGCCTTGCCAGGCATCGGTTGCAGATCGAGCCCGCATAGGACAGTAGGATGGGTTAGCCGCGCAGCGGCGCAACCCGCCGGCACCGCGCGATTGACGGCGGGTTACGCGCCTTCGGCGCCAACTAGCCCTACAGGGTTCACTTCCGGCTAGCAGCGTAGGGCGGGAGAAGCGCAGCGCATCCCGCCGATCTGTCCGGAAGGCGGGTTGTCACCCGCCCTACAGAATCTCGACTTCCGCCTCGATTTCCACCGGAATGCCGAACGGCAGTTCGGCCATGCCGACGGCGCTGCGCGCGTGCGCGCCGGCATCCTCGCCCCACAATCGCAGGATCAGATCGGAGCAACCGTTGATCACCGCCGGCTGCTTGTCGAAGCCCGGCGCCGAGTTGACCATGCCGAACACGCGCACCCAGTGTTTCACGCGATCGAGACCACCGAGTTCGCGTTGCAGGCTGCCAAGCATGGACAGGGCCGTGAGCCGCGCAGCTTCGTAGCCCTGCTCCACCGTCAACTCGCGGCCCACCTTCCCGAACGGCCCGGCGACGGCACCATCCGCCGCTTGCGGACCGTGCCCGGAGATCAATGCGCGGCTGCCGACGACGCGCACGAAACGGAACGGCAACACCACGCCGGGTGGCGCCTTGACCGGTGGCGGCAATTGCAATCCGATTTCCGCGAGACGGGCTTCGATCTCCGACATGAGCGACTCCGTGGATGTTGCGGACGACGAAGCGTCACTCCCGGGCGATGACGCAGGCCCGGGTTCAGGGCGGCAGGGCACGACGAGCGGAAACAGGCAGGCCGGCATCGCGCAGACGCGCGCGCAAGCCGTCCAGCTTGTCGCCGTAACGGTCGGCGCGCGCCGTATCACGACGCAATGGCTGGCGAACCTGTGCGGCACTGGGGGCACTCAGAACGGTGCGTTCGGTGCGATGGAATTCGAGGCAGGCCGGATCGAACGGCAACCCGCAGAAGTCCAGCAACTGTCGGATGGTGGCCTCCGGCTCGGCAATCAATTTCTCGTATTCGAGGTCGAACACGCCCGTTGGAAATCGTTGCAGCCAGAATCGCGTCAGGCGCCAGAATTCGGCGTAGAAATCTGCAATATCGTCGAGGTCGTAGGCAACGCCCGCATCCCCCGTGAACCACTGCCGATAACAACCAAGGCATGTCTCCACCGGATCGCGCCGGACAACCACCACGCACGCGGCCGGCAACATGGTCAACGCGGCGCCGGCCAACATCCAGTTCAGGAGGTTCTTGTCGGTGAAGCGCGGCTTGCGTTCGCGCCAGCGTTTGGTGCGGACGAGATATTCGCCGCCAAGTCGCTGCCAATCCTGCGGGGTCAGTTCGCCAACCCAATGCGGGAAATTCGCATGGCGTTGTCGCGTTTCCGCCTCGATCAGGCGGCCGAGATCGCCGATCTCGTTGGCGCCTTCGACCTGCGGGTGGGATGCCAGAATCTGTTCGACCAGCGTCGACCCTGAACGCGGCAGGCTTGCGATGAAGATCGCCTCGTGGCCGAACCCGCCATCCGGCGTCCCGGCCAGCGGCTTGGCGAACGCCCGCAGGATAGCCTCCACCCGCTCGTGTTCGCCCTGTGCGTCCCACTTCAGATGCTCACGCTGGACGGCATTGGCGCGCCGCATGACATCAAAGGCGCGTGCATAGTCGCCGACATCCTCCAGGGCGTGGGCAAATACGAATTCCAGTTGGTTCCGCGCATTCGGCGCAAGATCATTCTGCTCCAACAACTTTTCGAGTTGCCGCGCATCCTGCTCGCTGAAGGCGCGCGTCTTCAAATCCGCGAGCGCAAACCATGCGTCGGCGCAAGCCGGATCCCGGCGCAGGATTTCACGCAGCGTGTCCGCCGCCGCATCGATCCGGCCGAGACTCGTCTGCGCGCGAGCCAATCCCAGCCGGGCCTGCGTGTGCGACGGGTCGATGGCCAGGGTGCGCAGCAACGCGTCGATCGCAGCCTCGGCCTGCATCTGCGGCTTCAAAGCTTCGGCCAGGTTGTACCACGCCGACGTGGAATCTGGCGCCAATTCGCAGGCACGCCTCAAGTGAATCAGTGCCTCGCTTTCCCGGCCCATTCGGTACAACGCGACGCCCAAGCCGACGTGCAAATCGGGATCGTCGGACAGCACCGCCAGTGCACGCCGGAAACATTCCGCGGCACCGGCGTGGTCCTCGCAGTTTTGTGCCGCAATGCCCGTCCAACGCAATGCCTCGGCGTTGTCTGGCGCCAACGCCAGCACGCCGGTCATGGTGCGCATCGCTGCGTCGGCATCGCCGGCCTGGGATTCCTTCTGTGCGCGTTTCAGCAATCGCCGGGCCACGGGTGACAACGATTCGGAATTCGCGCCGATTTTCACCATGGTCCCGGATTCATATCGCAATATCGCCTGTTTGCCACTCAATTATGCCAAAGCACTTCCGGGTGATTGAAAAAAAACCGCCGGGCACGAGTCCCGGCGGATGGAGAGTCGCATTTGTCGTCTTCTACCAGTTGTAGGCGACGGAGAAACGCACGTAGCGCGGATCCGTCCAGCCTTCCACCCTGCCATAGGTGGTCAACGGGTAATAGGCGCGATACTGGAGCGGCGTCTGGCTGTTGAAGACATTGAAGACATCCAGCTTGAAGGACAGGTTGTGGTTGGCCCAGGCCGGCGTATAGATCACGTTGAGCGCCAACTGGTGCGTCCACGGCGTGTAGCCCGTGGAACCCGGAGGCGTCACTTGTCCGTTGCAGAAGTGGTAGCTGGGGCCGTAGTCCGGCGTGACGGAGACGGGATAATCGCCAAGGCAGATCCTCGGATGTCCGGAGGCAACGAACAGATTGCCGCCTACCATCCATTCGGGGGTGATCGCATACTCGCCGGCGATCTTCAACTGGTGCCTCTGGTCGTTGGGAAGCTGA
>Ga0157370_10009527_pt1 | contig 10360 bp, 7 predicted proteins | sample C35metaG_FD_113463 | JGI IMG/M metagenome (GOLD analysis project Ga0157370, IMG submission 113463) | Corn rhizosphere microbial communities from Kellogg Biological Station, Michigan, USA - C3-5 metaG | ecosystem: Host-associated > Plants > Roots > Rhizosphere > Soil | place: USA: Michigan... | reverse complement strand
CCAGCAGCGTCAGGAAACACCGGTGGCCGCCCGGCGAACTTCGGTGGGATCTCGACGAGTGCCTTGTTGATGAGCACCGCGACTGGGTTAAGGTCGCTCGCGTGCGCCTCAAGGCCGAGACGCTGTGCTTCGAGCGGGATCGTGCCACCGCCTGCAAAAGGGTCGAGGATCTTGGGCGGGTTGCCGCCGGTAGAACGCATAATTTCAGCACGGACCTGATCGAAGAGATCCTCGTCGTTGAGATTGTCCCAATTCACCATCTTAACAATTAGGTCGAAGAGGCGCTGCCGCTCCTGCTTGACGCGGTGCTCAGCCCAGGCGTCAGGGTCCTCATAGCCATTGGATTTCGCTTCATGGCGGTATTCATCGACGAAGTTGCTCGGGTCGTCGACGAGTTGCGCGAAGAGCACAGCTCGCGCGGTCGCAAGTGGGCGCCGCGCCCACCATAGGTGAAGTGTGGACGGATGGCCGTAACGGATTGACTTCTCACGCGCCGACTGCTTATTGATCTCTTCGAGAGGCAACGACACCTCGATCAGCTTGCGCCTAATTGCCACGTGATTCCTCTCGGCGAACCTTCGCGACCCTCTGGTCGTGGAATTCGAGCTTACCGGCGGGGCCGCTACGCTTCGCCGAGCACACTAGCTGTGGAGCTATTGGCCTGTCTTCATGGTCGCGAGGGCAGCATCGCGAGCGACGTCCGAGCGGGGGTGCTCGTAGCGGATAACAATGGGAACGTCTCGATCGCGCCGTGTCGGCCTGCGTTGCCACGCCGCGGTCATTTGCGGACCTGCGTCGGCCTTGGCCGCGGTCACGAGGGAGATGTACGCCTGCTGAACTGCCGTCGGAGCAACCAGCGCGAGGTGCACAGCATAAAAGTCGAGCCGCGACTGAATCTCGCTGACGTGGGCGGTCAGAGCTGCACGGTCAGCGGCGCTCCCTGTCCTGCGGCGAATCCGATAGGGCGCTTCGAGGTAGTCACTGACAGCCTGGAGCGCGCCCGCATACGCCTCAGCACGTCGAGCCCGCGCCTGCAACTTGCGTTCGTGGACGAAGCCCCACACCACAATTCCGGCACCGACGAGAGCGGCGATGATCGTGGCGATCCCATCCCAGGTGATCGGCGCGAAACTGCTCATGCCGCTCGCCTCCGCTTAGCTGGAAACCCGTGCTCTGCCTGCGGAGCGATCCATTCACCGGTGTCTCGGTAAACATCTTCGAAGAACAGATGGTCCGCAGCGAGCGAGATCAATGCTCGCAACCCCTTCTCCGAGGTCCAGCGTCGCTGGGCCATATCGCGCGGGTAGTACAGACATAACGCTCCGTCAGCAAAGCGGTGGACTCCGTCCCCGTGGTCAACGTATACAGACGGGAACTCGCGCCCGTCGAGGATGCGATCATCGCCCGGATACCACCGCGTCGGCTTGAAAACGACGGTCACTGGGGCGCGCACGATCCGCCCCTGCACATCGATGCCGTCGTGTCTGTAAATGCGTAGCGGCTCCTCGGCGTACCTGAAGGCCAGCTGCCCGCTAGGCACAGTTCTGCCGCAACTCAATCGCGCTGCGGCAGGGTCACCGAGCGACAAGATCTTTGAGGTCAGGGTCACGGTGAGATGTTTTCCGAACGCCGCAAAGGCGTCGCTGTCGAACAGTTCATACCATGATGGATCGTTGCCATACCAGGGCTCAGTATGCATCAACAGGACCACGATCGCGTGTTGATGCGATCACCGAGCGCAGTAGTCGAGGCTGTAGTAGCCACACTCGCGGGCGCAGAAAAATTCTTCTCCTTGAATCGAGCTGCTTCCGCAGCGCGCACGGCATTTTGGTCGGGCCGCGGCATCATCTCCTCGTCATCGAAGAACTTTGCGAGTTCGTTGAGCGCAAGGATGGGGTATCCCTCGGACTCCAGCATGGTTGCGCGGTCGAATTTCAACTTTGCCTCGTTGAACGAAGCTATTACCTCGATCATGGTGAAGTCTGGGTTGATCTTGATCGGATCGGCGATGCCAGCGGGGTCCGGCGTTTCCCCAAGACCGAGCTGGGTGATCGCGTGTGCCAACCAGATAGTGATGTAACCCGCCATGGTAATTGGTGAGGTGATGCAACCGAGCGCGAGCGCCTTGATGTTCCAGGAGCAGATGGGCTTGTCGTGGTTCCGGTTCCAGTGCTTCATCAGGCGAGTGCCACGAGCGAAGGTCGCCTCAGTGGCCGCGTTGGCATCGTTCACCAGCTCCGTGTGAAGCTCGGGGTCGGAGCGATCCCAGCTGCTGTAGTTCGGAATGTAGAGCCCGGTTCCGGTGCGGTTGTCGATGGCGGTGATGACATCTGCAGTGAAATCGGGCTGGTCCGGGGTCACGGGGTCACCAAAGCGCACGAGGATGGAGCGTCTACGGTTCAGGTGCTCGACGCGTAGCTCCGGGTACTTCTCCTTGAGGTCGCGCTTGATGGCGTCGGCGGCTCGCTCCTGGAGTGTGCCGGGACCGCGCAATCCCGGGCCGTAAAGCTGGTCGGGATCGGGAATCACGATCCCGAGGTCGACATCGGTGAGTGGGTTCAAGGCATCGCCGTGGGCGATGCTGCCGTTAACGTAGGCCCGCCCGCCGAACTCTCGTTTCAACGCGGCGGCGAGATCATCACGCCGTTGCCTTGCCTCGACGAGTTCCTCAGGCGATACCTGAATGCGAAGTCGCGCTGCGTTGAGCGCGTCCTCCACCGTGAGGGCCTGGGTTGGGTTTTCTAAGAGTGTCATCTTCGGCTCCTTGCTACCGGATTCGGGTCCGGCGGTCAGAGGCCTTGCTGCGCGATATGCGGCGTGTCCGTTTGCGTCCTTTGCCGTCTATCTCGCTAGAGTGAGGTGAACTTTCCGGGTTCCTCCCTCATTCACGAGGCCTGTAGAACGTCGCTCGCGCCAACGGGCGACGTTTTCGGGTAGTAGACCAACGTACGGCGAGACGGCGGTATCGCCGCGGAACGACACGCAGCAATTGCCTAAGTAAATGTTCCTACGTGCCAGCGGCCAACGCCGCACTCAATACGGAGCTTGCCCGCGCGCCCACCAGTCGTTCCATGACAAGTTCTGGGATACGACATCGAAGTCGGTCAGCCACATTGGCTCAACACCTTCGAACGCGTTACCGATGTAGCGCACTTGATCGAGGTGTGGTCCGTTGAGGCTGACCCACACAAGCGCGAGCCTGTGATCGGGCGCAGCATTTAGCGCGGTGAGAACCTCGGTGCGTGTGATCGTAAAGGTATCGGAGCCCTCGATGCGGGCCTTGACCTCGATGCGAATGCTGGGGCCTTCATCGGGCCGGGACAGCACATCGAAGCCGGGATTGTTATGCGACTGCTCCTCGGGCGCTCGACCGAGTGTCCGCTCTGCGGCGAGAACTGCGTCGACGCCGCGCCGCTCGACTGCTTCTCGCGCAGCCGGGTCAACGCTGAATGCGTTCGCACTGTCTACTGTGGCCGCCGGCATGACGAGGGCGATCGCGGTGATCCGTGGCGACACGGGCGACATCGCGAGCTGACGGTCAATAAGCGTGAGTCGGCTCTCACGGCGCTGTTCAAGCTCCTCCGCGCGACGTCGTAGGTTCTCACTGGAGTAGCGGACCTTCTTGCCCGCTGCGACATCCGCATCGGTCTTCAGCGCGTCAGTGAACAATCTGTTCACCTCTCGGGTGAGGCGCGTGGCGACGCGTTCGCGGACGCGCTCGAACTCCGCCGTGCGGCGGACGGTGACTTCGCCGGCGAAGGTCGGTAGTTGTTCGGCGATGACCCAGGATACTGCGTCACCTTCGCGCTGCTTCAACCACGGTAGCGCGAGCCCGATTTGCCGTTGTTGATCATCGGCGGGTGCGAAGTCAAGGTACGGGGCAGTGCCAGCTTCGTTGACGAGTCCGCCCTCGCCGACGAATGAATAACCGAAGCGTTTGCTGACGGTCGCGCCTGTTGAGTCTTTTACCTCGTTGATGACGCCGACTAACAGCTGCGGCTTCTTTACGGAGTCCGACGAGAGGATGGTGCCGTGATCGAGAACCGAGCCGAATTTGTCAATCACGAGTTGCAGCACAGCGTCGTGCAGCGCGTGTCCTGGCGCAAGAAGCTCGGCATGTGGCGCACCGTGGATATCAATCGTGGCAACTTCGAATGTGATTCGCTCGTAGCGGCGTGAGACCGGCGCATGACCGGCGCGTTCGCGCACCGCAGCCGGGACGTGGGTGATCTCGTAGCGTCCCTTCTCCCGACGCTCGATGCGACCGCCCACTCGATCGAACGCCTCAAGGAATGCGTCTCGGATGAAGTGCGGCTGGAGACGCTTCGACTTGATGTCCTCCATTTGACGGCGCAGGGCTTCAAGCTCGTTTGGTGCGAGAGCCTCGTTGGCTAGGGCTTCGTCGTCGAGCAGCTCCTGAAGGCCAGCCGAAACTCCCCCGTCGATGACCTCCCACATGCGGGCTTTCACCTCGGGCTGTTCGCCATAACGGATGGCTTCACGCAGCACTTTCGTGAGAGATAGCTCACCTAGGGAGGTCCCAAGCACGTTGAATATCTCTCCGCCGTAAGCCGCGCGCTGCTCCTCGATCTTGTCGAGTAGTCGGATGAACACCTCGCCCTCGCGCGTTTCCTCGGCGACAAGGTTCCACAGTCGGCAGACTTCGGTTTGGCCGATGCGGTGGATTCGGCCGAAGCGTTGCTCAATGCGGTTCGGGTTCCACGGTAAGTCGTAGTTGACCATTAGATGCGCCGCCTGGAGGTTTAGACCCTCGCCAGCCGCATCCGTGGCGAGCAGAATCTGCACCTCTGGGTTTGTCGTGAACTCGGCGGTGATGCGTCGGCGCTCGTAGCGCGGAACGGCCCCGTGGATCGCAACAACAGCGTCGCGCTTGCCGATGAGTTGGACGATGCGCCGCTCAAGATAGCTGAGGGTATCGCGGTGCTCAGTAAAGACGATGAGCTTGCGCGGTGTACCGTCGGCGTGTGCGAGGACCTGGCTATCGATCACACCGCGCAGCTCACGCCATTTGACGTCGTGCTGGCTGTCTAGGAGCTTTCGTGCGATCTCGGTAAGGCGACGAAGGTCGAGGATTTCAGTCTCAAGTTCGACGGCAGTGCGTGCCGCTGTCGCCGCGTCAACGAGTTCGTCTTCTGCCTCTTCCAGTTCAGCAGCATCGAGTTCGTCGATGTCGGGCTCATCGTCTAAGAGCGACGCGGGAGTCTCCTTAGGTGGCGCATCGAGAATGCCGTCAATGAGGTCGGCGCGCAGCCGCTCCAGTCGGTCGGCACGTCGCCGCAACGATTGAAAGATCGCTTCTGGGCTGGAAGCTAGGCGTCGTTGTAGGACTGTGAGTGCGAATCCAACTGTGTTCCTGCGCTTGCCCTCCAGCCGATCTGCGAGGTTCATCCCGTGGCGTACGTATTCAGTGACTTCCTCGTACAGATACTGCTCGTCCGGTGACAGCCGATAGGTCGCGGTTTCCGCGATGCGCTCAGGGAACAGGGGGCGCCCCTCGAAAGTGACGAGCCGCTCCTTGACCATGCGACGCATTAGTCCATCGGCGATACCCGACTGCGCGTGCTTGTCGCCAGGTCCGGCGAATCGGTCGCGGTCGAGCAATGAGAGGAAGGTCTGGAAGTCCTCTTCCTTGCCGTTGTGCGGGGTCGCCGTCATAAGAAGGAAGTGGCGTGCACGCTCGCTCAGCAATTCACCGAGCTGGAAGCGCTTAGATGCCTTCAGCTCGCCGCTGAACCAAGTCGCACTCATGCGATGCGCCTCGTCGACCACGACGAGATCGAACTCGGACTGCGCCAACTGGTCGAGTAGTCCCTCGTTTCGTGCAAGTTGATCCATGCGTGCGATGAGTAACGGCTTCTGGTCGAAGACCGTCCTGCCAGGCATGGTGTCCTCAGCTCCCGGGCCGAGAATGTCGAACTCGAGCCCAAACTTCAGCGCGAGTTCGTCCTGCCACTGCTCGACCAAGCCACCCGGTGCGACGACCAGACAGGTGCGCACGTCTTCACGGAGGATGAGTTCTTTGATATAAAGGCCAGCCATGATCGTCTTGCCCGCGCCGGGGTCATCCGCCAACAGAAAACGCAGCGGGGTACGCGGCAACAGTTCGCCATATACCGCCCGAATCTGATGCGGCAGTGGCTGCACGTCGCTCGTCGCCACGGCGAGCATTGGGTCGTGAAGGCCAGCAAGCAAGATGCGCTGCGCCTCGGCAGCGAGACGGAAGTTCCGTGGGTTTGCGTCGAAGGGACGCCCACTGTCGAGATGCAACTCGATCCGTGACTCGTCGGTTCGATAGAGGACTGCTTGGCCAAGGTCACCATGGTCATCCCGGTAAGTAACTTCGACCGCATCCGCGCCGTGCTTCAACGCGGCCAGGATCGTCACTGGACGTCCGGGGATAACTCCTGCCAACCGCGCGGTGACGGCAATGTCCTCTAGACGCACGGGTGCCCCTTTCGTCGCGACTGGCTGCTGCAAGCGTAGCGACCTGATGCGACACAGCTGCTTCTGTACTTGTTTCGTTAGTCGTTACACGCGGGGGGGATCCAATGGCGCCGATCGAGGGACAGAATAGATCCGCTGCTCTGTAGCCATCTTGGGTATGAGGGCATGCTTGGGTCCCTTGCACGGTCAGGTGACAGTTTGACCTGCCCGTGCAGGAAGCAAATAGCAGTACTTATGCCACATGGTCTTGCCTTGGATCAAAATGAAGAACAGCGCTATACGCTGACCCGTCCAAGCCGCGCATTAGTCTGATCGTGCAATCCTCTGCACGGCGACCCACTGGGTCACGGAACGGAATGAGTTGGCAATGAATCTACTCGATGACCAGCAACGAAAGATCTCGATCGTTGCTCGAATGCGCGACATGGCCGAGTTGATCATCAGCGCCGCGAGGACCGGCGACCTGGTAGGGGCTCGGTTTGAATCTTCCGGCGTGCGGCGTCGTGCGGATAACCTCACGACTGAAGCTCTTGCGCTTTTTGTGCCAGGTGAAGAAGAGATAGCTTGGTGGACGCAAGTCGAGTTTTATGCCGGACTCGCTGAGCCGCTATCGCTCCTTACGCGAGGTGAGCCCTTGTTGGATGAGGAAGGGGTCGTTCTTTTCACTCCTCCACGATTTGCGATGTTAAGCGGTTGGGCGGAGAAAGGACTACCCGGGCCGCGGTTTCGTGGCCAATCCGACTCCGCACCCTCACAAGTCGATACGGCCAGGGAAGATTTCGTCGTTCCCTATTCTGAGGCACCAGAGGCAATGATCTGGGCGCCTATCGTCGACTGGCGCAAGGAGGCAGCGCGAGACGAAGGTCAGGCGGTCAATCTTGAGACGGACGTGTGATGCAGATCTTGCTCTCAATGGTGCTCGGCTCCGCCGGCGCACTTGCCCTGTGGGGACTTTACCGGGCTCTCCAATTGAATTGGCCCGAGCAGTATGCCTCTCTCAACGACACCTTTGCCCTGCGTCTAAATCAATCCTTTTGGCGGTTCTTCCTATATCGATTTGTGCCAGTATTTGCGGCGGGTATCGCTCTTTGGGCCACCTCGGTGCGTTTGAATCTCGTTCCTGTTGTCGCCATCGCAGCGATGCTCCTTATCCATCTGCTGCACACGAATGCTCTCGCTCTCGCCCAGTCCTTCGGTCAGCTTCAGGTCCGACAAGAGTTCACCATCAACTACGCTGCTTACCATTTGATGGCGATCGGTCTTGCGGTCGCTGCCTCGGTGGCCGCAATATTCCTTGGTAAACCTCTTGAGTTCCTCGTGCCTCCGCCGAAGGTGCTGATCGAAAACCTGTGGGTTGCGGTGTTCATCGCGATTGCAGGAGGCGTGGCTGTGTCGGTTATTGGGAAACGGCCCGATGGTGCTCAACCTTTCGACCCTCACTATTTCGTTTGGAGAGCCGAGCGCGATGTAGGGATCGACCTCACCGACAACGCTTATCAGGCGGCTATCGAAAACCGCTGCGATCCAATATTACTTCGAGCGATCATGTTCGCGGAGGCTCTACAACGACCCAAATGGGTGCGCAATGTTGAGCACGCAAAAGGACGTTTCTTCAAACGTGGGTCTTACGGGGTGACACAAGAATATTCCGACCGCCCGATCTCTGACGAGGAATCGATTCGTTTGACTGCACAAGCATTGAGCCACCGCTGGGCACTGGCAGAGGGAGACTGGGGTCTCGCGGCGAAAGACGGACTGATTTGGAAGTACGCCTCGCAGCACAACCCTGATGCTCGTTTCATTCAAGGTGTGCAGCAGGTTTACGTTGCCCTTCAATACAGCACTCAGGCACAGATGTACCAACTGGATTCGAAAGACATCAAGGTGCTTGAGGTGCGCCGCTATGCTCACCACTTTGGCTTCCGAGCAGTGACGATCTCTGACGTTTTGGTTTTTGAGTACACCCCTGCGAGTGGGAAGCCGCAGCAAACTCGAATCGAGCGCCCGAGCGACGTTTCGGCGCCAAACCTTTGGGCTTTTGAAATGGGTTTCGACGTGGACGTCGATTTGATTGCAGTCTCCCTGACGGGATTCTCGGGGACATCCTTTTTTGAGATCCCAATATCTGCCACTATCTCGTCGTGATGCAACCGTCGACGGGTGGCGCGATTAGTCATTTTCTGCCTCGACGTGATGGTCCCGCTACGCTCAGAGAGTGCTGATTCCGTCGCTAACAATCGATCTTGCGCGAGATTGGGTGGACTACCTCGCACTTGCCGTCTCAGTCGCTGCCGCCGCAGCCACTGTCGCAGCGGTTTGGGTCGCGGTGCGATTGTCCGGCAGAGACACGAAGGAACGCGCGTTTCGACAAGCATCCGCCGTAACAGCATGGATGGGAATGATGGAGCCCGGATTACGATCCGCAAGCGCGAACACGATCGTCGTCTCCAACGGTTCCACGGCTGCCGTGTACGACGTGCTCGTTTCATATGCCGGCGCATGGGGTAGCGCAAAGCCAGATAGCGCGGACTACACCGACACCACCTGGTTGACAATGATTCCACCGGGGACATGGTATTTCGAAGGCCCCCAAAATCCAGGCAGCGCCATGGACGTACGGCCCGGAGTGCTTATGGAGTTTACGGATGCAAGTGAGGTGCGCTGGAAAAGGGCAGCCAACGGTGTGCTGAAGCGAGCGAACCGGGACTGGCTATATCGTGAACAATCCGAGAACAAGCCACTCAACGAGGCACTTACCCGCCTTGATTGACAAATGGGTAGTCGGATCTGTCTTATGCGGGTGCGGTTGTAGATGGGGTGAACTGAATCGCCCGGGCTCGCTTTTCCTCAAGTTTCCTGATTGAAAAAGTACGTTTGAGTCGTTATGAACTTCGGGAACTACGTGTGGCGATCCTGAACGACATATGCCTCTCTGATCGAATCTCACTCTTGGCTACAAAATGGGTGAACTCGACGATCGTTGGAGCCAACCCGAGGCGTTTACCTTTTGTCTCATGCGAAAGGAAATTTAATGACGTCACGCTCGATGTCTTGATGGCCGGAATGTCCTGGACATTGTTCCTTGGTCCTGCCCGAGGTGGAGGGAGTCGATCTTTCACGATGAAGCTATGACGGAAACATTCTTCCTTGGTGGAGCTCGGCGTCGGTCTATAAGCACCCTGGAGTAGACAAGCCATCGCAATATTGCCTACGTGGTGGGCATCGACCTAGAGAGCGCGCCCGCGCGGCGTTGGACCGAAATGCTTGCGCAAGACCAATGCCCATGCGGGCTACCCGGGCGAATGTTTGGCGACTGTGCTGCGGTCGTTGCTTGGAGCCCGGGCTTGCTAGCAGTTGGACCCGCACTCACTAGAGAGGATCCGGTTGAACACGGTGCTGACACTGTGTGGGAAGACTGCGTGAGAGAGCCTGCCGGACGCGGTCAGAAACGCTGCGGTCAGTTCGTAGGCCGCTCCGAGAACCACCGCTCAGAAACAACAATCCGCACTGCGTCTTACTGACTCCGAAGATCGCATCTGGCTACTGCACTCCCCGGGATTACTGGGAAGCGGGATGCGTCGTGGAATTTCAGGAGTTATCCCGTGGAATGGCCTTTGGGGCCCTTGGAAAGTGACCAATGCTGGCGGACCTAAATGAATTGTCCGAACCACCCACTGATGTCCGAACCTCAGGACATCGAGAACCGCTGGACCACAGGTCCAGCGGTTCTCTTGGTTTCGAGACGGTTCGCTTGTGTCGTGGTCAGGAACTTTTCTCGCGAGGTTCCGTGGGCGTCACGCTCAGACCGCAGCCCACCCGCCGTCGTCGACCAGGATGGCACCGGAGACGTTGGCGGAGTCGTCGCTCAGGAACCAGGTGATTGCTGCGGCGAGCT
>Ga0157370_10009524_pt1 | contig 10362 bp, 7 predicted proteins | sample C35metaG_FD_113463 | JGI IMG/M metagenome (GOLD analysis project Ga0157370, IMG submission 113463) | Corn rhizosphere microbial communities from Kellogg Biological Station, Michigan, USA - C3-5 metaG | ecosystem: Host-associated > Plants > Roots > Rhizosphere > Soil | place: USA: Michigan... | reverse complement strand
TATTATAATGCGTTATGCGAAAGAATACGATCTTCCGTATACTTCATATCCTTTTTACCATGCAGTACGTTCGCATTTTAGAATGCTGAAAAGTAAAGGCGTAAAAGAAAATATTTTAATGACGGGGGAGATTTAAGGTTCGAATCCCTCCGGGGTCAGGTTATGGAAATTATAAATCAAAGTACAATTTTGAAAACAATTCACAATTTGATCTTTGGATTAACCTATAAACTGTAAATAAATATTGCAGACTTTTTTTTTCTTCGAGATATGCTAAACCTAAGTATGTAAACTAATTTTTAATTATTAGTATATCAATCTATATGTAGATAAACAAACTCAAATAAACAAACCTTGTTTATTTGAGTTTTTTTTTGTTAAAATAGAAGTTTAAATTCTCTTTTTTTGAAAACTAAAACTTACATTTACTCCGGAAAAATAACAAAGCTTTTCTTAATATATGTTTAGTTTAGAAAAAATAAATTTTTATAATGGCCGTGAGTTAAAACACAGCAGTTTTCATGAAACAAGAAAATATGGATACAGATATCAGGATTTTGAAAATGAGAAACTTATAAAAGAAGTACATTATGAAGTCGAAATTAACTGTAAAACCAGTAACACTTATAATGATTTTATTTTTGAAATTAATCGAAAGCAAGTTTATATTAACAATAAAGTACCAAATCTATTAGTAGAGCAGATGCTTGAAAAGTGCGCCAAAGTAATTTTTCCAATAAAAATTATACCTGCCGAAGATGGTACAATATCTGAGATCGAAAATCATAAAGAAATTGTACAAAGATGGAACTCTTTAAAAGAACATCTAGGTTCTTATTACTACAGTGAAGCTGCTTATAAAATACTAAACAATGTTCAAAATATAATTTTAAACAAACAAAAACTTGAAAGGTCGCTAAACAAAGATTGGTTTTTTCATTTGTATTTTTCTCCTCTCTATATTGATTATCCTCTGCAGACACCTCAAACTTACAAATGGAAATCACCTGTTTTGGGAAATCAGTCTATTGATTATAAAGTAAATCATACTATTGACGAATATTACACTTCGACTGGCAAGATAATTATTAATGCCAAAGGGAAAAGTATAGATGAGCGATCTATTGAAGAGTTTTTACAGGGAATTGATTACCCAAAGGCAAAATTACAAGGTATTTCATGTAAAACTTTAGAATCGGAAATGGAAGTAAAATATAAACTCTATGCAGAGGACAGGTCAATATTTTCGATTAGTTCCACTTATCATACTAAAATAAGTGATACTAAAAATAAAATACAAAAAATATCATTATATCATTTGGTTGAAAATGAGGATTTTAGACCTGATTCAGATGTTGGAGCACGAAGAGCTAAGGAACAATTTCGAAACTTTCAAACTGTTGAAGACGAAGATGTTATAGATATCAGTAAAAGATTGAAAGGTTACAAACATATTCCAAGTTCACAAGAACCCAAAGAAAAAATAAGCCTGTTTCTAGAAGAAATCCCAACCGTTGAAAGAAAAAGCTCTTTAGCGAAATTCCTAAACATGTTTAAAAAATAAAATAATTTAATCCAGATTATTATGGCCGAAAAACATTTTGTTGTACAGGGTGCAACATGTGAGTGTAAATTTAGTGTTGAACCCAAAACCGACAAGTTAAAAGTTAAAACACATTCTAAGCATTATGCAAATGATAAAGATGGAGGAGAAAAACTTATTGGGACAGACAAAGAAATAGGGCAGACATTAGAAAAAAATACTTTCGGGAAATGTAAAATGCAGCCAAACGGAAGCGGAGATTATCTGCCTTGTCAGGCGGTAATTACAAAATGGAGCGGGTTTTATGAAAAAGTGACTTTATCTAATGAAGGCAAAATACTACTTGAAGACAGTAAAGCAGCCTGTCCTATTGGAGGACCTGATTGTATCACAATAAAAAATCATGGACAAGTTGCAGAAGTTTCTAAAAAAAATGTAGAAAACACAGATAGTGAAATAAACGCACAAATATTTCCAGGAATAGATCTGAGTACTCTGGAAAAGGAAAACACACAACTGCCAATTAAAGATTAGTATTATGCCAAAACTTAAGTTAAAAGTTAACCCTGGAGTTAATGATATTTATAATCCGGGTAACTCATTTATTAAAATTGAAAGTTCCAAAACAAATGGTAAGAATGAAATAGCGAATAATGATTCTACTGTTCACGTTGAAATAGAAAATTGGAATGAATTATCAGAAACAGAAAAAAAAGAAACGGTCTGGATCTGGAATTTAGTTGGGAATAAGTTATCATTTACATATGACGACTATAATAAATTTATCGGTAAAGGATATCCAGGAGGAAATTTTTACCTGCCAAAAGTTTATAGCGGCAATGGAGTTGCCTGGCTGGAACCTTATATATACGGAGTAGCACCTCCAACAGGGAGTCCTAAAAACGGTCTTTTTGTATCGTCTAAAGCAACCCCAAAAGTAGTAGGTTACGAATGGAGGGAATATTCAACAAACAGTAATGGTGCTATTATTAAAGGTGATATTAAATATGGTGAGACTATTCAGCTTCATATCTATACAGAAGGCTTATATGGAGATGAAATATTAATTGATCTGTATGATATTCAATTTGAGGACGAGGATCTGCCTCTATTTGAAAAGGATAACGGAGTTTATCAAAGTGTACCCAGACCTAAAGAGGAAATTAATAAAAAAAATGCTCCAATATCCCACAAAACATTAACAAGAGAAGTAAAAGTACACAACGATTTGCAAGACCGTGTTATTGACTGTGAATTATACATTCTAAATGTAACTGATGAGAATAACAATAAAACCACGAAAAAGTCAGTACAAAAGTGTATTGTTGATATTTATGTAGATCCCCTTTGGGCTTTTTTTGTTAATAAAGAGAAAAACAATTTTCAAGGAACTGATAATTCTATTGAGATGAAAGCCTATATATTCACGGAAATCAACAACCAATATTTAAAAATTGATAATTCTAACAACCAGCCTTTTGTAAAAATATTAGGTAAAACAAATCAGAAAACGGTTTTAGAACCTGAGGGAAATAAAGTTGCTGTAGTAGGCACCATAGAAACTAATATTGCCAATTTTTTGCCATGCCGATTCAGCAGAGCTGTAGGTAAGTATGCAAGAGGTGAAGATACAGTTGAAATTGAAATTTATAATGTTCAAAATAATTTAAACTTGACCCAGTTGGTTTTCCCATTAGTGGCGGGGATAAAAGAATCCAGAAAGGATTTTACAGTAGAATTAGAGGGTTTACAAACCAAAGAATGTCTTTATTCTGATGACCCTGCTAAAACACATACCGGTCATGTAATTGATATTTCTAAAATTGAAAAATTAATTGAAAACGGCAAAGGCGAAAGAAGTAAAAAATGGAGATTAGCAGAGTATAAAAGCAATAGTCCTGATAAAGATAATCCTAATGTAGAACCTGAAAATCATGGTTCTGATGATAGTACTTTTACTAACAATTTTAAATTTATCAATGGTATTTCCTCTTTAAAAGCACAAAAATCATTTAAGATTTTAGAAGATCATAAACCTTTTATTTTACAGCCTCCAACCGATGAGAAATTAGAATTACAGGTTGGATATGATTTTACTCATGGAAAAACTGTTCCCGCATTAAATGGATTGTTGGCAACGTTATGGCCTAATAATGAAAATCTAGCACAAAAATATCCAGTTAGTTTACATACATGCTGTCCAAATTTACCTTTAGACATTATGGTTTATCCTGATACCAAGTGGACATTGCAGCTTGCTTTTAATTATGATGGAGAAGAATTTGAAAAGCTGCGGGAAATTTATCATGATAAATGGAAACTGAAGGAAATGGAAGCAAAAGCTGATCTGAAAAAATTAAAAGGACGTTCTGAGAATCTTAGTGATTATCAGAAAAAGCAGCAAAAAATAAGAGAAGAAGAGCGATTGAAAGCCAAAAAAGCCCAAGCTCAGGCCAAAAGAAAACAATCTTATAGAAGCCAGGCTTCGCACATGCTGAGTAATTTTACAAAAGTGGGACTAATTGATTGTGAATTTTCACTTATGTGTGAATTTGACCGTCCTCATCAGGCTTTAGAGTTATCATCGGGTATGCCCGAAATAAGTGATTTCTTAAAAAAAATAGGCGATATCAAAGATTTGATTGAAAGTATTTGTAATGGTACAAACGACAATACTACTCAAAATTCACCAAAGGGAAATGGTACAACAGACCATAGAAAGAAAAGATTACAAGAAAAATTAGAAAAAGATAAAGCAACAAAAAAAAGTAATTGGAGTTATGAATTTATACCTCCAAGTGTGGGAGTATCGGTAAGCTGGTATGCAGATCCTCCAAAAGATTTATATACTCCAGTTATGGGAACCATGATTGAAGGAGCTATAGATCTCGATCCTTTTTTTGGTTTTGAAATTAAGTACTACGTTTATCAGTTGTTGTATAAAATAAATCATCCCGTTGTGCTAGCAGTAGTAGCAACACTAGATATTTTAGACGAAGCACTTGGAGATAATTTTGATATTAATCTTGATTTAATAATAACATCCGAAATTAGTGGTGCACTAAAAGGAACTATAAATACTGCCGATGGAAGTAAATATTCTGAAAGACTGATGAAAGATGATGATGATTCTCCTTGTAAATTAGAAGGAAAACTAGAAATAAATCTTAAAGGATATATTCAGGCAAATGCGACCTACAAAAACTTCGTTTTCGGAAATTATTCAATATATGGAGAATTAGAAGCTTCCATTGTTACTGGAGTATCGATAGAAAGCGTCACTAAAGCAGATAAGGACGGAATCTATTTAGAACCAACCATAAAATTTGACGGTCTTATTTTGAAAGGAAATGCGAATTTTGGAGCAGTGGAAGAGGATGGGGCGAAAGGAAGCAGTATTGAAGAATTAAAAGAACAAAGTGGTCTACATTATGAGGGCGAAGGAAAAATTGTTGTATTAGACCCTTACGAATGGAAAACAGGTTGGAAATTACCTTTAATATCTTTATAAATGAAAAAAATAATTTTAGCAATAGTTTTAAATATTAATCTAATAAGTTGTAATTCACAAGAAAAAATAGATAACGCAATGGATACAGAAGAAAGAATATCTGCAATAACAGATAAAATAAAATATTTTGATTATCAGCCAATATATCGAATAAAAATAGAAACAACACTTAATTACGAAATAACAATTAATGATTTACCCATTGCTAAAAAAAACAATAATGATGTTGGAACTCTTTGGTTTCCTATTAATTATGCATTGCTTAAAAGCGGGACGCAAGAGTTGCAAATAAAAATATATCCTTCTTATAAAGATAAATATATTCCTAACCTTTTTTTTACCCCTAATTCAAAATTCAATTTAGAAATTGAAAAAACAGCATGGGATAAAAATGGTAATTTAGAAGAACCAAAAATAGTCATGGACTATGAGCTTCCTAAATATAAAGTAGACAATAATGGGAATTCTGATTATAAGCAACCTATTGATTACAGCAGGCAAAATATATTAATTAAAGATTTTAGCTTCATAGCCGATGTACCCTATAAGCTTGAAGGATGGTCAGACAGTGAAGATCTCAGCAAATTAGATCAAGAAACTTTACACGAAAAAGTATTAAGATTCTGTGAAGATCTAGTTGATAGATACAAAGAGGAAGATTTTGATTATGTAAAAACAAAATATTTAAAAGCAGATATTGAATGGTATCAATCTGAATACCTAAAAAAAGATGTTATAAAAAAATATCAAAACGCAATGAATGCTAATAAAGGTAAGTTTATAAATCACTTTATCCCTTTAAGTGAATACAAAATGCTTTTCTATGGTGATAATAAAATAATTACTATAGAAAGAAGCGACATTAAAAATAAAGGAAAATCATTTTTTTTACATGAAAAAATAGACAAAGAAGGGAATAAAAAGCTAGTATCACTTGATTTATATCTTCATATTCCAAAAGGTTCTACAGAACTAGAAATTATACGCTAAATCAAAATGATAAATAAGTTCCTTTTTTTCTTTTTATTTTTTCTTGTGAATTGTAATTCACAAGAAAAAAAAACTATGACTGAAAATCCTTTGCTAAATAATTTAAAAAAATATGATTTTGAACCAATATATAATATTAGAGTAAAAAGTAATTTGTCATACACAATAGCAATAAATGGTATTCCAATTCTTAATAAATATGAAGCAGACTTATTCTTTTCTGGAAACAATATTAATAATTGTATTCCAAAAAGTGGTATTCAAAAAATAGATATTAAATTATTTCCTCCAATGAAAGAGGATGGGACATTCGAAGATTATATTGGAAATAATTCATTTGAATTAAATATTGAACAAACTGCATGGAATCATAATGGAAATTTAGATAAACCTAAAAATATTTCTAACTATCAATTACCAAAAATAGATTTATCTAATTCTAAAAGTTATTCTTATAATTATGAATTTCAAGCAGATGTACCCTACAAGTTAATCGATTGGAATGAAGGAGAAAAATTTGATCTTAAAGACAGTATTAATCTAAAAAATAAAGTAATTTATTTTTACGAAAAACTAAAATTTTATTTTGAAAATAAAGAAGGAGAAAATTACACCAACAATCTTCAAAAAGGGCTATTTAATATATACCAAGCAAGTTACTATACTAAAAAAGATGCTTTAGATAACTATATTAAGAAAATTGAATTTATAAATAAGGAAGAAATAACTTTATCTTCATTTGATAATTATAAAGTTCAAATCTTAGGCAATAATAATTTAATTAGTTTGAAAAGAATAGATGGTTACAATATTGGTGAAGGAATTTTAAGGAGAAATTATATAAAAAACAATGTAGAAAAAGTCCAAATTGATGATATAATCTTATATAAACCTAAAGGAAGTAAGGACTTTGAAGTAATTTGGTATATGAACTATATGAAAGGTGCATCGATGTAAATTTAATTTTTTTGAGAATTTAAAATATTTATTTCATAACCCAAAGGAATGCAATAATAACATAGGCTCTCAGTCTATTTAGTTTATAAATCGCACAAATCAAAATGTTTGCTTCCTACAATTTCATCTTAAAAATAAAAACAAAAGAAGTGAAAAAAGTAATTTTAACTTTCGTATTAATCTTTTGCTTGCTGAATTGCAATTCACAAGAAAAAAAGAATACTATGAAAGAAAATCCTTTATTGGTAAATATAAAGAAGTATGATTATGAACCTATTTATCAGCTACAAGTAGAAACTTTATATAACTATGATATTTGGGTTAATGATATTTTAGTTCTAACAAAACATAACAATGTTATGAATACTTTTGGAACTTTTGATAATTCATTTCTACCTAAAAGTGGATCATATAAACTAAAAGTTAAAATCTATCCTAACATTCCTCAAGGAGAAGGACAGATTGCTCAAAATGAATATCTAAAAAATGGCATTAAATTTACATTAAAAGTAGAGCAAACAGCTTGGATAAAAGGAGGAGGCGGTCTTGAAGATGCAAAAGAGATCTTAACATACGAATTACCACAATATCTACTTGACGAAAATAATAAGGAAGATCATAATAAACCTATTGATTATAGTAAATTAAAAGAGTTTACTACAGAGTTTGACTTTACAGCTAAGGTGCCTTATAGTTTATATGATTGGGAAGACAGCGAAAATTTAACAAAAATAGATACTTTGGAACTAAAAAAGGAAGTGTTAGCTTTTTATAATGATTTTAGAAAAAGTATTGAGGATGGAAACAGCGATTTTTATCTTAATAACATCAAAAAAGCTGAATTTAATTATTATCAAAGCAATTACTTTACAATTGAAAGTGCCAAATCAAAAAGTAATAAGTGGATCGATTTTGTTGCTAAAGGAAAAGTTTTTGAACCTATAGAGACAGGAAAATTGCAATTTTATGGTAATGGAAAAATTGTGAGTATTCGAGGAATTAAATCATGGGATAAGAATGAAGGAGTTTTAAGATATCCTTATAAAAAAGGACCTTTTAACTATGTATTAGTTTTTGACATCTTTTTACACAAACCAAAAGGTTCAGATAATTTCGAATTTATTCGATATACTATGCTTGATAAAAACTTCTTAAAAGGAGAAGCCAAATGATAAATCTAAAATTGGCTTCTCTATTTTTTCTTTTATTTCTTGTGAGCTTTAACTCGCAAGAAATAAAAGAAAATAAAATGAATACAGAAGAAAGATTATGTTATATATCAAGCAAAATAAAAAAGTACGATTATCAACCCTTGTATCAAATAAAAGTGAAAACACAAAATTGCTATCAGATATTGGTAAATGATTTTCCTGTATATACTTATTTTGATAAAATCGGAGGGGAAATCAGTTTTAATATTAATTCAGCAATTTTAAAAAGCGGGGTTCAAACTTTAAAAATTAAGATATATCCAAGTTACAATTCTCAAAATATTCAAAATGAATATCTAACCAATAAAGATTTCTTTTCTTTAGAAATAGAGCAAACATCTTGGAATAAAAATGGCAATTTAGAAAAACCCGAAACAATTTTGGAATATGAACTCCCAAAATACAAAACAAATAATAATGACGAACCTGATTACCAACAACCTATTGACTATAGTGAACAAAATCAATTAATTAAAGAATTTACATTTACAGCAAAAGTACCTTATGAATTAAAAGGATGGTCAGAAAGTGAAGACCTAAGTAAAATAGATAAAGAAGTTTTATTGAAAAATGTATTACAATATTACCATAAAACTATTGATGCTTTTAAAGATAAGGATTTTGATTATTTTAATACTCTTTATCTTAAGGCTGATACAGAATGGTATCAAGCACAATATTTTTCTGAAAGTGTTAGAGCTAATTATCAAAAAGCGCTATATCAAAATAGCTTTAATAGTTTAGAGATGCTTCCTTTAAAAAATTATAAATTATCTTATTATTGTAACAATACTGTAATAGCTTTAGAAAGTTTATCAGGACATAATAAGGGAAATTCAATGTTTTCTTATCAGTTTGTAAATAATTCTGGAGCCAAGGTTATTGAATGGAATAATTTATTTTTGCATATTCCAAAAGGCTCAAAAGAACTAGAAATCATACGTTAAATTATAACAGACAAAATAAAATATTTTGATTATCAGTCTATAAATAGAAACAACACTTAATTACGAAATAACAATTAATGATCTGCTAAGATCAAAATATAAAAAAAGCGATTTCATTTGAAATCGCTTTTTTTATATTTTAATATTCTAAGTTTTATTTACCTCTTTGAAACAGTAATGAAGAAAATGTTCTAACTCCAGCTCTAATGCATTCTTCATCGACTTCAAAATTGGGAGTGTGATTCATGGCTATGATTCCTTTTTCGAAATTAGAACCTCCAAGAAGGAAATACACTCCTGGGACTTTTTGCTGAAAATAAGCGAAATCATCATTGAAATAAGGAATTTGCCCGTAGTCGGCAGTAATAAATCCTTTTCCGTAAATATTTTCAAGTGTGTTTACAGAATTGCTTGTTAAATCTGGATGGTTTAAAACGGTTGGATTTTCTTTTATAAACGAAACAGAAAGCAGCTGCGAACCGAGATTATTGTCTTTAATTACCTGTTCAACAGCAGGAATAATATTTTTTACCCTGGAAGCATCGGTTTCATAGATTTCTGCATTTATACGGAATGTGTCGTTTTTAGAATAACTTCTAAAATTTTCATCGGCAATTAAGTAATTTTTAAATATGGTGTTTGGATTTGTTAATCCAATTTTAGGATCTAAAATAGATTGAATTTCCCACGGTTTACTGCCATTAATAGTTCTGACCAATGATTTACGGATTTTGGCAGACAGATCTTTTACTTCCTCGTTTGATAATGCATTTTTAAACTGTATTCCTATTTCTTTTTGATAGGCATACATTTCATTTGGTTTAACCATTATCTGCCCTGCAGGCAAAGCTGTTACATGAAGGGCATAAATTTCATCGAGTTTAAATTGTGTGAATTTTTTATTTTCAACAATCGCTTTTCCTCCTTTAAAGGTTTCTTCTTCGGGCTGAAAAATAAAATAAACTGTGCCTTGAAGTGATTTTTTGTGTTTTGCTAAAACTTCTGCAATTCCTAATGCAACCGCCAAGTGTACGTCATGTCCGCAGCCGTGCTGAACACCTTTTACTTTAGATTTAAAATCAGATTTGTCAGGAAAATCATTTGGCAGAGCATCCATGTCAGTTCTCCATGCTATGTTTTTTCCCTTTTTATCACCTTTTAAAATACCTACAACTCCATAGCCGTAAATATCAGTTTCGACTT
>Ga0157370_10009523_pt1 | contig 10363 bp, 9 predicted proteins | sample C35metaG_FD_113463 | JGI IMG/M metagenome (GOLD analysis project Ga0157370, IMG submission 113463) | Corn rhizosphere microbial communities from Kellogg Biological Station, Michigan, USA - C3-5 metaG | ecosystem: Host-associated > Plants > Roots > Rhizosphere > Soil | place: USA: Michigan... | reverse complement strand
GGCCTTCTGTACGACACGGAGCGCATCAGACGCGACCGATGGAAGGCCGTAATCGGTGAGGAATGATGCGAGGTCGACCAGTGTCTGGTACCTGAGCTCGTCGTCGTTCTGCAGCGTATCGAGGATACCGAAGGCGAGGGAGATCGCCTCCTCGTATTCGCCAGCGGTGTTAGCAACCCCTGCAAGCGCAAGAGTGACCCTCGGCACCACCGATGGGCACGCGCGTCGCGCGCGCTTGCCGATGCTGGTGAGGCGCAGTCGCGCCGTCTGAAGATTGCCGCGGCTCCACAGTATGTTCGCCTCGCCGATCTGCGCGCGCAATGTGATTGACACGTCTCCCGCTTCTCTGCCAAGCTCCGATGCGCGACGATACGCGATCTGCGCCATTTCCCAGTCGGCGCACATGCGTGACGCGCGTCCCATCTGCAAACGCGACTCTGCCGAGAGCCACGTTTGGCCGTCCAGCTCGGTATCCATGCCGACGAGCGCGAATATGCTTGCGGCCATGGGCCACTCGCCTTCATTGCCGAGCGCCTCTCCGTACATCACAAGCGACGTATACGTGGCTTGCCTGCCAACCCGGATCGGTCCGCCACTCTCCCAGTATTGAAGTGCGCACGTCATCGCTTCGAGCGCTGCGCGCAGGTCCGGCGCAGCATCGATGGCTGCAATGTCGGATTCGATCCTGCGAATGGCATCCAACTGGGATGTGCTCAGCCCGTGCGTCTTGACGCTGTCGTAGATCTGCAGCCACGTGAAGCCTACTGCCGTGCGCGCGAATTCTGCGTCCGATCGCGCTGTTGCGAGATGGTTCAGGAATACGGTGTCGATCATGGCTTGGTTACCGGTTCTCCGGACGCCTTGAGGCGCACGTGTCGGGGGCGGGATCTGCCGTTGATGAGGGTCAGCGACGGCTTGACGTCTGCTGCAAGCTTGCGGGAGGTGTCGGACTTCTGATGTGGTTTGCGATCAGTCAGGCGTGCTGCGATCGTGTCGGCCGCCTCGGCTATCCGAAGAGGCCGCGTACGGAGTTTTCCGCTCGTGGTATCGAGAAGCAACGTGAACTGGGCGTCCATCGTTCGGGGCGCCTTGTATCCAAGCAGGGACGCGATGGTCGTGAGTGGAATGCGCGACCTGGTAATGGCCCTGTAGGCGGACGTCAGGTGCGCAGCTTCGACCAATCTTCTCGCCGACACGAAGCCAGCATCGGCCAGATGGCGATCTATGCTGCGTCGCGTGAGTGCAACGGCTGCCGACAGCGCGTCGGGCGAATGCGGTCCGTCGCCAGTGCGGAACATCGCGACCACCCTGTCGCGAATTGCGGGCGGCAGGAGATTCAGCTGGCTGTCGATCCTGGCCAGGATCGCGGTCCACAGCTCGACTTCAGGGGTCAGAAGGATTGCACGCTCCAGCGCGGATCGCTCGTTCGCGGTACCGCGGAAGACGAAGCATGCAGGAGTTCGTTGCGCCAGGATCACCGCATTTTCCAGCGCTGTGATGTTCACTGAGCTGAATGCGACAACGGGTCGCGGAAATTGAGAGAGACGAGCCGCGATCGACTGTGCCGTGTCAGCGGTGAGGAGTGCCGGGTCGAGCACCAGGCAGTCGTCGTGCGGAAATGCAAGCGCGGCCAGAAGCTGGCGCGCGTCCGGGATGGGTTCGATGATGCCATATCCGCCCAGGGCCGTGTACACGCAGCCCATGGCCTGTGGCGCCAGAAAGACGATGTACCTCAATTCAGCTCCGTCGATGACCAGCTGTCAGCGGCATTGTGCTCCTTCCCCGGGCTGCTGCAATCCGTCAATCCAATTAAGGTAGCGTCCGGCGAGGGTTGCGGAAATGCAATTTCAAGCCAACCACTGCGATTTCAAGACATCGGGCGCCGCGGGGTTCGATCGTAGCCTTATCCGATGCCAACCGGGCGCTCAAATGCCGGGCTGGAATCGGATAAGGTCATGGGCCGGCTACGGGAGAGCGACCTTGGTGATGGTGGCTGAGGTCGTGCTGTCGGTGCCGCAGTGATCCCAGCCCTGAGATCCGCCACCGCTGCACAGGGAATTGGAATGGGGGGCTGTCGGCTCGGCGCACGCGACAGCGAGCGCGGCCAGGACTGCTCCGAGGACGGCGATGTATCTGGTCGTACTACGCACATGGTCTCCGCAAAGGGGTTCGATGGGGAGATTACACGAGGATTCACAGGGGCGAAATGCGCATTTGCGCCATTTACCTGCGTTTTTGTGCGCGGCCGTCCAGGTGTCTTGAAATCGCACTCGGTGTCTTGAATGCGCACTTGTCCGATCGCGGGCGCCGAGCAAATGTACGGAGTATGGCTGCGGTTGCGGAATCAGCCGGACAATGGTACCTGACGTCGCTCGAAATATGAACTCAGCCAAGCGCCTTAAGGAAGGAGCGGCGTCATGTACCAGTTCGCGGCCGTGGAGCCAGCCTTCATCACTATCCACCAGCATTGCACACGGTAAGTCATGCTCGACTCAGTTGTTACGTTCGACGTCTCTACCAGGGTACGCGAGCTCGAGCTATCGATCGCTCGGCGCGTCCGCGAAAGCTTGCGCCCTTACATCCGCGACGAGGCGCAGCTCGAGCAAGCCGCGAGCGAGGTCCTGATGATCAGCAGGGACTACGCCGGATCGTTCCACGCGATCAATGATCGAGCGCGGATACGAAGGGAGCGCGACACGGAGTAGTCGATGTGTACGCAACGTACGCGTACAGATTTTACACTTCCGATGTGCAAGGTATCTGCCATTGCGACGTCTAGCTGGCATACACGAGCACTGCTCGTGACCAATACGTTTTGAGGAGAGTCGTATTGCAGTGAGCATACGTGGTCTGCTCTCTCGGATAAGCTCTTCAGCGCTCGTGATGGTCTGAACCTTTTTACCGCACCCGAGGCGTATGATGCAACGGCCAACAAGCGCGGTAAGGTATTCGCTTCACACGCTCGCCCTGTTGCTCGCTGCTCTCGCAGTGGGAGCGTTGGCGGGATGCAATCAATTCGGAGCCGCTAGGGAGCCTGGCAGCTCCGGAGCAGATACGAAGAGTAGTGGTTCAGCGGTAGAGCAGGATACAACGCTGCCCGTGCTGCTCTCAGCTACGGACATTGCTCGAATGCGCCGCGTGCCGCTTGATACGATTCCTGTTCACATCGAGCCAATCGACAACATCGTTCGCGGTCCTGCTGCTCGTATTGTGGTCACAGATCCCAAGGACTTGCCCGCAGCTTGGACGCTTGTCGGGGCACATGGCACACCTCCGACCGTTGACTTCGGCAGGCACGCTGTCGTGCTGATCGGCACTGCGGTGCACGGTGGTACGTGGAGTGTTTCTGCAGACAGTCTCATGGCAACACGGGATCGTCTGTTCGTCATAGTCCATGAGCACACTACCTGCGCACTCGTGGACATCTACGGGCGGGGCACATTGGCGCTTCGCATCCCGAGCGCATATGCGTGGCATGTGACGTTCATCGAACGCCCATTTGATTCGTGCAGTGGTCATGAAGCGATGTAACGATGTTTGTGTATCTCCAGTTTCCGATAGACGTAGCTAGGACACTCGAGTACCGAGTCATCGAAGAACACCGGGTGCTTCAAATCAAAATTCCAGTCGCATTTGATCATAGTGTGACTCTATTACGAAGGCGATCCGTCCTTCATAGCGAGATTGATTGAGACCAACCTAAGAAAATAGGCGTGTCATATGTCGCTTCTACCCGGTGCATTTTTTCTAACTGCGTTGTCTCTACTTCTCGGTGCTCCTATTACGAACACGGCAAGAGCGCGGTGTGATGCCAGCGCAAACAATTGTCACCAGACGTCTTGGCGATCAGTAGCAGTGCGCTCGCTGTCAAAGTTTCCTAAATCCGCTGTTGATTCTGTAATTACCGTCCGTGTCGGTACTGATAGTCGCATCGCTGTGCTCTATGCGTTCGACAACCCTTGTCAGGTCTCCGTAACCGCGAGGGTGCGTCAAATCAGCGATACACTCGATGTCTACTTCATCCTGAGTCGACCCAATGGTAAGACCAACGACGAAATGTCGGAATTATCCGCATGCCCTGCGGCAATTATGAATCAAGCGTACGAAGTCATCGTTGATCAACCGGCGCACGGGACGCATGTTGTTCGCGGATTCAACGGCAGCGCATCTCAGAAGACGCTAATCGTATCCAGGGTCGTTGGTATGCCGTGATCCGGGATCAGGGGCTTGCACCGGGCCTTAGTGCTCTGGTGGATGCGACAAGATCAAGTTGAGATCCACCGTTGCGAGACGAATCTGCGGGAGAGCCTTGAGCGTAGCGATCGCGTGTTGAAGCGGGCCAGTCGTGCCGTCCGCATGGATGCGAACGTAATAAATACCGCCCGGGCGAACCGGCGCGCCACCAATTACGATCCCGCGAATCAAATCAATTGCGGCTTGACGCTCTGGTTGAGTGGCGGCGTCCTGAAACCACACCCAGAGGACGTCGCGCGGGAATGGCCCGGTTATGACTGAATCACCCTCCGATATGTTGGAAGGACTGTACACCTCGCGCGCGATGCTATCCGTCATGTCCTGGTTGGGCGGCAACGCCGGGACACGAGACCACTCATTGTGCGGCGCCATGTTTTGAGCAGCCGATACGAGTTCCGGCGCTGTGCTGCTGGGGCGAGCTGCGTGGCATGCGACGAGGAGAGCCGACGCACCAATGCACCGCAGCGCGATGGCTGCTGATGTTCGAAGCAGAGCGAGACGCATGATAATGTGCGAAGGGTTTGTCCGACGCGAGCCCGAGAGATGGACTGCTTACAATCTTTGGTCCATACTTTAGCGAACGAGTACTGCATCAAGATATGTTATCCGCCATCCTCCAGGCGCTTGCCAGAGCCTGAGTTAGGAACCTGTCGTAACGTTGACGCCGTACGTCGCCATTCTTGCACATCTCCGTTCCATGTCCCTTCGAATCCGGATCACAGCTTTCATGATCGGCTGTCTGGCAGTTTCAGCGCCGCTTGAGGCGCGCAACTCGCTGTCGTCGAGAACTCCCGGCGCCGAGCACGGCGTCGCCGACAGCACCATGGTCGTGACGCTCGGTGTTGGAATGCCGAGGCCTGATCCGCACGCTTCAGGGCCTGCTACCGCTGTACTGGTCGGCTCTCGTGTTTTTCTATTTGATGCTGGACCTGGAGTCATGCGCCAGCTGGCCGCTGCGCATCTCCCGATCGATGGAGTCACGGCTCTCTTCATCACTCACCTGCACAGCGACCATACGCTCGGGCTCCCAGACCTGATCTTCACGTCGTGGGTGATGGGACGCAAGAACGCTCTCTCGGCGTACGGGCCGCACGGACTGCAGGCGATGACGAGGCACATTCTGGAGGCGTGGAAGATCGATGAGGATGTTCGCACCAACGGATTGGAGCATGAGCCTGCCAACGGCTACGCGGTGAACGTGCATGAGATCCGGCCCGGTGTGATTTACGACAGCGGCGGCGTGCGCATCTCGGCGATTCCTGTGCTGCACGGTAGTCTCAAGGAAGCGTACGCATACCGGATCGACACTCCCACGCGATCGGTCGTGATCTCTGGTGACACGCGGCCATCCGATGCATTGCTTGCTGCTTCGCGCAATGTGGACGTGCTGGTTCACGAGGTGTATTCGGCCGCGAAACTGGCGCCCGAGAAACGGCCGGGTGGCGACGACTGGCCGCGCTACATGCACGAGTTCCACACATCCGACGTGGAGCTCGGGAAGATCGCCGCCGAGGCGAAGCCGAAGTTGCTCGTGCTCACCCACATCATACGGATGGGTAGCAGCGATGAGGATCTGATTCGCGGTGTTCGTGCAGGTGGCTTCACCGGGCATGTTGTTGTGGGGCGCGATCTGGCCCGGTATTGAAGCGAGTTGATTTCGGGCCCGAACGATCGTTCGCGATGCGTATGTCCGACGCCCGGTGGTCGATGAGGTGGTGAAGAAGGTGCCGAGGACGCCATGGCGTGACCGAACGATGATTCGTATGTTGCCCTCGAGACAGCGCAAACGGCGACTGGTAGTAATCCGTGCCGTGAAAGCGAGAAGCTGTGTCACGGCCTGCGTGACGACGCAGCTTTCGCAATTTTAAAACAGACTTCTAATACGCCTCATCGGTCGTAAACGTTGGGGCGAAAAGTTAATATTTTATCCTATCTTGACAGCCTCAGGGCCGCTCTTATGTTCGCGTGGCGTGAACAACGGGATTGTTCACGGATTGTAAGCATCGTATCGGGGCCACACGAAGATGAAGCGCTTTGCCTTGTTGTTTCTGCTCCTTGTCACGACAGGTCTCGCATCTGCGCAGACCGCGCAGACCGCGCCTCGGGAGCGTGACGTACTCGTCACCGGCGGATGGCTGTTCGCGTCGACAGGCAATCAACGAATCCGCAACCCCGGCATTCTCATACGAGCCGGCAAATTCCTGCGCGTCGGCGGTGATCTCTCCGTAGCGGCGGCGGACGCCGAACACGTTCAGCTGGCAGATACGGAGACGGTGATTCCGGGGTTGTTCGATCTGCACGCGCACTACGCGATGGATTTGTTCAACGCAGGCCGCAAGGACGAGACGACTGCGTATCCGTCGCTCTTTCTTGCGAACGGTGTGACGTCCACATGGCCCGCGGGCGAGATGAAGCCGGACTCGATGCGCGCACTGCGCATAAGAATCGATCGCGGCCTCGAGCCCGGTCCGCGGTTGTTGAATTCAGGGCCGTACTTCGGCACCGCGCGGCCTGGCTGGGATCGCAACATATCGGTCGATTCGATCTACGCCGAAGTCGATTACTGGGCCGAGCATGGCGTGCGCGGATTCAAGGCCAAGGGAATAATGCCGTATCAGCTGCGTGCCCTGATCGAGCGCGCGCACCAGCATGGACTCACCGTGACGGGGCATCTGGATTCCGGATTCGGTGAATCGGTCAATCCGCGCGACGCAATACTGATGGGAATCGATCGCATCGAGCACTTCATGGGCGGCGACGCGTTCACGCCGGACCGTTCGGCGTATGCGTCGTACGAGCACATGAGTTTCGATACGCCCGCGTTCAAGCGCATCGCCGCGCTGTACAAGACTCAACACGTCTATTTCGACGCGACATTGAGCGCGTACGGCTACTACGGCAAGAAGGATCCGGCAGTCTACACGTACTACACGGATGAGGAGCGCTTTCTCACGCCGTACATGCGATCGGTGATTGCAGCGCGCCCGCCACGTCCGGTGAATCAGCAGTTCGAGAACATCTACTGGACCAAGCGGAAGGAAGTGAAGGCGTTCTACGACGCAGGCGGCGGCGATCTCATCACGCTCGGCACCGATCATCCCAGCTGGGGAGAATTCTTCACGCCGTTCGCGGTGAACAGAGAGTTGCTGTCGCTCTCGCTGTCAGGCATTCCGAACGCTGCGGTACTTCGCATCGCAACGATCAACAGCGCACGCGCGATCGGACTTGGTGACAGACTGGGCTCGATCGAGGCAGGGAAGTGGGCTGATCTCGTGGTCGTGCGCGGGAATCCGTTGTCCGACATTCGTAAAGTCCGGCTTCCACGCCTGGTGATCAAGGCCGGTAAAGTTTACGACCCGCAAGCGTTGATGAAGTCGGTGGAAGGAAAGATCGGACCGGCGAGTGCCGCGGATACCGCAGTGTGGGCACCAACCCCGCGCCAGCCTCGTCGCACGGTTCGCTGACGGGAGTCGATCCCACCACAACATCAGTGACACAATGAGATTCATCGCTCGAACTGTAGCCGTCGCGACCGTTCTGTTCGCGACCGCTACGGCGCCGGTCGCAGCGCAACAGGGGCCAGGGCTCGCAAGCACGGATATCTCCGCGCTGCGTGGTCTTGGCGACGTTCAGGTTTCGCCGGACGGGCGACGCGTTGCGTACGCTGTGACGCGACGCGACACGCCCGGCCGGCCGCGCAGCGAGACATGGATTCGCGATCTCGCGGCCAAGACCGAATCTCGGCTCGGTACCGACGCAACGGGTGCATCGAGCCCGCGCTGGTCGCCGGATGGTCGCTCGATCGCATTCTTCGGGCGCGTTGGCGACAGCAGTGGCGTGGCGATCGCAAATGCCGATGGTTCCGACATTCGGTTCATCGCTTCCGTGAAAGGTACCAATCACGTTCTTCCGTCCGTCGGCGAGCGACTCTCGTGGTCACCGGACGGACGCCGGCTCGCGTTCATCTCGAGCACGCCGGGTCCCGAGGTGGACGCGAACGGCGATCCGATGATCATCACGCGGTACTCGTACAAGCCGACGGCAAGCGAAGGACTGACGCGATTCAACGACAACCGCCGTCTGCACATCTTCGTTGCTGATGTCGCGACGAGACACGTGAGCCAGCTCACGAGCGGCAACTACTACGAGCACAGCATCGAGTGGTCGCCGTCGGGCGCGGAGATCATGTTCGTGTCCAATCACGGTGCGGACCCGGATCGCGTCTTCAACTACGACGTATTTGCGATAAACGTGACGTCGGGCGCGCAGCGTCAGATTACAAAAACCGCATCGCCTGAATATCAGCCGGTATGGTCTCCCGACGGACGCCGCATCGCGTACCTCGGCACCAAGCGTTCCCTTACGTCGTCCGAGACGACGATGGAGGACACGCACGTCTGGGTGATGAACGCCGACGGATCGAATCGCCGAGAGGTCGGCATATCGGTCGACAATCGCCAGCGCGCACCGCGGTGGTCTCGCGACGGTACGTCACTGTATACGGTGGTGCAGGTGCACGGCGACAGCAAGCTGTATCGCATTCCCGTGGATGGCGGCTCGCCGCGCGTGGTCGTGGGTGATGAGGGCCAGATCGGGTCGTGGTCGCTCATGTCGGATGGCGGACTGATCTACGCGTTTGCCTCACCGACCGAGCCCGCGACGCTTCGCGAGATGACTGCGTCTGGTATTGCGCACGACATCGTTCGACTCAACAGCGAATTGCTCGCGAAGCGCCGTATTGCGCCTGTGGAGCGCTTCACGTTCAGGTCGCGCGACGGTCTGCAGGTGGAGGCGTATTTTACCGCGCCGCTGGATCGCAGGAGCGGCTCGAAGTATCCGCTGATCGTGCAGATCCACGGAGGGCCGCACGGAGCGCAGGGATCCGCGTTCAATGACAAGGCGCAGGTGTATGCCGCGCATGGCATGGCGTCGCTGATGGTGAATTACCGCGGCTCGACGGGATACGGCCAGAAGTTCGCAGACGCGATCTTCAAGGACCAGGACGGCCGTGAGGCCGAGGACGTGATGGCTGGCGTCGACGCTGCGCTTGCGCGCTATTCGTGGCTCGACTCCAGGCGCATGGGAGTGGAGGGAACGAGCTACGGCGGCCAGCTTGCCGACTGGCTGGTCACCCAGACCAATCGTTTCGCAGCCGCGATCCCAACCGCCGGCATCTCCAATCTGATCAGCTTCAACTACATGTCGTACTACCACGACTATCTGGCCGTGGAGTTTGGCGCGTACCCTCACGTGGGCGCGCTGATGGACACGCTGTGGAAGCGGAGCGCGCTGCGCTACGTCTCCCGCGTGAAGACGCCGGTGATGCTGGTGCACGGTGAGAATGACAACGACGTGCCGATTGCGGAGGCGGAACAGTTCTACATAGCACTGAAGGACGTCGGTGTGCCTGTGGTGATGATTCGTTATCCGCGCGAGGGGCACGGAGTGCGTGAGACGAAGCACGTCATCGATTTCATCGACCGCAGTATCGCGTGGTACAATCGCTGGTTTTCTCATTCGGGCCCAAGGGAGGGTTGATGTCGAAAAGATCAAGTAGCCGCTGGCTACTGTTCGCGATGTTGTCGTTTACGGGGGCAGGCGTTGCCGGAGCACAAGCAGGCGCGACGTCACAGGGAACTGCAACAATCACTGGAACAGTCGTCGACTCGGCGGGACATGCACCGATCGCCGGAGTTCAGGTTTCCGCCGGTCCGGCAGGCGTGACGTCGGGAACCGCGATAAAAGGCGCGCTCACTGCGCCGAACGGACGATTCACGATTACCGGCGTTCAGCCCGGAGCGGTGACTGTCCGGGCGCGCTTGCTCGGCTTTGCGCCGGCAGTGCGGCAGGTCAACGCGACTGCAGGAATCGTCACGAGGGTGGACATCGCGCTGATGCACCAGACCGCGCTGCTCGATCAGGTGGGCGTAACCGGTACGGCCGGAGCAACGCAACGTCGCGCAGTCGGTAACGTGATCGAGAGCATAAAGGCGACCGATATCGTAACCGTCGCGCCAGTCACCACTATCGGTCAGCTGGTGGAAGGTCGCACGCCGGGTCTCACGGTGCTGCCGTCATCCGGACAGGTCGGTACCGGATCGCAGCTTCG
>Ga0157370_10009521_pt1 | contig 10363 bp, 9 predicted proteins | sample C35metaG_FD_113463 | JGI IMG/M metagenome (GOLD analysis project Ga0157370, IMG submission 113463) | Corn rhizosphere microbial communities from Kellogg Biological Station, Michigan, USA - C3-5 metaG | ecosystem: Host-associated > Plants > Roots > Rhizosphere > Soil | place: USA: Michigan... | reverse complement strand
GGTCCGCCGATGGTCTGCTCCCAGAGCACCTTGCCCGAAACCGCGTCCAGCGCGCGAACCCTGCGGTCCAGGTCTCCGAAAAACACCAGTCCGCCGGCGGTCGCGAGTACGGCTCCATTGATCGGCGCGGCGCCTTTATATATGTGCTCGATCTTGCCGGTCGCGAGATTGATCTTCGAAATGCCCGAGAATTCGGCGGGATTCGACCCTTCGCGAGCCTTGCCGTTGCGCACGGGACGAACGGTGGGGAACATCGGACCCGTCTGCATGTCCAAACATGTGTCCACCCACGGCGCGTACAGGGAATTAGTCACCGGGCTATAGGCCTGCGACCAGTAGCTGCGCGTGTTGAAAAAGCAGATCGTCTTATGTTGACTCGGACCGGTGAAGATCAGGCTTTCGTTCAAGTGAACCTTGCCGTCGGGGTCCACTTTGTCAATCAGGAAACCCGGAATATCGAAGGGCCATGGGTTGGCCCACAGAAACTCGCCCGTATGACGATCCATGGCGAAGACTCCGCCGGATTCGCCGGTCGCGACCACCACGTCGCGCTTCTCGCCCGGTTTGATTTTATTGTTGAACCACTTCGCTGTCGCCGACGTGGGATTGAGCGTGGTCGACGCCAGGAGGCGGTCATCGGTCCAATCCTCATCCCAATCGTCGCCGGCCAGGTGCTGGTAATACCAATTCAATTTCCCGGTATCGGCATTGATGGATACAGTGGAATCGCTAAAAAGATCGACCGGCCCCGAGGTGGGAACCGAGAAGGGATCGCCATGGCGCTCCATGCGCGTATTCGGCGTGGGATTCGCCACGCCGTAAATGACGGAATTTGTGGAGGGATCATAAGTTCCAGGACCGCCCCAAGTGGAGGCAAAGCGCTTGTCGTCCGGTGTATTGCCCCAGGAGTCGCCGCCCGGTTCGCCGGTGTTGGCTGCCGTAGCGAACTTCCACAGTAGTTTTCCGGTCTTGGCGTCATGCGCCGAGATGTAGCAATTCACGTGGTTGCCGGTGCAGGACCCGCCCGAAATAATCTTGTCGCCAGCCACGATAGCGCCCGAAATATTTCCGCGCGTATCGGTCTTGGTTTCCCAACGCATCTCGCCGGTCTTGGCGTCCAGCGCGACCAGGAAACTGTCCGGCGTGGTGGTGTAGATCATGTCCTCCCACATGCCGATGGTCTTCGCGCGCGCCTGAGCCGCCTGGTTGGCGGGAAGCTTGCGCTGGTATTCCCAGATGAGATTGCCGTTGGTCGCATCGAGCGCCTGGATCGCCGCGCCCGGAGCCATCAGGTACATCACGCCGTTGTGCACCAGAGGGATACCTTCTTGCGCGCCCGCGCCCTGGCCGCGCGTCCATACCATGCGCAGCTGATCGACGTTGCTTTTGTCGATTTGCTTGAGAGGCGAATACCGCTGCGCATCGTACGTGCGGTTGTACATCAGCCAGTCGTTGGGACTGGGATTCAGCAGCATGTCCTTAGTGACAGGCACGAAGGTTCGTGGTTGCGCGAGCAACAATTGTGCCAGCAACAAGCCAGACGCGGATAGTAAACCGATGATGTGAGCTCTCATCTTTTAAACCCTTCTTGGGCTAGCGTTGATTATACGCAGAACTGGTCGAACGCGTCGGTGAGCAGCCCAGCGATCTGCTGCGGATCCCGGCGTTCAATATCGCTGCGGTGCAGCACGTAGACCGGCTTGCCATCCTGGAACAAAGCCATAAAGGGAGATGAGGGCGGATATTCGACTAGAATATCGCGCAGGTGAGCCACGGCGGCTTCATCGCCACCCGCGAAGACAGTAGCCGTTTTCGAAGGGCGTACCGGATGCTGAAGCGCCATTCCGACAGCGGGACGAGCTCGGCCAGCCGCGCAACCGCAGACGGAATTCACCACCATCAGCACGGTGCCGTGTCCAGGTGCGAGAACGCGGTCGACGTCGGCCGGCGTCCGGGCCTCCTCGACGCCGTATTGAGTAAGGTCCGCCCGCATGGGGGCGATCAGGTCTTGAGAGTATGCCACGGTTCAATTTTAACAGCGGTCCCGGCGCCTTGTATCCTTTTTGACTCGGAAACGCCTTTTTGACATAATATTTCGCGTACTTGGATGCTGTTTGTCTCCAATGACAGTCAGGAGTGCTCCGGTGAAGAAGCTTTTCGTTGGAAATCTGCCGTACGGTGCGAACGAGACCGATGTCCAGAGTCTCTTTGCAGATGCAGGCGTGAATGTGGACTCGGTGACGGTGATGCGCGATCGCTTTACAGGTCAGGCCCGAGGCTTTGGCTTCGTGGAGATTAACGATGACGCCGCCGCGCAGCGCGCCGTCGATACTTGCCACGGGAAAGAACTGATGGGCCGAACGCTGGTGGTGAACGAAGCCCGTCCCATGGCTCCGCGCGAGGGTGGCGCGGTACGTCCTCCGCGACGGTAGAGTCGATGCGGCCGCATCAAAACGGCCGCTACTTATTGTGGTTTGAGTTTCCGCGCTAGAAAATCGCCCGCTGCGCGATAAGCCTTGATCCAGCTCTCTTCCAGCAGGAATTCGTGTACTTCTCCGGGGAAGATGAGTTCTTCGAAATCCACGCCTTGGGCTCGCAGAGCTTCCACCAGCCGTTCCGTCTGATTGAAGGCGACGTTGCGATCGTCATCGCCATGAATCAGTAGCACGGGCGAGTGCCAGTTCTTCACGTCGGCCAATGGCGACGATTGCAGCGCCGTACGCTCGATTTCGCGGAGCTCATCCACATTGAGTGCGGTGAGCTGGCGATCCCCGCGAATGCTCCAGTCCTCGACGCCGTGCATGTCCACGCCCGCAGCAAATAAGTTGCTGGCCCGTGCCAGCGCCATGGCGGTCAGATAACCTCCGTAAGATCCGCCCCACGCGCCGATGCGTTTGGGATCGACGTCCGGCCGAGAGGCCATGTAGAGTCCCGCGCCCATGACATCGTTAAAGTCGCTGCCTCCGGAGTTGCCGAAATTCAGAGCTTCGCGAAAATTCAGTCCGTAGCCGATGCCACTGCGATAGTTCACGCTGAGCACGACAAATCCACGGGCGGCCAGATACTGGTTCATCGCATAGGCATTCGAGTAATAACCCCGGTAGTGATAGCCCAGCAGCATCTGCCGCCTTGAGCCTCCGTGAAAGAAGATCACGGCTGCGTGTTTGGCTGCGCCATTCGCCGGGGGCAAGAAAAGCTGGCCGTGGATCGGAAGGCCATCCGAAGCAGGGAAGATCACCTGCTGGGGCTTGACCAGATCTTTAGGGAAATCCGCTGGTATGGAATCGGGCGCCAGATCGCGGACTGGCGCGTTGCCGATCTTCACTGCCGCACGGCTGATTTCGGTGGCGCTTGAACGCAGGAACGCGATGGCTCCGCCGGCTACGTCCACTGGTCCCCATTCAATCCCTTCGCCAAGTTGCGATCCGAGAATCGGTGACACCTTGCCGCCTGATGCGGCCACGCGCCACACGTGGCGGCGATCGATATCGTCCTGATTGGAAGAGAAGAGTATTTCGCGCCGATCGCGCGAGAGCGAGACCTGCTCGATTTCAAACTCGCCGGGAGTCAGTAGCTGGGCGTATCCGGCATCCGCCGGTACCGAATAAAGATGGAGCCAACCGTCGCGCTCCCAGGGAAACACCAGACGGTCACCGTCGGCCCATAGGATCTGACTTTCCGCCTCCATTCCGCGAAACGCGCTGCCGGGGCCTTTTTCGGCATGCCACACAGCACGGCCCGCCCCGGTCGTCGCATCCGCGATTCGAATGGACCACGGAGTTGCCGTGTCACGAAGCGGACCGACGGATATCGCGGAAGAATACGCGCGGCGTACAAATGCAATGCGGCGGCTATCCGGACTCCATACGGGGGAGTTGTCGTGATCGACGCTGGGATCCAAGTAGGTGACGGATTTGCTTGCCATCCGGTAAACGCCGATGAAGCTGTGATCGCCGCGATAACTGGTGAATGCGAGCGCGGCGCCATCAGGCGACCATTGCAATTCATACGAGGAAGCCTTGGTGTGAACCGCCTCGGCTGGCTTCGCGCCGGTCTTTTCCGCGTCCAGCGTGGTCATCCAGATCTGGCCGTTTTTTAGGAATGCAACACGGCCGTCGCGCGAAACGGTGGGCCCGTGGCCGTCGCTCAGTTTCCTGGGAGCACCACCATCGAAGGGGATTGCGTAGACGGCCTGCTCCGGCGTCTCAGGAAGATTCCTGGGATTCGGAATATCGCCGTTGGTTTCGAGATCGCCACCGCGTGTGTACACCAGAAAACGTCCGTCGGCGCTCCATGCCAGCTCGCCCAAGTCCTGGCCGTCATCATCCTTATAAGAGGTGAGCCGGCGACCCTTGAAATCCGGGGCGGCGGCCACCCAAAGGTTTCTTGCTCCGGCTTCGTCCAGGATCCAGGCGACTTTGCCCCCGCCGGGTGCCGCCACCAGCTCCGATGCGAATGGAGCGTTCAGATACCGTTCAATGGGATCGGCCCCAAATATAGGGCTGAGCGCCAGCAAACAAGCGAGAAGCGATTTACCCACGAGCCGATTCTCGCATAGTACTAAGGCGCTGATAGATCTAAAGCTCATCCACTAGCCTGTCGATCATTTCTCTGGAAAGGACCACCATGCGCTTTTTGACTCTCTCCACACTCACGATTCTTACCGGCGGGCTCCTGGCAGCCGCCGATTCGACGATTGTTACCTATATCGACGGAAACGTCGCCGGGCTTTCGCCCAATACCGGCGCGACTTTGTACCTGAATAACCCGCAGTCTTTGGAACTGAAGACTGCGCTACATAGCGTTCAAATCCCGTACGCGCAGATTTCGAAAGCGGAGCTGGGATCGGTTACGCCTCACACGCCGGAACCGGAGCCTTTGTATAAGGTCTGGGCGCTGCCCAAGCGGCTGGTCAAGACGGAAACGCAACAGATGAAGCTGGCCTTTACGGGCGAAAATGGCCGGGATCAGATTATGACGATTGAGATGTCGAAGACATCCGTAGATGGCGTGCTCGGCATCATCGAACGTTATAGCCCAAAAGTCGCCAACACCAGCTGGTGGGGCGATGGCTACTGGAAGACTACTCGTAACCGGGATACCTGGGGCGGAGCTGGTACCGTCGCACAGAAGTAGACGCGCACAGCAAAGAACAATCCGGCAATAGAAAGGGCGGACCCGTGAGGGCCCGCCCTTGTCGTTTACAAGGAGAAACTAGTTGCGCGTCTGTTGAACTTTGGGGGACGAGATGTAGCCCGCGATCATATCCTTCTTCACTTCGTTCACGACGATCTCAAACGGCTGGGTCGCCCGGCTCAACATGAACTGCACCGGCTCATTGATGGTTTTATCTTTCTTCTCGACCAGCTTGTCATCGGCAATCAGCTCGATGGTGTAGCGGTTCTTTTTCATGTCGGCCGCCTTCAGGCGCATCTGGACATCACCGACTTTACGTGGCGTCTTTTCCTTGGTCAGCCGGAATTCCGTGTAATTACGCTCGCCTAGAGCGCGCAGGGCCGCCAGTTCTTTGCCGTTGGTCGCGATCAGTCCGCTTTGCACCCCGAGATCGCCCTTCGTACTCTTGAGGTCGGAAATGGTCTTTTCGAGTTCAGCTTTTGTGGCAGCAGCGTCGGTCTTGACGCTGGCCAAATCCGTGGAGACTTCGCCCACGCGCGTCTTCGTGGTGTTGGCGTCGTCCTTCACCTTTGAAACTTCGCCTGTAACGCTGGAAACGGCGGCGGCGGTTTCAGCCACTTTCGCGGCTTGGTCCTGTTGAGCCTTCTCCAGTTTCGCAGCCAGTTCATCGGCATGCTTGCTGGCATCGATCTTGGCTTGGCCGGCCAGAATGCTGGCCTGGCGGCGCGCCTCATCCATCTGCGTCTTCAGCGAATCGACGGACTGGCGATTGGTTTTGCTCGAAACCGCGGTGGTTTCGTGCACTTTCGCAATCTGGTCCATCAAGGCATCGCGCGTGGTTTCCAACTCCGAGCGGACCTGCCGAACCTCATAGAACTGGTATAGGGATGCTCCCACCAGAGCTACCACGGCCCCAAAAAGTATTGGAATCTTCGGGCTGGAAGAACTGCCGGAAGGATCAAAGCTATCGCTCACAGTGTAGTCTCCTTTACGGAACTCTCGACCTATTTTAGCAGTAGCATTAGAGTACTAGTAGAGTGGGTCGGGAACAGGATGCACTGCCTGGGTAAACGCCTGATTGTGCCGGAAGTCCTCGATACGCTGCCGCCGGATCAGGCCCGTGCGAGTTTAGCCGACCTGGTACGGATCAACCGGTACTGGGGAGGGCATTCGACGCTCCGCAGCCTGCTCCGGCAGAACGTTCCGGACGGCCAGCCGTTTTCGATTTTGGATGTCGGGGCAGCGTCCGGGGACATGGGAGCCTGCATCGAACGGTGGTATCCGGCAGCGAAGGTTACCTTGCTAGATTACCTCGAAACACACCTAAAGAGCTCTTCGGGACAGCGAGTCGCCGGCGATGCGTTCCGCCTGCCGTTTCGCGCCGGGAGCTTCGACTACGTCTTCTGTTCCCTGTTCCTGCATCATTTTTCAGACGACCGCGTGGTCGAGCTATTGCGGAATTTCGGAGCGCTGGCTCGCAAAGCCGTCCTGGTGATCGACCTGGAGCGGAATCCGATTCCGTATTACTTCATTGCCTGGAGCCGCCCGTTGCTGGGCTGGGATCCCGTGACGGTGCATGATGGGGCGATCTCAGTGGAGGCGGCATTTCATCGTAGGGAGCTGGAGGATTTGGCTCGGCAAGCTGGGTTGCGGAGTCCAGAGGCGCGGGTGTTCCGGCCGGCCTTCCGAATAGCGCTGGCCGCGGGGTCAGCTTGATGTTTTCAGCTCAGCTTTGGCTTGGCGGCCCCAAGCTGACGTGTATCGCCGGCGGTGGGGCGGGGACGTGCGGGCGGCTTCGATTGCGCGCTGAAATGCGTCGCGGGCTTCCGCAGTGCGCCCGAGCTTTTTGAAGGCTATGCCCAGCCAATACAAACCCTCGGGATCGAACTCGCGGCGGTCGGTATATTTCTGAAGCTCGGCAAGCGCCTGTTCGGTTTTCCCAAGTTGCAGGTCGGCCGCGCCCAGGCCGCGCCAAGCCTCGCTCGAGGAATGCTTGTCGTCCAGAGCCAAAACGGCGGCGAAGTGCCGGCGGGCGTCTTCGTAGCGCTTCTGCTCCAGGGCGATGATGCCCAATTGATGTTGCGCATCGGTCTCGCTCGGATCGATTTCGATGGCTTTTGTGAACCGGGAAATCGCTTCCGCGTAATTGCGGCGCTGCTGATAGATCAATCCGAGCTGGTAGTGCGCATCGGAATCGCGCGGATTGACCGTCAATGCGTCCAGGTTCCGCCGGAAGTTTTGGCCCGAGCGCAGGCCGCCACCGAGGCCCCTGAACATATCGAGATTGGGACGGAACAGGAAATACAGCCAGAGGAGTACGAGCGGTGAGGCGAAATAAGACAGCATTCCGCCGAAGGTTTCGTAGGCGACATAGCCTGCGACGGTAGCGATCAAGCCGCCCAACACGGTTCCAATGGCTTTGCCGATTCCCGCGCCGAAGACGGTGCGAACGGCGACGGCAGCCAAGGCCACGAAATATAGATCCATAGCCAGGTGGATCCAGAAAATGAACGCAGGTGCGAGGAAGCTGGCGAGCACGCCCGGAATGCTGGCGGCGATCCAGCACATCAAGGCACAGACGAGCAACGGGGAATAGTCGCGGCGAAGCACGACTCCGATGCTGCCGAGGTGATCCCATAGCGATATGATCGCGACACATGCAGGCACGAAAAGCACCGCCAGGAGCACCGGGCGGCTGATACCTTCGCCTGACGGTATCAAGCCCAAAACCGCGGCCACCACGACCGCCAGGATAAGGCTCCCGGAGTCCAGAATCTTACTCAGCGCGCGGGAGGGCCGGTAATAAAGTTGAAGCAGCGTGCCAAGGTTTTCAACCATCTGGGTTAAGATTCTATCGGAAGTGCCTACCGTGTATAATCACCTCTGGGAGGACGATGAGTAAAGAAGATTGCATTGAAGTCACTGGAACTGTAGTTGAGAAATTTCCCAGCGGCCTGTTCAGTGTCCAGTTGGATCAAGAGCGTAGTGTGCTGGCGCACCTCGCTGGCAAACTCCGCCGCAATCGTATCCGGGTTCTGGCTGGCGATCGGGTCACTTTAGAGCTTTCCCCGTACGATTTAACCAAGGGACGCATCACCTACCGCCATAAATAACGCAGTGTTTCCCAACTCTTAGCACTGCGCCCCCCATTAAGCCACGCACGGCACACGGAGAATGAAGTGTGCGCGGCCAACCCATTCCAATCCGTCCCCGTCGGAACGTCCTGAGTTTCACCACTCCTACAAGCGGGCGGGAGGAACTCACGCAGCAGCTTGCGACCCGCCTCGTTGGTCAGACTCACGCCATCGCGGAGATTGTTCCTTACGTGCAAATGTATCGTGCGGGGCTGGCGCCTGAAGGGCGCCCGGCGGGAGTATTCCTGCTGCTGGGTCCCACCGGTACCGGCAAAACGCGGACGGTAGAGGCGCTGGCGGATACGCTGCACGGGAATGAGAAAAGCCTCCTTCGCATCGACTGCGGCGAGTTCCAGATGGAGCATGAAATCGCCAAACTAATCGGCGCACCTCCGGGATATCTGGGGCATCGGGAAACGCCTCCGATGCTAACGCAGCAGAAGCTCGGGGCGGTCACCAGCGAGGGATCGCATCTGGCGCTGATCCTATTCGATGAAATCGAGAAGGCCGCGCCCAGCATGACCCGCTTGCTCTTGGGGGTGCTGGATAAAGCGGTGTTGCGGCTGGGCGATAACACGTCGGTCAACTTCGAGCGGACGCTGATTTTTCTGACCAGCAATCTGGGGGCTTCGGCGATGCGGAAGGAAGTGCTGCCGGATTTCGGTTTCGGCGCGGCCGTTCCGGGCTCCGGGGAGGGAACACTGCGGAAATTGTCGAGTATTGGGTTGGCCGCTGTTAAGCGGAAGTTTTCTCCCGAATTCGTCAACCGGATCGACGCGGTGATCACGTATCAGCCGCTGGATGCCGAGGCGCTGGATGTGATTCTGGATCAGCAGATCGCGGCTCTGGAGCGGCACATCGCGCATCGGCTAGAAGAGCGAGCTTTCACGCTGGAACTTGACGCAAGTGCGCGGAGGTTTCTGTTGGCGAGAGGCACCAGCCGCGAATACGGGGCTCGGGAGTTGAAGCGGGTGATTCTGCGCAAGCTGACGCAGCCGCTGGCGGTTATGATGGAGAGCGGTTCGATCCCACCGGAGTGTGTGGTGCAGGTGGTGCACCCGGGCAATGCGGAGCAGTTGAACTTGAGCGTTACGGGGAACTAGCAAAGCGGCACCGATATAGTAAAGACAGTGGTCCCCCGAATAATTGGCGCCGTTCTACTTGCCACGCCGGTGATCGCGCAGCAGGTTACCTTCTACCGCGACGTCCTGCCGATCTTGCAGAATCGCTGCCAGGAGTGCCATCGCGAAGGGCAGATGGCTCCCATGGCGTTTTCGACTTACCAACAGACGCGGCCGTGGGCCAAAGCCATTCGCGAAGCGGTACGCACAAACAAAATGCCGCCCTGGTTCGCGGATCCGTGCTGCGGGAAATTTGCCAATGACCGTTCGCTCACGGCCGCCGAGCGCGAGACCCTGGCACGTTGGGCAGACTCAGGCGCGCAGCAAGGGAGGGAAGCGGACGCTCCTGCGCCCAAGTCCTGGCCGGAGGGATGGAACATAGGCGCGTCGAATACGGCACCCGACGCCGTGATTGAAATGCCGCGCGCGTTTCGTGTCCCGAAGACAGGAGCAGTCGAGTATCAATACTTCATCGTGCCCACGGGATTTCAGCAGGATCAGTGGGTGCAATCGGTCGAGGTGCGTCCGAGCGAGCGTAGAGTAGTGCATCATGCCGTTGTTTACATTCGCGAGCCCGGCGATACCTGGACGCGTGGCCCGACCAAGGCCGACATCCTGGCGGTATATGCTCCTGGCAGTGCACCGGACGTGTATCCGGCGGGTATGGCCAAGCTGGTGAAGGCCGGATCCGATCTGGTGTTCGAGATCCACTACACGCCTTCAGGCAAGGCGGTCGACGATCGGATCAAGGTCGGGATGGTGTTTGCCAAGACGCTTCCGGCCAAGCGCGTTCTCACGCTGCAAATGGATAACGAGAAATTCCTGATCCCTGCGGGGGAGCGCGATTTCCGGATCAGCGTGTGGGGCACTCTGCCGAATGATGCGCTGCTGCTGGGATTCTTCCCACACATGCACTTGAGGGGGACAGCGTTCGAGTACACCAGGATCAGGGACAACGGGCTTCCGGAGACG
>Ga0157370_10009520_pt1 | contig 10364 bp, 9 predicted proteins | sample C35metaG_FD_113463 | JGI IMG/M metagenome (GOLD analysis project Ga0157370, IMG submission 113463) | Corn rhizosphere microbial communities from Kellogg Biological Station, Michigan, USA - C3-5 metaG | ecosystem: Host-associated > Plants > Roots > Rhizosphere > Soil | place: USA: Michigan... | reverse complement strand
TGGAATGCAAATCGATAGCTGCGTAAAGTGACATGGCTGCCTCCTGTCGCTGGGCGACGTCGAAACCGTGGTAGTTCCAACGTACCGCCAAGCGCAGGAGGCGGCGACATGAGTTTTCAGAGGAAATCAAACGGCGTCCGGCTGATGGTTGGGAGCCATCGAAACCCGACTGCAGCGCCGCGCCGGTCCCGCCAGGGTCGGCCGTCTGCGCGCGGCAACCAAATCAGGAGAAAGCGCACTCTGCCCCTGAGGTTTGCCCTGCTGAGGTTCGTCAGCGGTCAATGCCCGCCAGCAGCGCCGTGAAGCGCGGGTGGTCGTGCAGCGAATCGAGTTCGCTGTCGTGCTCCATCCAGGCGGCGTCGCCCCAGCCCAGCTCCACCGCCTTTTCCAGCAGCGCGATGGCGCGGTCGGCGTCGCCTTGCATGGCGTAGAAACAGGCGCCGTTGTACAGCACCACCGGCTCGTCGCGTCCCTGGGTCAGGGCCTGCTCGCTCATCGTGATGGCTTTCTGCTTTTCGCCGACTTGGCCGAGGTTGTTGGCGCCGATCTGCAGCGCACGCGTGTCGTGGGGGTTCAACTTGAGATGCCGTTCGACGGTGTTGAGCAGGCCCAGGCGCGCCTTCATTTCGTCCTGCTTCCGGCCGAGCGAAGCATAAGCCTGGGCCAGGAAAACCGGCGCCTGGTAGTCGGCCGGATTGACTTCCATGGCTTTCAGGTAGAGCTGGGCTGCCTTTCCGTAATCTCCTTGCGAGGAGCAGGCAAGCCCGTAGTAGTAATAGGCCTCGAAAAGATTGGGGTTGAGGGCGATCGCGGCATCGAACTCCAGCGTGGCCTCGTTGTACCGTTCGCTGATGAACATGGCCAGGCCGCGCGAGGCGTGCGCTTCGGCCGAATCCGCATCGAGCGCCAGGGCCTGTTCACTGGCCCGGTTGGCTCGCGCCGCGTTCTCGGAGCTGGCTTCGGCGTAGCGGTAAAGCATCGAGAAGGCGTCGGCCATGCCGGCATACGCCAGCGCGTATTTGGAGTCCACGGCGATCGCCTGCTCGAACATGCGGATCGCATGCTCGTAGTCGCGTCGCGCCATCGAGTACATGTAGCTGCGGCCGCGCAGGTAGTAGTCGTAGGCTTCCGGGTCGGAGGTGGCGACAAATTGCATCGCGCGGCGCTCCCTGGGCGTCAGTGTCACCTGCAGCGCCTTGACGATGCTGTGGGCGATGTCGTCCTGGATCGCGAACACGTCCTTCATCTCGCGATCGTAGGTTTCCGACCACAGGTGCGAATCGGACGCGGCGTCGATCAACTGCCCGGTGATCCGCACGTGTTCGCCGACGCGACGCACGCTGCCCTCCAGCACGATGTCGACGCCGAGTTCCTGCGCGACGGCGGGAATGCTGACCTGCCGGCCCTTGAAGTTGAACGCGGACGTACGCGAGGCCACCTTCAGTTGCGGCAGTTTGCTCAGCAGGTTGAGGATCTCCTCGGAAATGCCGTCGCTGAAGTATTCGTTGTCCGCGTCGCCGCTCATGTTGACGAAGGGCAACACGGCGATGGTGCGGCGGTCGGATTCGGGCTTCGCCATGGCCGGCGCAGGCGCTTCGACGGCCGGTGTCGCGGTGATCGACGGGGCTGCCGTCCGCGCGACGTTCGCATCGGCGTCCTTGCCCGGCGGCGACGGCGTGGTCTTCTCCACGCCGTGCGGACCCAGATCGAACATCCAGCCCATGATCACCGCGATCGGGAAGCCCAGCCCGATCAGCACGATGACCAGCTTGACCGACCAGTCCGGCAGGTTCAGCGGAGGCAGCACGGTGGAAGCCACTTCGATGATGATCCAGCCGACGACGACATAGACCACCGCCACGCGGATCACGCGACGGCGACGCAGTTCGCCGAAAAAAGCGCCGAGGGCCGATGTCGTGGCGGGTTCGCTCATGCGTCGTTCCACGCCTGTGCCGACCACCCGTCAGGCCTGGTCGTCATGGCAGCATCGGAGTGCCTGGTCGGAACCATGTCCCCTCGCACAGGTGACCCATACCGGGGCGAGTCTACTCCCGCTGGTTGCGTTAGTGACCATCCCGGGCAAGCCCCGCCTTGGCGGTGTCTCTGCAAAGCTTCGCCGCGGCGCAGGTACCCGCACTGCTGGCGCTCATTGCGTGGGTGGTGGCGTCACTATCGTGTTCTGGTCCTGCGTGATCAACCACCGCGTGCCGCGCTTGACCAGGACGAACGTGCGTATGTGCCGTTCATTCACGTGCCTTATGCCGTCGGGGCTGGTGAACGTGCTCATGCGACTGGTCACGGTCGCCACCGCCGCATCCTTGTTCGCAAGGCGCACATCCAGCTTTTCGATGTTGTCCGACACGCCGCTCAGAAACGTGCCATGCACTTCATGCAACTCCTTGAGCACCTCGGCGCGCCCGTGAGTCCGGCCGCCATGGGGATTAATGTGGTTCCAGTCCTCGGTGGTGAAAGCATCGGCATGGTCGAACCCGTGGGAGTTGAAGGCGGCGTAGAACGCCTGGACCGTCTGGCGCACGGCCGCCTCGGAACCGGGGGTTTGCGCGGGCACCATGGTGGGCAAGGCCAGCATGACGAGGGCGACGATGAGAGATTTCATGGTTTCTCCGAAGGTTCAATGGGTCCGATGCTGGAAACCTGCGGTCATCATTGACACGGGTTTTCAGGCCTTGTTTCGCCACATTCCCGGCGGTGGTCGGCTGTCCAGTCCAGCCTTCCTGCGCATTGGCCGGCAGCTTGATATCAATCGACCTGCATTCCCGCGCGCTCAACAACACCGCCCCCCGCCTCCCTTGTATCGCGCCTCCTGCCGCTCGCGGAAGAACTCCTCGTAGCTGGGCACCTTGCGCCCGGGATGATGTTCGCGCAGGTGCTTCACGTAGACGTCGTAGTCGGGCACGCCGCAGCACAGGCGGGCGGTGGTCACCGCCCACTTGCGCATGGATTGAAAGATGGCGTTCATCTCAGTTGGCCACGCTGCTCAGCGCCACGTATGGCTCCTCGTGCGCGGTGGTGTGGTTGGTTTGCCAGGCCTTGATGAGCGCGCGCAGGCAGAACAGCACCATGACCACGATCAGCGCCATGAACAGGCCGGTGAGCGCCATGTCGACATAGTTGTTGGTGACGATCTGCTGCATGGCGGCCGGGGTCTTGGCCGGAGCCAGCAACCGACCCTGCTGCAGGGCGGCCGAGTACTTGTTGGCGGCGGCGGTGAAGCTGATCGGGCCGGCCAGCTTTTCGTAGCCGGCGGTGAGCGTGCAGATGATCAGCCACAGGGCAGGAATGCCTGGCACCAGCACATAGCGCTCGCGCTTGAGCTTCACCACCACCACCGTGGCCAGCATCAGCGCGATCGCAGCCAGCATCTGGTTGGCGATGCCGAACAGCGGCCACAAGGTGTTGATGCCGCCCAGCGGATCGACCGCACCCTGATAAAGGAAGTAGCCCCATACCGCCACGCAGATGACGGTGGCCAGCAGGTTGCCGGTCCACGATTCGGTCTCCTGCAGCGGCTCGTGGATCAGCCCGGCGATTTCCTGGATCATGAAGCGGCCCACGCGGGTGCCGGCGTCGACCGTGGTGAGGATGAACAGCGCTTCGAACAGGATCGCGTAGTGGTACCAGAACGCCATCATGCCGCCGCCGGGCAAGATGTTGTGCAGCAGCTGGGCCATGCCCACGGCCAGCGTCGGCGCACCGCCGGCGCGGCTGAGGATGCTGTTCTCGCCGATGTTCCTGGCCGTCTGGATCAATTCATCCGGCGTCACCACGAAGCCCCATTGGCTGATCGTGGTGGCCGCTTCCTGCACGGTGCTGCCGATGATTGCGCCGGGTGAATTCATCGCGAAGTACACGCCGGGATGCAGCGAGGCGGCGGCGACCAGCGCCATGATCGCCACGAACGCCTCCATCAGCATGCCGCCGTAGCCGACCAGGCGCGCCTGGCCTTCGTTGGCCAGCAGCTTGGGCGTGGTGCCGGAGGCGATGATCGAATGCCAGCCCGATACCGCGCCGCAGGCGATGGTGATGAACAGGAACGGGAACAGGTTGCCGGAGAACACCGGGCCGCTGCCGTCGATGAACTTCGTCACTGCCGGCATCTGCAGCATTGGCGCGGACAGGAAGATCGCCAGCGCCAGCAGCGCGATGGTGCCGATCTTGAGGAAGGTGCTGAGGTAGTCGCGCGGCGCCAGCAGCAGCCACACCGGCAGCACCGAGGCGCAAAAGCCGTAGGCGATCAGCAGCCAGGCCAGTGCCTTCGCATCGAAGTCGAACAGCGGCGCCAGCGTGGCCGACTCGGCGACGAAACGGCCGGCCCAGATCGAGGCGAGCAGCAGCACCAGGCCGAGCAGCGACACTTCCAGGATCCGTCCCGGTCGGAACCAGCGCAGGTAGGCGCCCATCAGCAGCGCAATCGGAATCGTGGCGGCGACGGTGAAGGTGCCCCACGGGCTGTGCGTGAGCGCCTTGACCACCACCAGCGCCAGCACCGCCAGCACGATCATCATCAGTACCAGCACGCCGATCATCGCCACCAGGCCGGGCACCGGGCCGAGCTCCTCGCGCAGCATGTGGCCGAGCGAGCGCGCATCGCGGCGCAGTGACAGGCCGAGGATCATGAAATCCTGCACCGCGCCGGCGAACACCACGCCAAACAGGATCCACAAGGTGCCGGGCAGGTAACCCATCTGTGCGGCCAGCACCGGGCCGACCAGCGGGCCGGCGCCGGCGATCGCGGCGAAGTGATGGCCGAACACCACCCACTTGTCGGTGGGCACGTAGTCGAGGCCGTCGTTGCGCAGCACCGAGGGCGGCGCGCGGGTGGGGTCGAGTGCGAGCACCGAGTGTTCGACGAATTTGCCGTAGAAACGGTAGCCGATCACGAAGATCGCGATCGACGCGGCCACCAGCCAGATCGCGTTGATCGGCTCGCCGCGCCTGAGCGCCACCACGCCGAGGCAGAACGCCCCGACGATGGCGATGGCAACCCACAGGATCTTGCTGGCCGGGCCGGTCTGACGGGGCATGACGGCTTGCATGAGCGGTTCTCCTCGACGGTATGGCAAGAGTCGTCCCGCAGGCCGCGGCGGTCAATGCCGGATCGCGCCTGTTCGCATCGGCCAAGGGCGGCCCGCCGGGTGGAAAATCACGGTTTAGAAGGGCGTACACTGACTCCTCGTTCGGCCATCCAGGAGCTTGCCATGAACATCCGGATTCGTTATGTCGTGCTCGGTCTCGCGTTTGCCGCCGCCACCCTGCCGGCGGCCGCCGGCTCCGGCCAGTTCAAGGACCTGCTGAACAAGGTCAAGCAGTCGTCGCACGGATCCAATGCGTCACTGGGCAGCAACCTGCCGACCAGCGACATCGCCTCCGGCCTCAAGGAAGCGCTGGCCAAGGGCACCACCAACGCGATCAACAGCCTGGGCCGCGACGGCGGCTTCTGGAACAACCCGAAGGTGCGCATTCCGCTGCCGGGCAAGGTTGAACAGGCGGCCAAACTGGCGCGCAAGCTCGGCCAGGGCGCCAAGGTGGATGCGTTCGAGCTGAGCATGAACCACGCCGCGGAGAAGGCGGTGCCGCAGGTGGCGCAGATCTTCGGCGACGCGATCCGCAAGATGAGCTTGAGCGACGCGCGCGGCATCCTCACCGGCGGTGACCACGCGGCCACCGATTATTTCCGCCGCGTGGCCGGCGACGCGCTGACCGCACGCATCCATCCGATCGTGGTCAAGGCCACCGACAGCGTCGGGGTCACCCAGAAGTACAAGTCATTCACTTCCGGCAGCAGCGGCGGCGAGCTGGGCGGCATGCTGGGCAAGTTCGGCGGCGGCAAGTCGAACAAGGGTGGCGGCTCGCTGGATCTGGACAACTATGTGACGGAAAAGACCATCGATGGCCTGTTCACCGAAATCGGTGCCGAGGAACAATCGATCCGCACCAACCCCGGCGCCCGCACCACCGATCTGCTCAAGAAGGTGTTCGGCGGCCGTTGAACCCGTGTTGAACCCGCTTGCGGGTTCAACAAAATCAACATGACGCCCTGGCTCTGTGCTTCTCGCGGTTGAAGCGGTGAATCACGCGACTTGCATTGGCCCGCATCGACCCTAAATGATCAGGAGATGGCGATTCCACGTCGAGGCCGCGCATGATTCGTGACATCCTGAAAATGGGCGACCCCCGCCTGCTGCGCATCGCGCCGCAGGTGCCGGCGACGATGTTCGGCGGCGCCGAACTCGACACGCTGATCGCCGACATGTTCGAGACCATGCACGATGCCGGCGGCGTGGGCCTGGCCGCACCGCAGATCGGGGTGGACCTGCAACTGGTGATCTTCGGCTTCGAGCATTCGGAGCGCTACCCGGACGCGCCGGAAGTGCCGCGGACGATCCTGCTCAACCCGGTGATCACGCCGCTCTCGCAGGACATGGAGGAGGGCTGGGAAGGCTGTCTCTCGGTGCCCGGCCTGCGCGGCGCGGTCAGCCGTTACTCGCTGATCCGCTACGAAGGTGTCGACCCGCAAGGCCACCGCATCGAGCGCACCGCCGAGGGCTTCCATGCCCGCGTGGTGCAGCACGAATGCGATCACCTGATCGGGCGGCTGTATCCCTCGCGCATCACCGACTTCAGCAAATTCGGCTACACCGAGGTGCTGTTTCCGGGGCAGGATCTGGCGGACGAGTGAACCGCGACGGCGGCCTGCGCAGCGGCAGGCCGTTCGACGGAGTCGTCTCGCAGGCCGGATGCCGCCCCCAGCAAGGCAAATACCAGTGCGATGAAGCAGACACCGCTCCACCCGGCATGCGTCCACGCAAGGCCCGCGATCGCCGAGCCGAGCGCGCCGCCGAGAAAGAAGATCCCGGTGAACAGGCCGTTGATGCGACCGCGTGCTTCCGGTCGAAGCAGGTTGATCGCGCGCCGGCCCAGGGCCTGATCGGCGATCGTGCCCGCATCGAGCAGCACTGCGGCGAACACCAGCGCGGCCAGTCCGGAGAGAGTTGCGGTCGTGGCGTAGCCGCCGAACCACGCCAGGACCAACGCCAGCACGAGAATGGCGTGTGTGACGAAGGCGGTGCGTCGGCCGTGGCCGCGGTCGCCCAGTCGTCCGGCCAGCGGCGCGCTGACCGCGCCGCTCACGCCGGCCAGCGTGAACAGCGCGATGCCGTTCTGACCGAGCCCGAACGGTGCCGCCGCCAGCCGTAGCGCAACCAGACTCCAGAACGCATTGAACGCGGCGAAGCAGAGCGCCGAGGTCACCGCATGTCGCCGCAGCACGGGTTCTTCGCGCAGCAGCCCGAGCATCGAGCGCAGCAACGCCGCATAACGCGAGGCATGCGGTGGTTGCCGGCGTGGCAACGCGCGCGCCAGTGCGGCTGTCAGCACGGCGACTGCGACGGCCAGGACGGCGTAGCTGGCGCGCCAGCCGTAGTGCCCGGCGATCAGGCTGGCCAGTGGGCGCGACAGCAGCACGCCGAGGATCAGTCCGCTCATGATGTTGCCGATCACGCGGCCACGTTGCGCCTCAATCGTCATGGCAGCAGCCATCGGGATCAGCATCTGGATCGCGGCGGCGGTGAAGCCGGTGAGCATGCTTGCGGCAAGAAAGACCGGTACCGGCAGCGGGCATGCCGCGGCCAGCAGGCTCAAGGTGTTGGCGCCCAGCGTGACGAGCACCAGCCGGCGGTTTTCCAGCAGATCGCACAGCGGCACCAGCACGAACAGGCCGAGCGCGTAGCCGAGCAGGGTCAGCGTGGTCACCAGGCTGACAGCGGCGATGGACAGGCCCAGCGATGGCCCGATCAGGCCCACCAACGGCTGCGCCAGATACAGGCTCAGCACGATCACCGCGGTGGCGAGTGCGAACAGCCGCACCGGAACTTGCCCTGCCGTGGTGGCAACCGGCCGCGGCGCACTCATCGCACCGCCTCACCATAGGCGGCGAGCAGGGCCGCATCCTCGAACGAGCCGTGATGGTGTGCCTGCCGCCACGCATCATCGACGCGGCGATACAGCCGGCTGGTTCGGATCGCCAGATCCAGGTGCGTGCTGCCCTTGTCCAGCGTGCCGCGCTCGCGGCCCACCACGTAGAACAGGTCGCCGGCCTCGTGCAAGGTGAAATCGTGGAACGCCACCTGCACCCGCGCGTTGCCGGCGAAGATGCGCCCGTAAACCGCACGGATCGCCGGCCAGCCTCGTGCGATGCCGCCCAGCGGGTTGCTCATCGAAACCGTATCGTCGTCGTTCCAGTTGCGCGCCATCGCATCAAGATCGCGCTGATTGAACGCGCGGTAGAACCTGGCCAGCGCGGTCAGCGGATGGTCTGCGCCGAGGCCGGTGTCGGTGCCGTCGATGAAGGAAGGAAGCCTGGTGGCCATGGGTGTCTCCGGATCGGGCCGCGGTGGCCCGCATGGAGCGCATTCTTCGCCTCGCAACGAATCGGGAGAATACGTGCAAAGATGAAGTCATCATCTCGAAAACAGGGAGAATGCACATGGCCAGCCTCGACGACTACCGCGTCTTCATCGCCGTGGTGGAACAAGGCAACCTCAGCGCCGCCGCACGCCACCTGCATCGCTCGCTGCAAGCGGTCAGTCGCGCGCTGGCGGCGCTGGAGAACGAACTGGGCGTGGAGCTGATCCAGCGCACCACGCGGCGGGCGCAACCCAGCGCGGCGGGGCTGGCGTTCCACGCACGCTTGAAAACCGCCCTGGCCGACATCGACCTGGCCCGCTCGGAACTGGCCGAACACGGTGCGCGCATCGACGGCACGCTGCGCATCGGCGGCTCCACCCAGTTCAGCGCGCCGCACCTGGTGCCGGTGGTGGCGGCCTTCATGGAGCGCTATCCGGATGTCGACGTCGAGCTGGTGGTGGCCGACCATCGCGCCGACCTGCAGCGCGAGAAACTGGATGCCGCGGTGCGGCTGGGCGAGTTGCCTGACAGCCGCCTGCACGCGCGCCAGCTCGGCCTGCTGCGCGTGGTGACGGTGGGCGCGCCGGGCTACTTCGCCCGGCACGGCCGTCCGCAGACGCCGGCGGACTTGCGCCGCCACCAGTGCATCGTGCGCCGCTCGGCCGAGGAGGCGCGGCGCTGGAACTACAGGCGCGGCAACCGGCGGCACTCGGTGGACGTGCGCGGCCGCTTCAGCGCCGACAACGCGGCCGCCTGCAATGCAGCGGCCCTCGCCGGGCTCGGCATCGGCCTGGCCGCGTTGTGGCAGGTGCGCGGCCTGCTGGACCAGGGCCGGCTGGAAACCGTGCTGGACGACTGGCAACTGCCGGCGCAGGCGGTTCACATGGTGTGGCCGCCGGGCCGGCAACTGCCCGCACGCACGCGCGCCTTCATCGACTTCGTGGCGGCGCGCTGGACGGTAGAGCCACCAGGTTGAGCGATCACGCTTGTCGGCGGCAGGTCATCCATCCACCATCGCCTTTCATCCCAAGGAATGTTTCTGATGAGGCAGCTCCCGGTATCGATCGGCGCAAACAGCGGCGAATCGCGCAACCCTGGCATCGACCTGCTGCGCGGGCTGGCGATCGTGCTGGTGGTGTTCAACCACCTTGGCTTGCGCATTCCGCTGAAGCAGACCGCCCTGGCCGACGTGCTGCCGGCATGGTTTCTGAGCCGCTTGAACTACAACGGTTACGAGGCGGTGTTCGTGTTCTTCGTGATCTCGGGGTTCCTGATCGCGGGCAATGCGCTGCGCCGCTGGGGCAGCCTGGAGCGGATCGATCTGCGTATCTTCTATGCCCGGCGCTTCGCCCGCATCGTGCCGTGCCTGCTGGCGCTGATTGGCCTGCTCAGCGTGCTGCACCTTCTGGCCGTGCCGGATTACACGATCAGTCGCCCTGGCCAGTCCCTGGCGGGCGCGATCTGGTCCGCCATCGGTCTGCATCTGAACTGGTACGAGGGGCGCACCGGCTACCTGCCGGGCAACTGGGACGTGCTGTGGTCGCTGTCGATCGAGGAGGTGTTCTACATCGGTTTCCCGCTGGTGTGCCTGCTGACGCGCCGGCGCCGGGTGCTGGTACCGCTGCTGGCCCTGCTCGCGCTGTCGATGCCGTGGACGCACGCCACCTTGCGCGGCAACGAGATCTGGCAGGAGAAAGCCTACCTGCCGGGCATGTCGGCGATTGCGATCGGCGTGCTCGGTGCCTTGCTGGCTTCGCGTTCGCGCACGCTTCCGGCACGCACGACCGCCTTGCTGGGCTGGCTGGGTGCGCTCGGTCTGCTGGCGACGACGATCGACGGTGCGCAGATGTGGCATCTGCTGCGCGACGGCTACATGCTGCTGCTGGCGCTCTCCGCGCTGTGTCTGCTGCTGGCCTGCACGCAACGCCAGCGCCGCG
>Ga0157370_10009518_pt1 | contig 10365 bp, 10 predicted proteins | sample C35metaG_FD_113463 | JGI IMG/M metagenome (GOLD analysis project Ga0157370, IMG submission 113463) | Corn rhizosphere microbial communities from Kellogg Biological Station, Michigan, USA - C3-5 metaG | ecosystem: Host-associated > Plants > Roots > Rhizosphere > Soil | place: USA: Michigan... | reverse complement strand
GTGCCGCTCCTCTCGATGGGCAGCGGCAGCCCGATCTTCTACGAACCCGGGCTCAAGTACGTCTTCCCTTCGTGGCCGATCTACACGACCGACGGCGAGACGATGGGGAACTACGTGAAGAAGCACTTCCCCGGGCAGGCTGCGGCCGTCATTTACCAGGACGACGGTTTCGGCAAGCCGATTCTCGCGGGCATCAAGAAGTCGCTCGGCAAGGTCGATCTCGAGATCCCGTACGTGCCGTCGCAGGTCGACTTCAGCAGCGCGGTGATCAAGCTCAAGTCGTCCGGAATCAAGGTCGTGATGCTCGCGACGATCGCGACGTCGGGCGCACAGATCCTGAACCAGATGGACAGCCTCAGCTATCACCCGACGCGCATCCTCACGTCGTCGGCGTGCGGCTACGGCGGCATCTTCGGCGCGATCAAGTCGCTCGACGGCACCTATTGCACGGCGTTTCTGCCGCCGCCCGGCAGCTCCGATCCCCAGTGGGTCGAATTCGCGAATGCGATGCAGAAGTACGGGCAGGGACATCCGCCGGACATTTACGCTGCCTGGGGTTGGCTCGCCGGGCAGGTCGCCTACGCCGGGCTCGAGAAGATCAAAGGCCCGATCACGCGAGACGCGTTGGTCGCGCAACTCGAGACGCTGCGCAATTTCGACACGATCGCGGGCAAGATCAACTATTCGCCCGAGCGCCACGAGGGAAGCTGCTGCCAGCTGCTGTGGCAGGCGAAGGGCGGCAAGTGGCAGATCGTCCCCGACAGCGGATTCAACGGCTCGGCGATGAAGTGACGCGGTGGGGGCTGAACTCACGTCGGCCTCCTCCGCCAGTTGCACGATGCGTGACGCCGGCGTGTCGGTCTCCAGTGCGCGCGCGGCCGCCCACTTCGCCGTGAGCATGGTCCCCCCACGCTTGCGGCGTTGCCGCTGCGCTGCCCCCCGAGGGGCGGAACTCACGGCTCGGGGCGCTCCTTCGCCGTGAGCGTTCGATGATGCAGTTCCTGCTGCAGATCGCACTCGCGGGCCTCGCGCAGGGGAGTCTCTTCGCGCTGACCGCACTCGGGCTCGTGATGATCTACAACGCGAGCTCCGTCGTGAACTTCGCGCACGGCGCGATGGGCATGGCGGCGACGTACGTCGCCTACGTGCTGATCGCGCGGTTCGAGGTGCCCTTCGCGCTCGCCTTCGCCGGGGCCCTCGTCGCTGCGTTCGTGCTGGGCGCCGTCGTGCAGGCAGTGTTTCTCGCGCGACTGCGCAACGCACCGCTGCTGTCGCAGGTCGTCGTCACGCTCGGGCTCTTCATGCTGCTCGAAGGCTTGATGGGCATCGCTTTCGGCTACAACCCGCGGCCGATGCGCGAGTCGATCGCCATCGCGCCAGTCATCCTCGGCGACCTCGTGCTGCGCCCGCAGGACGTTCTCCAGCTCGCGCTGCTGTTGATCCTCGGCGTCGCACTCGCGGCGTTCTTCGCCGCGACGAAGGTCGGCCTCGGCATGCGCGCGATCACCGAGAACACGTATGCGGCGCGGCTCATGGGCATACCTGTCGGGCGCCTTCTCGCGGTAGCGTGGGGCACAGGCGTCGCGCTTTCCGCGGTGGCGGCGGTCCTCGCGGCGCCGACGACGTCGGTCACGCCGAACATGATGGACACGATCGTCGTCTACGGCTTCGTCGCGGCGATCGTCGGCGGCTTCGGCTCGATGGCGGGCGCGCTCGTCGGCGGCCTGATCCTGGGCGTCGTCGTCAACCTGATCGATGCGTTTCTTGCGCCGGAGCTCGCGATGTCGATCGTGTTCGGCCTGCTGCTCCTCGTGCTGTACGTGAGGCCCGATGGGCTGTTCGGGCGCGCGCAGGTGCAGAAGGTCTAGGCGTGTCGCGTCGACTCGTCATCGCGATCCTCGTCGCATGCGCCGTGCTGCCCATCGCCTTCCAGGGGCTCGGCCAGCGGCAGGTCTACTGGCTCTTCGTCATTTCCGAGTTCTACGTGTTCGCGATCGTCGCGATCAGCCTCGATCTGCTGATGGGACGAAGCGGCCAGATCTCGCTCGGCCAGAGCGGTTTCGTCGCCCTCGGCGCCTATACCGCGGCGATCCTCAATCAGCGCTTCAACGTCGATCTTCCGCTCGGCATGCTGGCTGGAGCTGCGACGGCTGCAGTCGCGAGCCTGATCCTCGGATTCCCGGCGACGCGGCTCCGCGGCCATTACCTCGGCATCGTCACGCTCGGATTCGGGATCGCGATCGATCAGATCGCGCTCAAATGGGACGCGCTCACCGGCGGCGATCAGGGCATTCACCTGCATCGCCCGGCACTGTTCGGCGTCGATGCCGGAACGCCGGTGCGCATGTACTACGTGGCGCTCGTCGCGCTCGTCGTCGCCGTGCTGCTCGTCCGCGGCCTCACGCAGACGCGGATCGGCCGCTCGTTCGCAGCGATCAAGGACAGCGAGGTCGCCGCCGCTGCGATGGGCGTTCCCGTTGCGCGCACGAAGGTGCTCGCCTTCATCGTCAGCGCATTTCTCGCCGGTGCGGCGGGCGGCATCTACGCGTTCCTCGCGGGGTTCGTCGCACCGGAGGACTTCGGCATCGAGAGCTCGCTGCTGTTCTTCGCGATGGTCGTCATCGGCGGCATGGGATCGATACCGGGAGCGATCGGCGGCGCCGTCGTCGTGGACGCCGTGAAGAACGCCGCAGCTACCGTGAGCGGACTTTCGCTCACGCTCCTCGGCGGCATGATCGTGCTCGTCGTGCTGTTCTTTCCCGGTGGCCTCAAGGGCCTTCTGCGGACGCGCCGCACATGGCGCGAGCCGAGGCCCGCGCCGAAGGGCGTGGTGCGGCAGGATGCTTGAGGCGCGCGGCGTCACCGTTCGCTTCGGCGGACTCGTCGCGGTGAGTGGGCTCGACCTCGACGTGCCGGATCGCGGCATCTTCGCCCTCGTCGGCCCGAACGGCGCCGGCAAGACGACGCTGATCAATGCTCTGTCGCGCGTCTGCCCGGTCGCCGATGGGACGATCCGTCTCGGCGACGTCGACGTGCTTTCGCTGCCGGCGCACGCGGTCGTTTCCGCCGGCATCGCGCGAAGCTTCCAGCGCGCCGAGCTCTTTCCGTCGCTGACGGTCCTCGAGAATCTGCTCGTCGGCCTGCACAGCACGATGAAAACCGGGTTGTCGGGCGCGCTGATGACGCCGGCTTCGCGCACCGAGGAGCAGGCGTCGCGCACACGCGCCGAGCGCGTGCTGCGCGATCTCGACCTGTGGGAGCTTCGCAACGCCGCGCCGGGCGACATGCCCTACGGTCACCAGAAGCTTCTCGACGTTGCGCGCGCGCTCGTGTCGGAGCCGGCGCTGCTTCTGCTCGACGAGCCTTTCGCCGGCCTCACCGAGGCCGAGGCGCCGCGCCTGCTTGCCTGCATCCGTGCCGCTGGCGAGCGCTGCGCCGTGCTGATGATCGAGCATCACTTCGAGCTTCTCGAAGGCATCGCGCAGCGGATGACGGTGATGGACTTCGGCCAGAAGGTTTCCGAAGGGACGCCCGCTTCGATGCGGACCGACCCCGAAGTGATCCGCTGCTACCTGGGAACTGGCCGCCATCGCACCGCGGCCGGCGCTGCATGCTGAGCCTCGACGACGTGCACGTTCATTACGGACACGTGCATGCGCTGCGCGGCGTCACGCTCGAGGTTGCCGACGGGGCCGTCGTCGCGCTCCTCGGCGCGAACGGCGCCGGGAAGACGACGACGCTGAAGGCGATCTCCGGGATCCAGAAGCCGTCGCGCGGCCGAATCCGCTTCGACGGCGAGGACATCGGCCGCCTCGGGCCCGCCGAGATCGTCCGACGCGGCATCGTGCATTGCCCCGAGGGACGCCAGGTCTTTCCGGGACTCAGCGTGCGCGAGAACCTCGAACTCGGCCGCTATGCGCGCGGCAGCCGCGCGCAGTTCGAAAGCGTTCTCCAGATGTTTCCGGTGCTGCGCGCGCGACTGCGCCAGTCGGCGGGAACGCTCTCCGGCGGAGAGCAGCAGATGCTTGCGATCGGACGGGCGCTGATGGCCGAGCCGAAGCTCCTGCTGCTCGACGAGCCGAGCCTCGGCCTCGCGCCGATCATCGTCGAATCGATTTTCGATGCGATCGCACGATTCCGCGAGCACGACATCTCGGTGCTGCTGATCGAGCAGAACGCGACGCTCGCGCTGGAATTCGCGAGCTTCGCCTACGCGCTTTCGCACGGCCAGGTCCGCCTCTCGCAGCCGGCGGAAAACCTGCGCGGCTCCGATCTCGTGCGCCGCGCTTATCTGGGTTGAGGTCCATGCGGCCGTCGTTTCGTTGACGTCGCGCGGTGAAAAGCGCTAATGTATGAAACACAGGTTCACATATTGAGAATTTGGAGGATCCAATGATCCGCAACTCCTGGTATGTCGCCGGCCTTTCGAGGAGCTTCAAGTACCGGCTCGAAAAGAAGATCATCACCGCCTTGCCGATCGTCATGTGGCGCGATCAGGCCGGCAAGGTCGTCGCGTTCGATGGCCGCTGTTGCCACAAGCGCTTCCCGCTGTGGGACGGCAAGCTGCTCGACAACGGCATTCTCCGCTGTGCCTATCACGGGCTGTGCTATGACAGCACCGGTCGCTGCGTCGACATCCCGATGCAGCGCGACCTGCCGATTTCGCCGGTTGCGCAGCTGCACGCGTATCCGGTCATCGAGCAGGACGGGCTCGTGTGGCTGTGGCCCGGCGATCCGGCGAAGATCGGCGACGTCAAACCGCCCCGCATTCCCGAGCTCGTCGATTCGCGCTATGAAGCGGTGATCTCCGATCCGCCGGTGCGGGTGCGCGCGAACTATCGGCTGCTGATCGAGAACCTTCTCGACATCACGCACTTCTTCCCGCTGCACGATGGCAACATCGGCGACCTCGCGAACTCGATGATCCCGGTCGGCCTCGTCGAAGGCGACATCGACGGCAACCCGAAGGTGATGACGACGCGCAGCGTCCAGAACTACAAGCTGCCGCCGTACTACCAACGCTGGTTCGAGCTCGACATGGTCGACCGCCACCATACGCACTGCATGATCGGACCGGGACTCGTTCGCGTACAGCTTCGCCTCGCACCGCCGGGCAGGCTCGGCACCGACGACGAGCGCGGCTACATCCTCTGCCATACGGATACGCCGATCGACGAGCAGAACCTCGAGTGGCACTGGATCATGATCTCGCGCGCCGACATGCGCTTCCCGCCCGATCGCTCGATGACGATCGCGCAGGGCATGGCATTCGAATTCCCCGAGGTCGTTGCGCAGGACGAATGGGCGCTCGCCCGCCAGCAGGAGATGCTCGAGTTCTCCGATGCGCTATCCGACAACTCGCGCTATCGCGAGGTCAACGTGCGCTCGGACATCGGCGTCGTCCACGCGCGGCGCGTGCTGTCGAAAATGGAGCGGCTCGAGCACAACCAGCCGTTCGGCCTGCCCGCGCCGTCGCTCGAAATGGCGCGCTACGCGTCCGATAAGCAGGCAGGAGGAGCGGCCGCATGAAGATCGTCGTCGATTTCGACGCCTGCATGAGCAACGCGCAATGCGTGCGCGCGGCGCCGACCGTATTCGAGGTACGCGACGACGGCTTCCTGTACATCCTGCAGGAGGAGCCTCCCGAGAGCCTGCGCGCGGCCGTCGAGGAAGCGGCACGGCTTTGCCCGACGCAGGCGATCACGATCGAAGACGGCAGCGCGAAATAGGCCGCGCGAAAAGATCGTCAGCATGCGATCGGTCGTCATCGTCGGCGCATCGCTCGCCGGTGTCTCGGCCGCGAAATCGCTGCGCAAGCACGGCTTCACCGGCTCGATCACCGTCGTGGGCGACGAGCCTCATGCGCCGTATCAGCGGCCGCCACTTTCCAAGCAGTTCCTCGCCGGAACGTGGGATCGTCCGCGCGTCGACCTGCGCATGCCCGACACGCTGGGCGTCGAGTGGATGCTCGGCGCGCGCGCCGCGTCGCTCGATACGTACCGCCGCGAAGTCGTGCTCGCGAACGGACGACAACTGCCGTTCGAAGGCCTCGTCATCGCGACCGGCGCACGCGCGCGGAGCCCCCGCTGGTACGCCGAGCGTGCGGGCGCGTTCATGCTGCGCACGCTCGACGATGCGATCGCAATCCGCGACCACGTGCGCGCCGGTGCGCGCCGATTCGCGATCGTCGGCGCCGGTTTCATCGGATCGGAAGTCGCCGCAACGCTGTCCGCGCTCGGGTGCGACGTCACGCTGATCGACGTCGATCCGCTGCCGATGGTTCGCGTGCTGGGCGAGCCGATCGCCCGCGTTTGCCTGCGTGCGCACGAGGCTCACGGCGTGCGCTGTGAGCTCGGCGTGGCGGTCGAAGGACTGATAGGCGAATCGAGCGTCGAAGGGGTCCGGCTGGCCGACGGCCGTGTCATCGACGCCGACGGCGTCGTCGTCGGCGCAGGCGTCGCGCCCAACGTCGAGTGGCTGCGCGATAGCGGCATCGTCATGGACGATGGCGTCGCTTGCGACGCGACGGGCGCTGCCGAAGGCATCGATCGCGTCGTCGCGGCCGGCGACGTCGCGCGCCTCGATCACCCGTACTACGGTTCGCGTCGCGTCGAGCATTGGAACAACGCGATCACGCAGGGCGACGCGGCCGCGCGGACGCTGCTCGCGGCACCGGGCGACGCGGCGCCGCACGTCGCGATTCCGTTCTTCTGGTCGGATCAATACGACAGCAAGCTGCAACTCGTCGGCTTGCCGTCGCCGACCGACACGATCCGCGTCGTGGAAGGCGCGCTCGATGCGCCGCGCTTCGTCGCGCTGTACGAGCGCGACGGCGTCGCCACCGCGGCCCTCCTCTGCAACAGCATGCATCGCATGGCCGCCTACACGGCGAGCGTCGAAGCGGCCGCGCGCGAGGCGGCGCACGCCGCGGCACCATGACGAGCGCTTCGCTGCTGGACGGCGTGCGCGTGCTCGAGTTCGGGCATATCGCCGCAGCGCCGTTCTGCGGGATGCTCCTCGCCGACCTCGGCGCCGACGTCGTGAAGGTGGAAGCGCCGGAAGGCGACGGCCTGCGCGCATGGCCGCCGATCGTCACCGCGGCGGATGGCGAGACGTTCAGCCTGAACTTCGCGTCGCTCAATCGCGGCAAGCGCAGCATTGTCGCGAACCTCAAGAACACGGCCGAGCTCGCGCGCGTGCAGGCGTTATGCGCTCGCGCGGACGTCGTCATCGAGAACTACCGGCCGGGCACGCTCGATCGACTCGGCATCGGGTTCGCCGATGTCGCGAAAGTGAACCGGTCTATCGTCTACTGCTCGATCTCCGGCTACGGGCAAACCGGCGCGGTCGCGCGCAAGGGCGCCTTCGACGTCGTCGTGCAGGGGGCATCGGGATTGATGAGCGTCACCGGTGAACGCGACGGCGCCCCGGTCAAATGCGGCGTTCCCGTCGCCGACTTCACGGCGGGCCTCTACGCCGCGTTCACGATCGTCGCCGCGCATGCGCGCGCCGTCGTCAAGCGAGAGCCGGTGCATCTCGATTGCGCGATGCTCGATTGCCTGCTCGGCATCTCGGCGCTGCAGACGAGCGAATACTGGGGAACCGGCGTTGCACCGGCGCGACTCGGCTCGGCCCATCCGCGCAATGCGCCGTACCAGGCATTCGACGCGAGCGACGCGACGTTCATCATCGCCGCCGGCAACGACAACCTGTGGCGCGAGGTCTGCGCGGCAACCGGACAGGAGGCGCTGCTGTCCGACCCGCGCTTCGCGAGCATCGCTAAGCGAGCGGCGAATCAGCGCGCGCTCGCCGCCATCCTGCAGGAGGTGTTCCGCACGAAGACTGCCCGCGAGTGGCTCGACGAATTCGAGCGTCGCGGCGTCCCGAGCGGGCCGCTCAACACGTTCGCCGACATCCTCGCGGATCCCGAGCTCGCAGCGAGCAGGCTCATCGAAGCGATGGCGGTACCGGTCGCCGGCACGACGCCTACGATCACCTATCCGGTGCGCATGAATGGACAACGCATGCGCGCATCGCTTCCGCCCCCGCGGCTTGGCGAGCACAACGACGCGGTGTTCGCCGAATGGCTTGCGACACCGGCGAAACCGGTGCAGGCGGAAGACGCATGATGCCAATGGCGATGCCAGGCGAAGCGGCGAGCGGGAAGACCGATCTCGTTCGAACCGAGCGCGACGCGCCGTGCGATGGAAGCGTGAGGCTCGTCCTCGACGATCCCCGCCATGCCAACGCGCTCTCGCCTGCGCTCGTTTCGCGACTTCACGATGCGCTTCGCGACGCGATCGCGAGCGAAGCGAAGGCGATCGTCTTCGACAGCAGCGGCGAGCGCTTCTGCGCGGGATTCGACCTTCGCGATGCCGAGGCATTCGACGATGCATCGTTGCGCGAGCGATTCGACGCGGTCGAGGCGCTGCTCGAATCGGTGCGCCGCGCACCGGCCGTGACGATCGCGGCCGTGCGCGGACCTGCGCTCGGCGCGGGCGCCGATCTCGTCGCCGCGTGCGATTACCGTATCGGCACGCCGCAGGCGCGCTTCGCCTTTCCCGGAAGCCGCTTCGGGGTCGTGCTCGGGACGCGCCATCTCGCGAGCGTCGTCGGGCGGCAGGCAGCGCTCGAGATGCTCGTCGAAGGCCGTACGCCCGATGCGGACGCCGCGCTTCGCTGCGGGCTCCTGAGCGAGGCCCGTTCGCCTGAATCGCTGCCAAGCCGCATCGAGGAAATCGCCCGCCATTGTGCGTCGATCGACATCGAGACGTTGCGCGCGATGCTGCGGCTCGTTCGCAGCGAACCCTCCGAGCGCGATCGCGCCGAGCTCCTTGCCTCCGTCGCTCGCGAAGGTTTCCGCGAGCGCGTTCGCGCGCATGCGAAGCGCGTGCGCGAAGCCCGCGACGCCCGACGCGGCCACCCATGAAGGCGCGCACGCAGGCAGCCTCGCGCACGACGAAGACCGCGGCACGTCGTACGACGAAGACGGGCGCACGTCGTACGCCGCAACCTGCCGCGCACCGCTCAGCCGTCACCAAGGCCGGCGCCAATCCGTTGAGCTCGGTCGCCAAGGCACTGCTGGTGCTCGAATGCATCGGACTCGCGAATCGTCGCACGCTCGGCGACATCGCCAAGGACGTCGGCCTGCCGAAGTCGACGCTGTTGCGGCTGATTCACGTGCTGATCGAGCGCGGATTCCTGCGCCGCACCGCGCACGGCGAATACGCGGTGAGCCTCAAGACATGGCGGATCGGCCGCAACGCGCTCGATTCGGGTGCCGTGCGTGACGAGGTGTTGCCGCTGCTTCGCAGGCTCGTCGAGGACACCGGCGAAACAGCGCATTACGCCGCCTACGAGGACGGTTCGAGCGTCTACATCGAGAAGGTCGACGGGCTTCATCCGATCCGCTCCTATACGACGGTCGGAGGACGCTCGCCCGCCTACGCGACGGCCACCGGCAAGGCGCTGCTCGCATGGCGAGACGAGCGCGAGATCGCCGAAATCGGACGTCGCGCCGAGCGCTTCACCGACGCCACGCATTGCGGCGCGGACGCGGTGTTGGGCGAGGCGATGCGCACGCGCAAGGCCGGGTACGCGGTGAACCGCGGCGAATGGCGTGCGTCGGTGTGGGGAATCGCCGCGCCGATCTTCAACGAGCACCGCGAGGTGATCGCCGCGGTCGGAATCTCCGGACCGCGCGAGCGCGTCGAGTCGAATATCGCGCCGTTCGCACGTGCGGTGCGCGATACCGCCAACGAGCTTTCGTCGGCGCTCGGGGCGCTCGACCCGGCGCTCGTGATCGAACGCACGGCGTAGACGAAATTCTTCGCGGGCGCCGGACGCTGCCCGCGACCCTGTACCGAAAGAGCAGCGCCGCTACGGGCGGTCGCGCTTCACCGCACCCTCGGCGTCGGGCCGCTTCTCGATCGACTCGATCGCCTCCATTTCGGCTTCAGGATTGTCGTCGGATTCGACATTGGCCGCTTCGCGCTCGGCGACGGAGTCGTCCATGACATTCATCGACGGGTTGTCCTCGGGATCGTGCTCGGTCAGCATTTCGTCGACAGGCTTCGTCGAATCGCGCCCGACCGCCGCGCGCTCGCCGGTGCCGAAGCGATCGGTATCCGAATCGAGATCGGGATCGCCGAGGTCCGGACCGGCGGTGGTCGGCCGGGCATCGACATCGGGATCGGACGTCGTGCCGCGCTGGAACGGCAACCCTTCTTCGCGATTGAGGCCCGGCCCGCCGACGACGTCGCTGCCGCTGTCGGTCGAATCGCTCGGGCCGAGTGCCTCGGTGCCGTGCCCCTTCTGCCTGACCGCGCCTTCGCGGGTCGTGTTCAACGTGCTGCGTGCCATGTG
>Ga0157370_10009517_pt1 | contig 10366 bp, 5 predicted proteins | sample C35metaG_FD_113463 | JGI IMG/M metagenome (GOLD analysis project Ga0157370, IMG submission 113463) | Corn rhizosphere microbial communities from Kellogg Biological Station, Michigan, USA - C3-5 metaG | ecosystem: Host-associated > Plants > Roots > Rhizosphere > Soil | place: USA: Michigan... | reverse complement strand
AGGAGGTACGGTTGCCGAAATTTTTACTGAAAACGGTGCTTCTGTGGTAAAGGGAACGCCATTATTGCGGATTGCAAACTCAAATGCCATGTTGGGTTATACATCCCAACAAACGGCGGCTACCGAACAAATTAATCAATTGCGGAAATCTAGACTGGATTTGGAGCAGAATCAAAGAATTTTAAATCAGGATGTGCTGGATGTGGAGAATAACTTACGTACCGCAACCCGACAATATAGATTGGATAGCACCTTATATATCAAAAAAGTGATCACGCTGCAGGAATTTAATAAATCGATTCAGGATTACGAGTACTATCAGGGAAAATTTAAAATCGTGAGACAAGCCATTAAACAGGAAAACCAAAGCCGAAGAATGCAGCTCTCTCAAATCGACCAATCGATGAATCAGATGAATGAAAGTTTGGAAATGATTCGTAAAAATATTGAGAACATGACGATTAAAGCGCCGGTTTCCGGTAAATTATCATCTTATGATCCGGTAACCGGTAAATCATATAATTCTAACGAAATGATCGGTAAAATCGATGTTCTTCAAGGTTATAAGCTGCAGGCGGGAGTGGATGAGTATTACATCAATAGGGTGAAAGAAGGACAAACGGCAAGCTGTGAATTTAATGGAAAAACTTATAACTTAACTGTAAGTAAGGTTATTCCAGAGGTAACAGCTGGTCAATTCCAGGTAGAGATGGTTTTTAAAGGTCCATCGCCCGAAGGTTTACGTCGCGGTTTATCCTTACAAACCAAACTCACTTTATCTGATAACAGCAAGTCGCTGCTTCTGGCCCAAGGTCAGTTTTTTCAAAGTACAGGCGGTTCGTGGGTTTTTGTGGTAAACAATGGCAAAGCCACCAAGAAAAATGTGAAGATTGGAAGGAAAAATTACTTGTACTACGAAATATTAGATGGTTTGGCCAAAGGCGATGAAGTGATTACCTCGTCTTACGATCAGTTTAATCAATATGATCAGGTGGAGATTGGTAAGTGAGTTGGGAGTTGAGGAATAGGAAATAGGGATTGGGGAAAAGAAGTTGGGAGTTGAGAGGTGGGAAATAGGGAGTAGGGAGTAGAGAGTTTGGAAATAGAAAAATGGAACGGGGGAAATAGGAAATAGGGATTGGGGAATAGAAGTTGGGAGTTTGGAGATGGGAAATAGAAAAATGGAACAGGGGAAATAGGGAATAGGAGTTGAGAGACGGGAGTTTGGAGATGGGAGTGGGAAAGGGGAATAGAACAGGAGAAATAGGGAATGGGATGCAGGAAATATAGATTGGAAAATAGGGAATGGGAAATAGGAAGCAGGAAATAAATAGATATAATAAAGTCTTGATACTAAATACAAAAAATACATGTAGGCAAGTCTTGATACTTGATACTAAATACTTGATACTTTAAAGCTATGATTAAAATAGAAAATCTGGAAAAAGTTTATAAAACTGAAGAAGTAGAAACCACTGCATTGAATGGGATCAACCTCTATGTAAAAGAAGGTGAGTTTGTCTCTATTATGGGGCCGTCTGGGTGTGGGAAATCGACCTTGCTGAATGTGATGGGTTTATTGGATAAGCCGGAAAGCGGAAGCTACAAGTTCATCGATACCGAACTTTTAACTTTAAATGACAGGGAACGCTCTAATTTCCGTAAAAGAAATATGGGTTTCGTTTTTCAGAACTTTAACCTGATTGATGAGTTAACCGTTTTTGAAAACATTGAATTGCCTTTAATCTACAATAAGATTCCGTCAGACGAGCGTAAGAAACTGGTGAATGAAATCATAGAAAGGATGAATATTGTAAACCGAAGTGGCCACTTTCCTCAGCAATTATCTGGCGGACAACAACAGCGGGTTGCCGTAGCCAGGGCTTTGGTTACCAAGCCGAAATTAGTTTTAGCGGATGAGCCTACCGGGAACTTAGATAGTTCTCATGGAAATGAAGTAATGGAGTTGCTCTGTGAGTTAAACGAAACCGGAACTACTATCGTAATGGTAACGCACTCCAGTCATGATGCCAGTTTTTCAAACAGAATTATCAACCTGAAAGATGGCCATGTGATTTCTGAAAAGATAAATAAAAGCAGAAACGAAGAATTGATATAGGCGGGAAGGGAGAGGGTTTTGAGGTCGAAGGTTAAAATGTCTGCGCCTTTCTACTATCTACCTTTCATTGCTCTACCTTAAAATAGTTTTAGTTTAGTTAATGATAGCCAACCGAATCTTTCTGGATGGGAAGATTCGGGTAAGGCGCTGAGAAAGCTGAAAGGCGAAAGCTAAAAGACGAAAGCTGAAAGTGAAAAGGCTAAAGCTAAAAGCTCAAAACAAAAAGATGAAATTAATTTGTTTGCGTCTTGATACCTGATACAAAATACTTGATACAGATTACTTAATACTTACTACTAATACCATGTTCAAACTCAACTTAAAAATCGCTTTGCGAAACCTCTGGAGAAATAAAGGGTTTTCACTGATCAATATTGGTGGATTGGCTATCGGTTTAGCCAGTTGCATGGTTCTGCTTATTTACGTAGCCTATGAATGGAGCTATGATAAACAATTTAAGAATAGCGATAAAACATACGTTGTTTATCAGAATGTAGTCGCCAATGGTAAAACTTTTAGCTGGTCCTGGACACCCAATGTTATGGCCGGCGAGGTACAGGAAAAATTACCTGGAGTTAAATACGCGTCACACTCTACTTATCCGAGGTCTAATCTAATCACAGTTGGAGACAATAAATTAATTAGCAAGGTTGTTTATGCTGATCCGTTTTTCCTTAAAATATTTGATTATAAATTCATTAAGGGGAATCCTGAAAAGGCTTTGGGGAATTTAAACGCTATAATCCTGACAAAATCATTTGCAAAGAAATTATTTGGAGATGAAGACCCAATTAATAAAACTGTTAAACTGGAGAATCAGGATATTTTAAAAGTGGAGGCCGTGATAGAAGATAGCCCAGCAAATAGCAGTATAATTTTCGAATGTATAATGCCATGGGATTTGTTTTTGAAGAGAGAAACGTGGGCAAAGGAAAATAACTGGGGAAATAATATGTGTTTAACAATGGTTCAGTTGCAGGACAATAAAGTTTTCCCGGCTGCAAATGCTTACATACATGATATTTACAAACGCAATCAGAAAGAAAACCTGGCAGTTGCGCTATTACATCCTTTATCAAAATGGCATCTATATGGCGATTTTGTAAATGGAAAATCTGTAGGTGGAAAAATAGATCAGCTTAGAATATTTCTTTTATTGGCATTTTGCATTTTATTGATCGCTTGCGTAAACTTCATGAATTTATCTACTGCCCGTTCCGAGCGGAGGGCAAAGGAGGTTGGCGTTCGTAAAGCAATCGGATCTTCAAGGCAGTCTTTAATTAACCAGTTTTTTTTAGAGTCCATCTTAATCACAATTGTTGCTACCATTATTGCTTTTATCTTAGTTGAGGTAAGTATTCCATATTTCAACAACTTATTAAATATCAAATTAGAAATTAATTACAGCGATTTAAGATTTTGGGCTGCGCTTTTCACGCTTATGATTATTACCGGATTTATAGCAGGTAGTTATCCGGCACTTTATCTATCATCTTTCGAGCCCATTAAGGTATTAAAAGGTTTAAAGCTTAAAACTGATTCTTCTGTATCGGTCAGGAAAGTTTTAGTAGTCGGACAATTTGTTTTTGCCGCCTGCTTAATTATTTGTACTACAATAATTTATCAGCAACTGAACTATATTAAGAATAAACCGATTGGTTATGACCAATCTAATCTGGTACAAATTGCCGTTCAGGGTAAAATGATGAAATATAAAAACCTCGAGTTACTGAAAACGCAATTACTTAAATCTGGCGCCACAAGCGATGTAACTTTTTTTAGTTCGGATGTTACAGAAGGTGGGAACAATACTACTAACATAGATTGGCCAGGAAAGAATCCTAATGAAGTTATTTCGTTTAATCATAGGTCGATAGGTTATGATTTTATTGAAACGATGGGGACAAAATTAATAAGCGGAAGGGAGTTTTCTCTACAGTACCCATCGGATAGCAATAGTGTCATGTTGAATGAGGCGGCAGTTAAAATGATGGGTTTGAAAAATCCGATTGGCGCTATTATTACTTTTTGGGGTACCAGATATACAAATGTCGGGGTTGTAAAAGATTTTGTTGTAGAAAGTGCCTACCAGAAGGTAGCTCCGATGATTTTTCGGTTAAATACCAGTGAGAATATTAGCACAATCATAGCAAGGTTAAATCCGAATCAGAATATGAGTTCGTCGCTTGCTACAATTGATAAAGTCGTGAAAAACATTGAACCAAATTATCCTGTAAACAGAAAATTTGTAAATGAATCTTTCGAGGTCAAATTTCAGGATGAAAAAGTATTAGGTTCACTTTCTAATTGGTTTGGCAGTTTCGCAATTTTCATTTCCTGTTTAGGATTATTAGGCTTAGCACTATTTATGGCAGAGCAACGAAAAAAGGAAATCAGTATCCGGAAGGTTTTAGGTGCAAGCACAGCCAATATCCTTACACTTTTAAACAAAGATTTTATCAAGCTTGTGGCCTTGGCCAATGTAATAGCCTTTCCACTTGCTTATATCGTCATAAATAAATGGCTATCTAAATATGAATACCGGATTGATATATCAGCTCTGCCGTTTATAGTAGCGATTACACTATCAATCTTGATTGCCATTTTAACCGTGAGCATCCAATCGGTGAAAGTGGCAAAAGCCAATCCAATCGATGCTTTGAAATACGAGTAGAAATGAGTTAAAAGTTGAAGGTTGCCAGTTGAAAGTCTGGACCCATAACATTTAACTTATAACCCATAACCTTACCTGTAGTTTTCCACCCTGCACGGTCTTGATACTTGATAATAATTACTTGATACCAAAATATGTTCAAACTAAACCTTAATAGAAACGAGTTAAAAGTTGAAGGTTGCCAGTTGAAAGTCTGGACCCATAACTTGTAACTCATAACCCATAACACAAATATGTTCAAACTCAACTTAAAAATCGCTTTGCGAAACCTTTGGAGAAACAAGGGGATAACGGCCATTAATGTTGGCGGTTTAGCTATTGCTTTGGCTGCTTTTATTTTGGTAGCCCTGTATTTCAGTTATGAAACCAGCTATGATCAGACGAATCCAAATTATGAAAATATTTATGTAGTAGGCAGAATCGAACCTGATTTTAAGACTAATTATACCTCTCCGCCACTGGCAAAAGTGATTAAGCAAAATTTTCCAGAGGTAGAAAATGCCGGAATAACCAAATTAAACCGCTCATGGGAGCTGGCTATTAAAAATGGTAAAAATGCTGTTTTTACGAACAACATTTTGCAGGCTGACTACCATGCTGCACAAATCCTGAACATTCAACCTATCGGAGGTTTGAGCAGACCAGTTGGCGAGGAGCGCCTGAGTTATTTAAATGTTGAAAATATTCAAACCTTGTTTCCAGGGAAAAAAGATAACAAGCCTGAATTGGTGAGTTATGGATCTACCCATTCAGGAATCACCGGAATAATTGCTGGTGCCATTGTAAATGATGCACATTCAAACTTTAATGTAGACGGGGTTTCTATTGGCAATGAGATTGGTAAGGGAGAGGCTTATGGTTATAACAACTACAATACCTATGTTCAGCTGAAGCCCGGAACGGATGTTGCAAATCTCGAAGAAAAAATTACGCTTTTATACAGAGCGGAGTTGTTAACAGGAGAAACTGATCAGAAAACCATTAATGATATTAAAAGGGTGTCTATCTTTCTGGATCCTTTGGCAAATCAGCATTTAAGGCCGAAGGCAGGTAATGATGCGCCATATAAAATTTTAATTGCACTCTCCATTTTAGGGATTTTGATTTTAGTAATTGCCTGTATTAATTTTACTAACCTCAGTATTGCACAGGCTGCTAAAAGAGCGAAAGAAGTCGGAATTAAAAAAGTAATGGGGGCTTATAGACATCAACTGACCGTTCAGTTTCTGACCGAAATATTCATTCAATGTATTGTTGCAACTATTTTTGCACTCATATTGGCTGAATCGGTATTGCCGTATTTTAATAATTTGTTTCAGGTTAATCTGGCCATTTGGCAGATCGGAAATAATTTACTTTGGCAATTGCCCTTGGTTTTATGCCTGATCACCATTATAGCCGGAACTTATCCTGCCTTAGTGCTCTCTGGATTCAAACCTGCGTTGGTGCTAAAAGGAAACTTTGCAACAAGTAAACAAAGTTCCTGGTTGCGAAATGGCTTGTTGGTATTTCAGTTTAGCATTGCTGTGGTTTTCATTATTGGTTTATTCATTATCAACTCGCAACTAAAATACATGCGAAGTGAGGATTTGGGTTTCTCACCAGGCCAGGTAGTTTTTATTAAAAATACTGCTTATTTCAACAAACCAGAGAAGTTTGAGCCGTTAAGAAAGAAAATGCTTGGCATTCCCGGAATAAGATCAGCAACGGTAGCTACTGATGTACCAGATGGTTCTGAAGGTGGATCGAATGGTTATGTATTCGAAGGCGAGCAGAAAAGCATCGACTTTGTTGATGTAGATTTCGATTATTTCGAAGCCCTGAACATCAAGCTGAAGGATGGTCGGTTTTTTTCCAAAACATTTCCTGCTGATACGGCAAATGCCGCAGTGATTAATGAAAGCGCTGTTGCTAAATACGGCATGAAGAACCCTGTAGGAAAAATCATCAGAGGTTGTGGTATTGATTATAAAATTGTTGGCATTGCCAAAGATTTTAAAGCACAAGGGTTTGAAAGTGCAGTTCAGCCTACAATTTATGCCATTAACAATCCTTGCGGAAATGCAAAAACGCAGATTATGCTCAACATTGATGGGCAGAAAATGAGTGAAGTGCTAGCGGCTTTAAAATCGCAGTGGCCTCAAATTAATACTTTAGATGGAGAGGATTTCCGCTATGAATTTTTGGATGATTTATATGGAAAACTGTTTAAGAAGCAAGAGCAGCTACAGTCTGTGTTTTTCGCTGCAGCGCTACTCACGATCTTCATTGCCATTTTAGGCTTGTTCGCCTTTGCTAAATACATTACTAACGGGAGGATTAAGGAAATTGCCGTTCGAAAAATTTTAGGGGCAAGCGACGTGCAAATTTTTAAATCGATAAACAGTTCATTCTTTTTGATGGTGCTTGCAGCTAATGTAATTTCCTGGCCTATTGCTTATGTATTGATTAAAACATGGCTGGCCACATTTGCATACCGCGTTGATTTATCGCCCTGGCCATTTATTGCAAGTGCCTTAATTACCATTTTATTAACTATAATAACTGTGAGTATACAGGCGAAAAAAGCAGTAAAGGCTAGTCCTGTAGATGCTTTGAAATGTGAATAGAAACAAGTTAAAAGTTGAAGGTTGCCAGTTGAAAGTCTGGACCCGTAACATGTAACTCATAACCCATAACACAAAAATGTTCAAACTAGACCTTAATAGAAACGAGTTAAAAGTTGAAGGTTGCCAGTTGAAAGTCTGGACCCATAACATGTAACTCATAACCCACAACACAAAAATGTTCAAACTCAACTTAAAAATCGCTTTGCGAAACCTCTGGAAGAATAAAGGCTTTACGTTAATTAACGTTGGCGGACTGGCAATTGGCATGGCTTGTTGCTTAATGCTGTTGTTGTATGTGAATTATGAGTGGAGTTACGACAAGCAGTTTAAGAATCTGGATCGGGTTTATTTTACCAAATTGAAAATAAAAATTAATGGTGAGGTGATGACCACCGGCGCTGTACCTTATAAGTTAGCAAAAGCTGCGTTGGACGAAATTCCAGGTATAAAAAATGCCGCTAGGTTATACGCACTAAATGGACAAAAGTTATTCAGCCATAACCAGAATAAGTTTAAGTTAAATTCCCTTTTCGTGGATAAGTCATTTCTGAATATCTTAAGCTATAAATTTTTATATGGTAACGCGGCCACCGCACTCAATGAGCCAGGTTCGGTTTTAATTACTTCAACTACGGCGAAGAAACTTTTTGGAAGCGAAGATGCTATCGGGCAAGTGATCAAGTGGGATAATCAGAAAGAATTGAAAGTTTCTGCGGTAATTGAAGACCTTCCAAAAAATCAAACTATCCAATTCGAAGTTTTGCAACCCTGGGCTTTTTTAGAACAAATAGATCCGGAGATTCCTGCTACGGGCTGGGGAAGTATAGATTGCAATACAATATTTCAATTGAAGGATAACGTGACACTCCAGGATGTGAATGATCGATTGAAGAATTTCATCGTGGCTAAAAATCCGGAAATCAAATCCTATGTCTATCAGCCCTTCCTTTTTCCATTAAATAAAACACACCTGTGGGATGAATTTAAAAACGGGAAAGTTGTAGGTGGTAGGATAGATCAGGTAAGGTTATTTGCGTTTCTAGGCTTGTGTGTTTTACTTATTGCCTGCATCAATTACATGAACCTGTCTACGGCACGCTCTGAAAAACGGGCAAGGGAGGTGGGGGTTAGAAAGGCATTGGGTTCGGCAAGAAGTACACTCATGGGGCAGTTCCTTTTAGAATCAATTATCCTTTCTTTCGTAGCAGTACTCATCGCATTTGTATTGGTAGAGGTATTTCTGCCTTATTTTAATAACCTGCTGGATATTAAGATTTTCATTGATTACACTTCGTTTACATTTTGGATGGTATTGGTCAGCATAGCACTTATTACAGGGTTTTTAGCCGGAAGTTACCCTGCGTTTTACCTCTCCTCTTTTATCCCTGTCAAAGTGCTTAAAGGTTTTAAGGGAAGTTCCGGGTCATTGAGCATTCGCCGGGTATTGGTTATTTTTCAATTTAGTCTGTCCATTTGTATGATCATTTCTGCGATTGTAGTTTATAGTCAGATTCAATATCTTAAAAATAAACCTTTGGGTTTCGACCAAAACTACATGGTTCAGCTCGATCTGGAAGGCGAACTGAAAAATCACTCCCGCCTTCAGGCTTTCAAAGATAATTTGATCAGAAATGGTGTGGTGATTTCGGCGTCTGAATTTGCCAGTAATTTTACAGGAGGTGGCTCCATTACAGGTGACCTGAGTTGGCCTGGAAAAGCTGCAGACGACAATGCCATCATCAACTATAGAAGTACCGGTTTCGATTACATCAAAACGATTGGCAGCAAAATCATTTCTGGCAGGGATCTATCAAAAGCATTTCCTTCAGACACGACCAGTTCGGTTTTATTAAATGAAACCGCTGTAAAGCGGATGAGTCTAAAAAATCCAGTAGGCACCATTCTTAAGTGGAATAACGCAAGGCTAACCATTATTGGGGTAGTAAAAGATTACTTCAATGAAAGTTTGGGTAAAATTGTAGAGCCTACTATTTTCTACTATAATGTCAACAAAAGTTCTGTTTTACTGCTGCGCTTAAATCCAAACCAAACCCTGGGCAGTTCTATTGAAACCATTAAAAACATCAGTAAGGAATTTAATCCTGCTTATCCGCCTCAGCTTACCTTCGTTAATGAAGGAATGAAGGAGAAACTGCAAAGTGAGCATTTACTCAGTGTGCTTTCTAATATTTTCGGAGGTTTTGCCATTTTTATTTCCTGCCTTGGTTTGCTTGGTTTAGCATTATACATGGCCGAGCAACGAAGCAAAGAGATCAGTATCAGGAAGGTTTTAGGTGCCAATCTATCAGATATCCTCTTTCTTTTAAATAAAGATTTTATGAAGCTGGTTATTATTTCGAACGTTATCGCGATTCCGGTTGCTTACTTTTTAGTGAACCATTGGCTTCAAAAGTATGATTATAAAATCGCTATTAATCCCTGGCCGTTTGCGTTGGCACTATTGGCCTCTGTAATTATTGCTGTATTAACCGTAAGCCTCCAAACTTTTAAAGTGGCGAAGGCGAACGCTGTAGATGCATTGAAATATGAATAGGAGGGAAGAGGTTATAGAAAAGGTTAGCAAGTTAGAGAAAGGTTAGGGTTTTAATCACTCCAGTTCTAACCCTCTAAACTGCTAACCCCTAACCCATTACCTGGTGGCCCTGCCCTGTCTTGATACTTGATACTAAATACCCGATACTAAAAAATGTTCAAACTCAACTTAAAAATCGCTTTGCGAAACCTCTGGAAGAATAAAACCTCTTCCTTCATTAATGTCATAGGTTTGGCCATTGGTTTGGCAGCCTGTTTAATGTTGTTATTATATGTTTCTTATGAATTAAATTTCGATAAGCAAGCAAAAGATTGGCAGAATGTGTATGTCGCCATGACGAATATTCCTGGTGAAGGCCATAAAATTGCAGGGACCTTCAATGGATCTACTACTGCGCTTGGTCCGCTTTT
>Ga0157370_10009516_pt1 | contig 10367 bp, 8 predicted proteins | sample C35metaG_FD_113463 | JGI IMG/M metagenome (GOLD analysis project Ga0157370, IMG submission 113463) | Corn rhizosphere microbial communities from Kellogg Biological Station, Michigan, USA - C3-5 metaG | ecosystem: Host-associated > Plants > Roots > Rhizosphere > Soil | place: USA: Michigan... | reverse complement strand
TGATTGGTATAGTATATAGTAAAAGCGTGCCACGCAATATATTTTGCGTTCCACCGGCCCGAAAGCCGCTGCTGTAGAAGTTTTTACTCAATGCAGGCTTTTATTCCGGCATTGACGGCAGCTGCCCGGACCCCGGGCCTTTTGCATGTTTTTTACGGGCATGTAAACGTTCTGCCTCGTCAATAGAATGTGATTTTTGGAGTGTTTCTTCTGTTTTCGCAAACTGGCTGAGGTGGGCATAGTATTTCTGGATCACTTTCAGCTCCTCCTCCGTCATACCTTCTACATTCACCAGCCGATTGCTGGCGAATTCATGGGCGGCGATGAGCTCGTTAAGCTTCAGCTGTATAGCCAGCGAATCCTTATTCTGCGTTTTTTGTATCAAAAATACCATGAGGAAGGTGATGATCGTCGTTCCTGTATTGATGACCAGCTGCCAGGTCTGGGAATAGTGGAATATAGGGCCCGTCGCTCCCCAGGCCAGGACCAATAGCAGTGCGATAATAAAGGCGGGCGTGCTGCCGGTGGCTCTGGTAATGTAGGCGGCAAGCTTTTCAAAAAAGCCGGCGGGACGTGGATCTGTGTTCTTACGCATAATATGGTGTATTGTATTGATGGGTATTCCTATCGTATAGCAATAGAAAGGCCATGGAATGATTTTTTCAGCCATGATCACACATCAAATATTGGTATATGAATACTTATCCCGGCGATCCATTCCCTCTAGGCAGCACCTGGAACGGGAAGGGCGTCAATTTTGCCCTTTATGCCCGGCACGCGGAGAAGGTGGAACTATGTCTTTTTCATCAGGCAAAGGGTGAGAAAGAATATAAGCGTATACAGCTTACGGAAAGATCACACGACGTATGGCATATCTATCTCACGGACATCGGTCCCGGTCAGTTGTATGGTTACCGGGTTCATGGGCCCTACGGGCCGTCGGAGGGGCATCGGTTCAACCCCAATAAGGTAGTGCTGGATCCGTATGCGAAGGCCATCTGCAGTGTTGTGGAATGGACCGATAGTCTTTATGGATATAAGATAGGCGAGGACGATCTAAGCTTTAGCGAGGAGGACAATGCCACCGTGGCGCCCAAGGCGGCCGTCATCGATCACCGTTACGACTGGGGAGATGAGAAGCGTCCCAAGACAGCTTATCACAACAGCATCATCTATGAAGCGCATGTAAAGGGGCTGACCTGGCTGATGCCGGAGATCCCGGAGAAGATAAGAGGCACTTATGCAGCGCTGGCGCATCCTGCGCTGATAAGCTATCTCAGGAACCTGGGCATAACGGCCATCGAGCTGATGCCGGTACAGCAATCCATATCGGAGCGCCACCTGGAAGAGATGGGATTGACGAATTACTGGGGATATCATACGATCGGTTTTTTTGCGCCCGACATACGATTCTATCATGGGGCGGATATCGCCGGACAGGTGAAAGATTTCAAGACGGCTGTCAAGGAGCTGCACAAAGCCGGCATAGAGGTGATCCTGGACGTGGTATACAACCACACGGGCGAAGGTAATGAGATGGGTCCGACCTTGTCCTTCAAAGGTATCGACAATACGGAATACTACCGGCTGGCGGACGATAAGCGATATTATTTCGACTATACGGGTACGGGGAACACGCTGAATGCCCGGCTGCCGAACGTGCTGAAGCTGATCATGGACAGTCTCCGGTACTGGGTCGAGGAAATGCATGTGGACGGGTTCCGGTTTGACCTGGCGGCCGCACTGGCGCGGGAGCTGCATGATGTCAACCGGCTGAGCGCATTTTTCAGCATTATCTACCAGGACCCTGTTCTTTCCGACGTAAAGCTGATAGCCGAGCCCTGGGATGTGGGAGAGGGAGGGTATCAGATCGGTCAGTTCCCCCCCGGATGGGCGGAGTGGAACGGCAAGTACAGGGACTGCATGCGGAACTACTGGAGGGGGGCGGATAGCGTGCTGGCCGAATTTGCGGAAAGGTTTACGGGCAGTAGCGACCTTTATAAGAACGGCAACCGCAATCCTACGGCCAGCATCAACTTTATTACCGCGCATGATGGATACGATCTCACCGATCTTGTCAGCTATGAGCAGCGGCATAACGAGGCCAATGGGGAAAACAACCAGGATGGACATGCGGATAACCTTTCCTGGAACTGTGGGGCCGAGGGGCCCACGGATGACAAGAGCATCCTTGCCTTGCGTCAGCGGCAGAAAAGGAATTTCCTTACCACTTTGCTGCTTTCACAGGGGGTGCCCATGGTGCTCGGCGGCGATGAGATGGGGCATTCGAAAAAAGGGAATAACAATACCTATTGCCAGGACAACGAGCTGTCGTGGCTCGACTGGAAAAATGCGGACAGGCAGCTGATTGAATTTACCAGCCGGCTGATCCATTTCCGGAAAAAGCATCCTGTATTTTCCCGAAAGAACTGGTTTATAGGCAGGCCTTTCCGTAAAAAGGGGTTGACGGATATTGCCTGGTTCCGGCCGGACGGCAGTGAAATGGAGGAGGAGGACTGGCAGGCGGGCTTTGCCAAGTCGCTGGCCATCTTTCTTTTTGGTGGCGGGCTGAATACCGTGGATCAAGAGAACCGTCCCCTGATGGACGACAGCTTTTACATCATATTCAATGCGGATGCCAATGCCATCGACTACAAGCTGCCGGCGGAAAAGTTCGGCAGGCAATGGAGCAAGATCTGGGATACGGCGGACCCGGACGCCTGTACGGGCGAGAAAGGACAGACCTATTCCGCGGAGGGCATGGTCAGGGCGGAGGGCCGGAGCGTATTGATACTGGTGTCATCCAGGTCGTAAGCCCCGATGCCCCATGCCGGCAGGCTGATCTCTTCCCCCGTATATACCAGTTCCGGCAACTGGGTATGGGAGGTCAGTATCCGGACCCAGCGATTGGCGCCATCATAGGCCAGCCGGTAGCTGGCTGGCTGATCGGAGAAATTGAATACGACAACGAGCTGTCTGCTGTTGTCGGAGTTGTGACGGTGAACGGCCAATATGGAGCGGCCCAGGTCGGTCCGGATATTATTGCGGGAGAGATCTTTCAGAAGAGGATGTGTTTTTCGCAGGGTGATCAATTGCCGGTGCCAGTTCAGCAGCAGACGGTATTCTCCCTGCTCCCTTTTGCTCCACTGTAGTTTGGACTGGATGAAAAGACCTTCATCCTGCGGGTCCGGTGGTTCTCTGCTCCATTCAAAGGCCTCGAATTCTTTTTTCCGTCCCTCTCTCAATTCGTCTCTCAAACGCTGGTCCTGGTGGTCGGAGAAAAAATAGAAGGGGGCGTCTTCCCCATATTCTTCGCCCATGAATAGCAGGGGGAGGTAGGGAGAGAGGAGCACGGCGGCTGCCGCCAGCTTCAGACGCTGATGGTCGACCAGGACGGAAAGACGTTGTCCCTGGGGACGATTGCCAGGGAGGTCATGATTCTGGTTAAAGACGACGAATTGATATCCCGGCAGACCTGCAGCGGCAGCGCCGTGACGGCGATAGCGGAAGGTCACGTATTCGCCGCTGTGGACGAATCCTTCCGTATAGGCTTTGGCAAATTGTTCCAGCCGTCCGAAGTCCTTGTAATGCTTGATCCCATCCTTGTCGAGGAGAACATAGAGCGCATGATGAAAATCATCCATCCACTGGGTGTCGAAGCCATAGCCGCCCCTGTCCGGCGGGGCGACGATGCGGGGGCTGTTGAGATCGGACTCCGCGATGAGATAGAAGGGGCGGCCCGACCGCTGTTGCCATTTGCGAAGGGTGGTATGCAGGAGATCCCATATGCGGACGGCATTCCTGTCGAAGATCTCGTGGACGGCGTCGAGCCGAAGTCCGTCGATGTGATAATGATCCGCCCAGTGCAGCACATTGCCGATGATGAAGTCCTTTACTCCATCCGACCAGGGGCCGTCATAGTTGAATGCCTTTCCCCAGGGCGTCTGATACTTGTCCGAGAAATAGGGGCCAAAAAAGGGAAGACAATCGCCTTCGGCCCCCACATGGTTATACACTACGTCCAAAAACACCGCCAGGCCGCGTTGATGACAGGCGTCCACCAATTGCTTGAGCGCATGGGGGCCGCCGTAAGTATTTTGGACGGCATAAAGAAATGTCCCGTCATAGCCCCAGTTGCGGGTTCCGGGGAATTGGGCCACGGGCATAAGCTCGATGGCATTGATGCCAGTAGAGACGAGGTCGTCAAGAAAAGGAATGATGGCGGAGCAGGTCCCTTCCTTTGTAAATGTGCCGACGTGCAGCTCATAAAAAATAAGCTCTTCCAGGGGAAGGCCCCGCCATTTATCGTCCTGCCAGCTGTACCGGGAATGATCTACTACCTCGGAGGGACCGTGGATGCCGCCGGGCTGGTAATGGGAGGCCGGATCGGGTCTGTCCGCCTGATCCTCCGGACGGTAGAAATAACGCTGGCCTGCTCCTACGCCCGGCACTTTTATGCGGAAATACCCGTCAGAGCATTTATCCATGCCGATGCTTCTGCGCTCATCAGGCAGATGGAGGATCATGCTGTTCTTTTCCGGCGCCCATACGGTGAAAGTGCAGCTGTCGTTATGTATGATGGTCGGTTGCATTTGGATTCGAAGAGATGAATTGCCACTCGTCCAGGCGGACGATCAGGCCTTCGTCGCCCCCCAGATCGATCCTGTCGTTGACAATGGCTTGTTCCTGTTCAGGAAATGTATCGATAATGATCTGGCCTTTGAAATGAAGGGTGCCAGGGGCAAAATAGCAGGGACGATGCGTCAGGTTCAGCACGACGAGAAAAGCGGCGCTTCCCTCTTTCTGTCGGATATAGGCCAGCATCTGATGGTCGGAGAACACCGGCTTGTAATTGCCCGTCATGAGGGAGTGCTCGCATTGCCGCAGCTGGATCAGCCGCTGGTACAGGTTGAGCATGGAGTATTTATCCTGGCGCTGGACCTGGACATTGTCACGCATCCAGGTCTTGTCCAGCCTCAGCCATGGCTTGCCGGCAGTGAAGCCGGCCTGCTCGCTGTTGTCCCATAGCATGGGCGTGCGTTCCGGATCGCGGCTGAGGTTTTTATCCGGCATGTTGAGGCCCTGCGGGTCCTGTATCTCGTCTTTGGGGATGGGAACATCACGCATGCCAATCTCATCGCCATAGTAAAGCGTTGGCGTTCCCCGGAGGGTAAGCAGGAGGATGGCGGCGACCCTTGCCTGCTGGGGCCCTATACGGCTGGTGATCCGCGGCTGATCATGATTGCCCATGACCCAGTTGGGCCAGGCTTCTGCAGGCAGCGCGCCTTCGTACTCGTCGATGTTGGCGGCCAGCATCTTGGGGTCCCAGGGAAGGGAAATAAGCATGAAGTTGAAAGGCAGATGGGCTTCTTCCCTTGCATTGGTACCGTAATAGGTCACCAGCCTGTTGACCGGCAGGTAGATCTCGGCAATCATCAACCGCTGCTGGTATTGATCCAGCAATTTGCGCATGCGGGCGATGATATCATGCATTTCCGGCTGGTCTGTGGAATACACAGGCAGAAGCTGGTTATAGGTGGCCATTGTGGGCTCGTAGTCGGGATTATGGGGATTGTCGCGAAGCTGTTTGTCTTTTATCAGGTGCCACATGGCGTCCACGCGAAAGCCATCCACGCCTTTGTCCAGCCAGAAGCGCATGATGTCCAGCATGGCTTTTTCCACTCGGGATTGCGCCAGTTGAGATCAGGCTGTTTGACAAGGAAGGCGTGATAATAATATTGTTTTGTTTTTTCATCCCATTCCCAGGCGCTGCCTCCGAAAACGCTTAGCCAGTTATTGGGCGGGCTGCCATCGGGTTTGGGATCCTGCCAGATATACCAGTTCCTTTTTGGATTGTCGCGTGAGGATCGTGATTCCTGGAACCAGGGATGCTCATCCGAGCTATGGTTGGGAACGAGATCCAGTATCAGCTTCATACCGGCCTCATGGATGCGTTGGAGGAGCTCGTCGAAATCCGCCATGGTGCCGAAGGTGGGCCATATGCCTCTGTAATCGGAGATGTCGTATCCAAAGTCGGCCATGGGGGAAGGATAGATCGGAGATATCCATATTGCCTTTATTCCCAACCCTTTCAGGTAATCCAATCGCCGCATGACGCCTCTGAGATCGCCAATGCCGTCCCCATTGCTGTCCTGGAAGGAACGCGGATATATCTGGTAGATGATCCCGTCCTGCCACCAGAGGTATTGTTGATCGTTTGCCATGTTTTTGAATGATGCAAGGAAGATGCCATGGCATGGGTTTTTTAAGGACATGAACATGAAAGAGCGACCAGCATGGTGGAAGAAGGCAGTGATCTACCAGGTATATCCCCGGAGCTTTAAAGATAGTAACGGAGATGGCGTTGGGGACCTGAAGGGTGTTATTTCCAAATTGGACCATATCTCGTCCCTGGGAGTGGATGTCGTCTGGATCAATCCCGTATATGCATCGCCGGATAGGGACAACGGATATGATATCAGCGACTATCGTGCTATCCAGCCGAAGATGGGCACTATGGAGGACCTGCAGCTGCTGATCCGCCGCGTGCATAGGAAAGGCATGAGGATCATTATGGATATGGTGATCAATCACACCAGCGATGAACATGCCTGGTTCAGGGAAGCCTGCAGCGGCCGGGACAATCCTTTTTATAACTATTATCACTGGTGGCCGGAAGAAAAGGGGGAACCTCCGCATCGTTGTGGATTTTTTGACCCTGAGGGCAAGGGATGGCAATACAATGAGGCCACCCGCAGCTGGTATCTGCATTATTTTTCCCGGCATCAGCCCGACCTCAACTGGGAGAATCCCGTGGTCCGGGAGCAGCTGTATGATATATTGAGGTACTGGCTGGATAAAGGCATCGACGGGTTCCGGCTGGACGCCATCACTTTTATTTCGAAGGATATCCGGTGGCCGTATGTAACTCCTACCATCCTGAAAGACGAGTATCACGGCGACTGGGGACATTATTATGCGAAAGGGCCGCGGCTTCATGAATACCTGCGGGAGATGCACGAGAAAGTATGGCGTCATTACGATGCCCTGACCATTGCCGAAGCGCCGGGCGTACAGGCGGATGAAGCATACTGCTTTGTTGATCCCGCGCGGAAGGAGCTGAACATGATGTGTCATTTCGAGGGCATCATGTGCGGCTATGTGCCTGGCGAATTCAAGAAGATGCAGCCGGGCGGATACAGCCTGCCGGCTTTGAAGAAGATATACACGGACTGGGACAATGCTTTGAATGGCAGGGGATGGGCAACGATCTACCTGGGCAACCATGACCAGCCCCGGATGGTCTCACACTGGGGCCGGGACGATGCCGGATACAGGGACCTGTCCGCCAAGATGCTGTTTACTTTTTTACTCACCATGCGGGCCACCCCCTTTATTTACAACGGAGATGAGATAGGCATGGTCAATATTAAATTCGAGCGCGTCGAAGACTACCAGGATATAGAGACCAGGCAGATGTATCAGCGTATAAAGGACAATGGCGGGGATGTGGACGCCTTTATAAAGGACCAGCAGCTGGCGGGGAGGGACAATGGCCGGACGCCTTTTCAATGGAACAGCCGCGCCCATGGGGGATTTACACGCGGGGAGCCCTGGTTGAAAGTACATCCCAACTATTCTCAGGTCAATGCGGCTGCGCAGGAGAATGATCCTTCTTCCGTGCTCCACTTTGTACGGTATCTTATAAGCCTGCGGAAAAGCATTCCCGCACTGGTATATGGGGAGTATGAGCTGCTGTTGCCGGAACATCCGCATATTTATGCTTATTACAGGCGGATGGATGGAGACTGTTGCCTGGTGATGTTGAATTTTACATCGCATGAAGTGTCATGTCCTGCGGATTGCTCGCTACCTGTAGGCGGGGAGATAGTCGTGAATAATTATTCCGGGATAAAGGAAAGGGATAGCCACTGGTGGCTGCAACCTTACCAGGCGCTGGTGTGTCGTGAAAAAAAGCCGTCAGGTTAGGATCTTCCGGAAAGTTTTTATCACCTGCCGGACGTAATGCAGCTGGATTTCCAATGCCGGTGCTTTCCAGCCGTCCAGCTTATCGGATGTCAGCAGGGCGTCGTTGCCATAGATGGCGAAATACGCGAATGGGGTATCGATACCTTTTTCGGGTACGGGTGCAGCATATCCCGTGATGCCTACGGCATAGTGACTGCAAAAAAGCTCCGAGCAGTGCATGGCCATTTCTTTCGCTACCTGGCTGGATACAGCATTGAATTCCAGGGCATGCACCGGCTCGACCCTCAGCTGGCGGCATTTTTGTCCGATGTTATACGTAGTGATGCCTCCCTGAAAGAACTGTCTGGCGTCCGTGGCCTGGGAAATGGCTGCCTGCAGGAGGCCCGATGTCACACTTTCTGCCAGCGCAAGGGTTTGCTTATGGGCAAGCAGGGTGGCCCTGATTGCCTCGATGTCGTCGATGGGAAAAATATTCGTCAGATCTTGTTGCATAAAGTTAGTTTCATGAGGTTGCCCGGGGTACTGTTTTCCAAGTGGCGACAAAGGTGAATGATCTCCGTTTGAGTGGCGCCGTCGATGGATGAGGTTGTCAATCTCCTAAATTTATCTTCTACTTCCTCCCATCCCAGTGGGCGTGTATAATATCCATGATAGTCTTCTTTTTCGGCTGTCCATTCTTTTCCATCGGACATGGTTAAGGTCACTTTGCAGGACAATTTTTCAGGGTAGGCCTGGGTATAAGGGTCCAGCAGGCCTGCCAGGATCACGGGCGTATGCAGCGGACTGCGTGTATGGACCTTAACTTTTTTTAGCAGGCTCTGCACGTCGGGGCGCAGGATGCGTTCTTCCAGCAGCTGGCTGGGATAAACCTGTCCATCCAGCAGGAGCACGGCTGCTACATAAGGAAGGCTGTGATCCGCCTGTTCCTTGGAGTGAACCATATCCCGGGGGCCGTATTCCCCGCCTCCGACGATGTGATAGCAGGTGAGGAAGGTCGTGATATCGATGTTCTGTATGTCGTCCGGGTGAATGGGATGCTGACGCAGGATGTCCTGGATGGCTTCCAGGGCCGGCTGTGTATGGATCTCCGCGTTGTACGTTTTCAACGCACATTTTTGGATGAGGCTGAAATCTTCGATGTCCCAGTCATACTGAAGGGTCATTCCAAAGATGTCTTTATAGCCTTTGGGACCTTCGAAAAGCGTCAGCGGACCCGTGATGCCTTCTTTGGCCATCAGGCCGAGCTGGATGCAATTCAGCGCGACGAAAGAGGATGCCAGTCCTTTCCATTCGCTGGTATAGGAAGCGCGGCTGGTGACCAGGGGGACGAGAGAGACTCCAGCCATGGCAAGCGCATGGGCGGTTTGGGTCTCATCGAGCCGCAGCATGCGGCAAATGCCAGCTGTAAGCGAAAAAGCCAGCAGGACAGTATGGTCGAATCCTTTTATCATCACCGGCAGCTCTTCCACGAGCCGGCATTCTATCTCATAGCTTACTGCCAGGGCGATAAGGAAGTCTGTGCTGTCGCCGTAGCCTGCCTGGGACAGGGCCAGCAAGGCGCCGATGTTGTCGCTGGGGTGACAGGTGGCTTCCTTGCCCAGAAAATTATCCATGAAGTCGGGGTATCGGATAAGGGCGGTATACAGCTGGGCTGCCCTGTCGATGGAGGCCGGCCCCAGGATGGGGGCTTCACAGGGACCTGCCGTAGAAAGTGACCGGATGGCCCGGACAAGCTTTTGGACAGTGGGACGGTGAAGAGCGTGTATAAAGGATCCCAGTGAGTCCAGTAAGTGGCGCTTGAGCTGATCCAGCGTGCTTTCGGGGAGCGAAGTGTACTGGGTATTCAATGCGAAGGCGGCCATTTGCCTTATTTGGGAATAATGTTCCATGCGTGGGATAACATAAAAAAGCGTGCCCATATGGCTGGCATGTTTATTTCTGCGGCTACCGGCGTGTTGCAAAAAAATGCCTATGCGTATAAAATTATTGTTGACCATGGCAGGTATCCTGCTGGCAGGAATGTCTTATGGCCAGCGGCGGCATGATGATACGAAGGGCAAGACGGGCATCGAGCTTTCGCTGGATACCGTGACCCGGCGGCTGGACAATATGCACGTGATCCTCAACCAGGTCAGTGACAGCACGGGCCGTTCCTATGACACACGGAAGATCGAAGCGCAATTGCCGGACATACGGTACAATCTGAAGATCATTGCGGACAACCTTTCCCTGCAGACGGCGGTACCGGAGACCCGGGACCTGCAGCTGTACGGCGTGCTGTTGAAAGATATACAGCAGCAGCTGGAGAATGCACGCAACGCGTTGTTCAAATACAACAACGACCTGATCAGTCTCAATGCCGGCATCGCCGCCTTTAC
>Ga0157370_10009515_pt1 | contig 10369 bp, 7 predicted proteins | sample C35metaG_FD_113463 | JGI IMG/M metagenome (GOLD analysis project Ga0157370, IMG submission 113463) | Corn rhizosphere microbial communities from Kellogg Biological Station, Michigan, USA - C3-5 metaG | ecosystem: Host-associated > Plants > Roots > Rhizosphere > Soil | place: USA: Michigan... | reverse complement strand
CGATCGCCGCATGGGCGACCGGAAGCAACCGCGGCTACAACTACGTGCACGGCGAGATCTGGGACGTCTACGAGCGCTGCGAAGAGGCGATCGAGGAGGCGTACTCGGCGGGGTTGCTCGGCGACAACATTCTCGGCAGCGGCTTTTCCTTCCACCTCTACAATCACCACGGTTACGGGGCCTACATCTGCGGCGAGGAGACCGGGCTCCTCGAGTCGCTCGAAGGCAAGAAGGGCCTGCCGCGCTTCAAGCCGCCGTTCCCGGCGAACTTCGGGCTCTACGGCAAGCCGACGACGATCAACAACACCGAGACCTTCGCCGCGGTGCCGTGGATCATCAGGAACGGCGCCGAATGGTTCCTGAATCTCGGATTGCCGAACAACGGCGGCACCAAGATCTTCTCGGTGTCGGGCGACGTCGCGCACCCCGGCAACTTCGAGGTGCGTCTTGGCACGCCGTTTCCGAAGCTTCTCGAGATGGCCGGCGGAATGCGCGACGGGCGTCCGTTGAAGGCGGTGATCCCGGGAGGATCTTCGGCGCCGGTGCTGCCCGGTGCCACGATGATGGACCTGACGATGGATTACGACTCGATCGCCAAGGCGGGCTCGATGCTGGGCTCGGGCGCGGTGATCGTGCTCGACGACACGCGCTGCATGGTGAGGAGCCTGTTGCGGCTGTCGTACTTCTATTACGAGGAATCCTGCGGCCAGTGCACGCCGTGCCGCGAAGGCACCGGCTGGATGTGGCGGATGGTCAACCGCATCGAGCACGGCAAGGGCCGCCGCGAGGATATCGACGTGCTGAACCAGGTCGCCGACAACATCCAGGGCCGCACGATCTGCGCGCTCGGCGATGCCGCAGCGATGCCCGTGCGCAGCTTCATTCACCATTTCCGCAGCGAGTTCGAGCACCACATCGACCACAAATGCTGCCTGGTTCCGGATTACCTGTGAGCGCACCGCTCGTCAACGTCGAGGTAGACGGCCGCACCGTACAGGTGCCGAAGGGGAGCCCGCTGATCGAGGCTGCAGCGAAGCTCGGCATCTACGTGCCGCACTTCTGCTATCACCGCAAGCTGTCGATCGCGGCGAACTGCCGCATGTGCCTCGTGCAGGTCGAGAAATCCCCGAAGCCGCTGCCGGCCTGCGCGACTCCGGTCGCCGAGGGAATGAAGGCGTGGACCCACTCCGAGCAAGCGGTCACCGCGCAGCGCGGCGTGATGGAGTTCCTGCTCATCAACCATCCGCTCGACTGCCCGATTTGCGACCAGGGCGGAGAGTGCCAGCTGCAGGACCTCGCTGTCGGCTACGGCGCCTCGGGATCGCGCTACGTCGAGCCGAAGCGCGTCGTCGTGCACAAGGAACTCGGCCCGCTCGTCGCCGCCGAGGAGATGACGCGCTGCATTCACTGCACGCGCTGCATCCGCGTCGGCCAGGAGATCGGCGGCATCATGGAGCTCGGCATGATCGGGCGCACCGAGCATGCCGAGATCGTGTCCTTCGTCGGCCGCACCGTCGACTCGGAGCTCTCCGGCAACATGATCGACGTCTGCCCGGTTGGCGCGCTCACCTCCAAGCCGTTTCGTTTCAGCGCGCGCACCTGGGAGCTCACGCGGCGGCGCAGCGTGTCCCCGCACGACGGCCTCGGCGCGAACCTCGAAGTTCAGGTGAAGAACGACCGCGTGATGCGCGTCGTTCCGTTCGAGAACGAGGCAGTCAACGAATGCTGGATCAGCGACAAGGACCGATTCTCGTACGAGGCCCTCTATGGTGACCAGCGGCTGGCCATGCCGATGATCAAGCAGGGGGGCGAATGGAAGGAGGTCGACTGGCCGGCAGCGCTAGAGTTCACCGCGCAAGGCCTTGCCGACGCGGTGAAGAAGCGGGGTGCGGTCGCGCTCGGGACGCTTGTCTCGCCGCACGCGACGCTCGAGGAGATGGCGCTCGCGGCGCGGCTCGTCCGCGGCCTAGGCAGCGACAACATCGACTTCAGGTTGCGACAGACCGACTTTCGCGATGCGGGCATGCGCGAAGGCATTCCGTGGCTTGGCATGCCGATCGCGGAGATCGGGCACCTCGACCACGCGCTGGTGATCGGGAGCTTCCTGCGCAAGGACCATCCGCTGCTTGCGCACCGGTTGCGTGATGCGGCGAAGAAGGGCGCGCAGATCACCACGTTGCATTCGACCGACGACGACTGGCTCATGCCCGTCGCGCACCGCGCGATCGTCCCGCCGTCGCTGATGCCGATGATGCTCGCCGAGATCGTCGTCGCCGCGGCGCAGGGGGCCGGCAAGCCGACACCGGAGGCGCTCGCCGGAATCGAGCCGACTGCCGGAGCAGAAGTGATCGCCGCGAGCCTCCTCTCGGGGGAGCGGCGCACGGTCTTCCTCGGCAATTATGCGATCCAGCACCCGGACGCGGCGCAGATCGCCGCACTCGCCGGGGCGCTCTGCACGCTCACCGGTGCGGCACTCGGCGTGCTGACCGAGGCCGCCAACACCGTCGGTGGCTACGTCGCCGGGGCGTTGCCGCAGGCAGGGGGCCTCGACGCGCAGGCGATGCAGGGTGTCGGCGGCGGCGAAGCGTGCCGTGCGTGGCTGCTGCTGCACGCCGAGCCCGAGTTCGACTGCGCCTATCCGGCGACGGCGCGGCAGGCGCTTCAGAGGGCCGATTTCGTCGCCGTGCTTTCGCCGTTCCGCCACGGCCTCGCCTACGCCGATGTCGTGCTTCCGGTCGCGCCTTTCACCGAGACTTCGGGGACCTTCGTCAACTGCGAAGGCCGGGTACAGACGTTTCGCGGCGTCGCCGCGCCGCATGGCGCCACCCGGCCGGCGTGGAAGGTGCTGCGCGTCATCGGGTCGCTCCTCGGCATCGAGGGCTTCGACGCGATCGAGAGTTCGGAAGCGGTGCGCGACGCGCTGCTCCCAGGCATCGCGAACGGAGGTGTCGTCGGCGGACTCTCGAACGCGTCGCGAGTCGAGCTCGTGAAGCCGGTGGCGGTCGCTGCGCCAGTCGAGCGTGTTGCCGACGTGCCGATCCACTTTGCCGATCCGCTGGTCCGGCGTGCGCCTTCGCTGCAGCAGACCGCCGACGCCCGCGCGCCGAAAGCGCGCGTCCATCCGACGCTCCTCGGCACGCTGGGGATCGAGGAAGGGGCGCAGATCAGGCTGCGTCAGGGCGGCGGCGAGGCGGTGCTCGCGACGCAGGCGGACCGCGGCGTTCCGCACGGCGTGATCCGCGTGGCGGCGGCGCATCCGTCGACCTGCGGCCTCGACGGCCTCTCGGGCACGGTCACCGTGGAGCCGGCGTGATGCTCGAGCCGATCGAGACCGCGATGGGGGCGTGGTGGCTGCCCGTGTGGACGATCGTCAAGGTGATCGTCATCGCGATCCCGCTGATCATCGCGGTCGCCTACCTCACCTACGCCGAACGCAAGGTGATCGGCTGGATGCAGGTGCGCATCGGGCCCAACCGCGTCGGGCCAGCGGGGCTGCTGCAGCCGTTCGCCGATGTCCTGAAGATGCTGTTCAAGGAGATCGTCGTTCCGTCGGGCGCGAGCCGCGGGCTGTTCTTCATCGCGCCGATGCTCTCGCTGGCACCCGCGCTCGCCGCGTGGGCGGTGATTCCGTTCACCGGAACACTGGTGCTGTCGAACATCAACGCCGGGCTCCTCTACATCCTCGCGATGAGCTCGCTCGGCGTCTACGGCGTGATCCTCGCCGGGTGGGCTTCGAACTCGAAGTACGCGTTCATCGGTTGCCTGCGCTCGGCCGCGCAGATCGTCTCCTACGAGATCGCGATGGGCTTCGCGCTCGTCGGTGTGCTGATGGCGGCGAACAGCCTCAACCTCAGCGACATCGTCGCCGGGCAGGAAGGGGGCGCCGCGTACTGGTACGTCTGGCCGCTGTTCCCGCTCTTCGTCGTCTACCTGATCTCGGGCATCGCCGAGACCAACCGCCACCCGTTCGACATGGCGGAAGGGGAATCCGAGATCGTCGCCGGCTTCCACGTCGAGTACTCGGGGATTGCTTTCGCGCTGTTCTTCCTCGCCGAGTACATGAACATGATCCTGATCTCGGCGCTCGCGACCGTCATGTTTCTCGGCGGCTGGCTGTCGCCGTTCCCGATCCTGAATGACGTGACGGTGCTCGGCGCGCATCCGTTCGGCGACGGCATGCTGTGGCTGGCGATCAAGTGGGCGGCGGTGCTGCTGATCTTCCTGTGGATCCGCGCGACGTTCCCGCGCTACCGCTACGACCAGATCATGCGTCTCGGCTGGAAGGTGTTCATTCCGGTGACGCTGGTGTGGATCGTGTTCGTCGGCGCAATGATGCAGACCCGCTATGCGGGCATGTTCCACTGAGAGGCGACGAACCGTGCTGCGCCGAATCCGCGAATTCTTCGACACCTGGCTCCTGGTCGAGCTCTTCCGCGGGATGGCGGTCACCGGGCGCTACCTGTTCGCGCGGAAGATCACCGTCCAGTTTCCCGAGGAGAAGACGCCGCAGAGCCCGCGCTTCCGCGGTCTGCACGCGCTGCGCAGGTATCCGAACGGCGAGGAGCGCTGCATCGCCTGCAAGCTGTGCGAGTCGATCTGCCCGGCACTCGCGATCATCATCGAATCGGCGCAGCGGGCGGACGGCACACGCCGGACGACGCGCTATGACATCGACCTCACCAAGTGCATCTTCTGCGGCTTCTGCGAGGAGAGCTGCCCGGTCGACTCGATCGTCGAGACGCGCATCCTCGAATATCACGGCGAGCGTCGCGGCGATCTCTATTACACGAAGGAGATGCTGCTCGCCGTCGGTGACCGCTACGAAGCGCAGATCGCGGCCGACCGCGCCGAGGACGCCCGCTACCGATGAGCTTCCAGGCCTTCACCTTCTACGCGTTCTCGGTGATCCTGGTCCTCGCCGCGCTGCGCGTGGTGACGACGCGCAATCCGGTCCACGCGGCGCTGTGGCTCGTGCTGTCGTTCTTCACCGCTTCCGGAATCTGGATCCTGCTCGAGGCAGAGTTCCTGGCGATTGCGCTGGTGCTGGTCTACGTCGGGGCAGTGATGGTGCTGTTCCTGTTCGTCGTCATGATGCTCGACGTCAATTTCGAGGGCCTGCGCCAGGACTTCCGCAGCTACCTTCCGGTCGCCGCGGTGGTCGGCGCTCTGGTGCTGTTCGAGATGGCACTCGTCATCGTTGGCAGCCGCGTCGGCGCAAGCGTGACCGCGCCGCCGTCGCCGGCTGGAAGCAACACGAGCGCGCTTGGCCGGCTGCTCTACGTCGAATACGTGTATCCGTTCGAGATCGCCGCAGTCGTGCTGCTGGTGGCGATCATCGCCGCCATCGCGCTGACGCACCGCAAGCGGCGGACGGCGAAATACCAGGATCCATCGTTGCAGGTGAGGGCCAGGGCGGCCGATCGGGTCCGGCTCGTCCGTATGCCTTCGGAGCATCCGCCGGGCTGAGCCGGCGCCATGGTCGAATCCTGCCGGCGGCCGATCGGCGGCCGTGCCGGACAGGATGCAGGGAGACGCAATGCCGTCGTGGGGAGAGCTGACACTTGCGCACTACCTCGTGCTGGGCGCGATCCTGTTCGCGATCAGCATGGCCGGCATTTTCCTCAACCGGCGCAACGTCATCATCATGCTGATGGCGATCGAGCTGATGTTGCTCGCCGTCAACCTCAACTTCATCGCATTCTCGCGCTACCTCGGCGACATGGCGGGGCAGGTGTTCGTGTTCTTCATCCTCACGATCGCCGCCGCCGAGTCGGCGATCGGGCTCGCGATCCTCGTACTGCTCTTCAGGAACGCGGGATCGATCGACGTCGAGAAGTTCGACGAGCTCAAGGGATGACGCGGCGATGACGATGTACGAGCTCTACCTGCTGGTGCCGCTCGCGCCGCTCGCGGCGTCGGTCGTCGTCGGCCTGTGGGGCCGGAAGCTCGGCCGGAGCGTCTCGCACTGGCTGTGCATCATCGGCGTCGCGGTGTCGTTCGTCGCCTCGATCGTGATCGCCCGCGACGTCCACGTCGGGCACGTGTTCAACGGCGACGTCTACACCTGGGTCGCTTCGGGGGCCGTGAAGCTCTCGGTCGGGTTCCTGATCGATCCGCTCACCACGACGATGCTGCTCGTGGTCACGTTCGTGTCGCTGATGGTGCACATCTACACGGTCGGCTACATGGCCGACGATCCCGGCTATACGCGCTTCTTCTCGTACATCTCGCTCTTCACGTTCTCGATGCTGATGCTCGTGATGAGCAACAACTTCACGCAGCTCTTCTTCGGCTGGGAGGCCGTCGGGCTTGTGTCGTATCTCTTGATCGGCTTCTGGTACGAGCGGCCGACCGCGATCTACGCGGGCCTCAAGGCCTTCATCGCCAACCGCTTCGGCGACTTCGGTTTCATCATCGGGCTCGGGCTCGTCCTCGCCTACTTCGGCACGCTCGACTACGCACCGGTGTTCGCCCACGCGGGCTCGCTCGCCGGGGAGACGCTGACGCCGTGGCCGGGGGGGCACTGATCGGTACTGACGGCGATCTGCATCTGCCTCTTCGTCGGCGCGGTCGGCAAGAGCGCACAGGTGCCGCTGCACGTGTGGCTGCCCGACTCGATGGAGGGTCCGACCCCGATCTCCGCACTGATCCACGCCGCGACAATGGTCACGGCGGGGATCTTCATGGTCGCGCGGATGAGCCCGCTGTTCGAGTGGTCCGATACCGCGCTTGCCGTCGTCACCGTGATCGGCGCGACCACTGCGCTGTTCATGGCATTTCTCGGTGTCGTGCAGACCGACATCAAGCGCGTCGTCGCCTATTCGACGCTGTCGCAGCTCGGCTACATGACGGTCGCGCTCGGAGTCTCCGCGTACTCGGCGGCGATCTTCCACCTGATGACGCACGCGTTCTTCAAGGCGCTGCTGTTCCTCACTGCCGGCTCGGTGATCATCGCGATGCATCACGAGCAGGACATGCGCCGGATGGGCGGGCTGCGGCGCTACATGCCGATTACCTACATCACGACGGTCATCGGCGCGCTCGCGCTCGCCGGCATACCGCCTTTCGCCGGCTTCTACTCGAAGGACGCGATCATCGAGGCGGTCGGAAAGTCGCACATCGGCGGACACGCTTACGCGTACTTCGCCGTCGTTGCCGGGGTGTTCGTCACCGGCCTCTACACGTTCCGGATGCTGTTCATGACCTTTCACGGCGCCGAGCGCTTCCGCGACGCCGCACCGCACGGCGAGCACATCCACGACGAGCACGCGCACGGTGCGGCTGATCCGCGCGAGTCGCCGTGGGTGGTGACGGTTCCGCTGATCCTGCTCGCGATCCCGTCGATCTACTCCGGCTGGACGTACGTGCAGCCAATGCTCTTCGGCAACTGGTTCGGTGCCTCGATCGACGTGCGCTCGCAGCACGCGGTGATGGCGGAGCTCGCGGCGGAGTGGCCGGGGCCGGTCGCGTTTGCGCTGCACGCCGTCGCGACGCCGACCTTGTGGCTCGCGCTCGCCGGCATCGCAACCGCGGTCTACCTCTACCTCGTCAACCCGGCAATGCCGGCGAAGATCGCCGCACGCTTCAGCACCCTCTATACGTTGCTCGTCAACAAGTACTACCTCGACGCGTTCAACGAGTGGTTCGTTGCCGGCGGGTCGCGCTGGCTCGGCAATTTCGCGTCGAAGTACGGCGACCGGACGATCATCGACGGCTGGGCCGTCAACGGCTCGGCGTGGCTCATCGGGGTCACGGCGAAGGCGCTGCGGCGGATCCAGTCGGGCTACGTCTATCACTATGCGTTCGCGATGATCGTCGGCGTCTTCGGCCTGCTTTACTGGTGGGGCGTGCGGTGAGGCCCCGCCGATGATGCCGTACCTGTCGCTCTCGATCTGGGTGCCGATCGTCGCCGGCCTTGCGGTGCTCGGCTTTCGCCGCGAGCAGGATGCGATGTTCGCACGCTGGGTCGCTCTCGCCGGCGCGATCGCGGGCTTCCTGGTCACCATTCCGCTGTGGGTTGGTTTCGACACGAAGACCTCGGCGATGCAGTTCGTCGAGTTCGTGTCGTGGATCCCGCGCTTCGACATCCACTACCACCTCGGCGTCGATGGCTTCTCGATGCTGTTCATCCTGCTGAACAGCCTGATGACGATCATCGTCGTGTGGGCCGGATGGGAAGTCATCCAGACGCGGGTTGCCCAGTACATGGCGTCGTTCCTGGTGATGTCGGGGATCATGAACGGCGTCTTCTGCGCGCTCGACGGCATTCTGTTCTACGTGTTCTTCGAGGCGATGCTGATCCCGATGTACCTGATCATCGGGGTTTGGGGCGGGCCGAACCGGATCTATGCGGCGCTGAAGTTCTTCCTCTATACGCTGCTCGGCTCGATCCTGATGCTGGTGGCGCTGATCTACCTCTACAGCGTGTCGCAAACCTTCGAGATCCTCGAGTGGTACAAGGTGCCGCTCGAGATGTCCGCGCAGATCCTCCTCTGGGTCGCGTTCTTCCTGGGCTTCGCGATCAAGGTCCCGATGTGGCCGGTCCACACGTGGCTGCCCGATGCCCACGTCGAGGCGCCGACCGGGGGTTCGGTCGTGCTGGCGGCGATCATGCTGAAGATCGGCGGCTACGGCTTCGTGCGCTTCATCATGCCGATCGCCCCCGACGCGTCGCGCTACCTGACTGGCTTCATGATCGCGCTGTCGCTGATCGCGATCATCTACATCGGCTTCGTCGCGATCATTCAGGCCGACATGAAGAAGCTGATCGCGTACTCGTCGGTCTCGCACATGGGCTTCGTGACGCTTGGCTTCTTCGTGTGGAGTCAGCTCGGCGTCGAAGGCGCCATCGTGCAGATGATCTCGCACGCGTTCATCGCGGCTGCGCTGTTCCTGTGCATCGGCGTAATGTACGACCGGCTGCACTCGCGACAGATCGCCGATTATGGCGGCGTCGTCAACTCGATGCCAAATTTCGCCGCGCTGATGATGCTGTTCGCGATGGCGAACGTCGGGCTTCCCGGGACCTCGGGATTCGTCGGCGAGTTCCTGGTCATCCTCGCGTCGGTCAAGGCCAACTTCTGGATCGGCTTCGGCGCGGCGGTGTCGCTGATCCTCGGCGCCGCGTACACTCTGTGGCTGTACAAGCGCGTCATCTTCGGCGCCGTCGCGAACGCTCGCGTCGCCGCGATGAAGGACCTCAGTAGGCGTGAATTCTGGATGCTGACGGTGCTGGCGGTCATGGTGCTGTGGATCGGCATCTGGCCGCGGCCGATCGTCGACGTCGTCCACGTGACTGCCGCCGATTTCCTGGTCAACGTGTCGCACTCCAAGCTCTGACATGCTCGCCCAACTGAACGTGGCTGCGTCGCTCCCGGAGATCGTGATCCTGGTCGCTGCGGCGCTGATCCTCATCGTCGACCTGTTCATCGGCGACGACCAGCGCCATTTCAGCTACTGGCTGACGCAGCTCGCGCTGCTGGTCGCACTCGCATTCACGCTGACGTCGCTCAAGCTCGAGGCGGTCACCGCCTTCAACGGCCTGGTGATCGACGACATGCTCGCCGATCTGCTGCGGATCGCCTGCTTCATCGCGGTCTCGCTCGTGCTGTTCTACTCACGAAGCTACCTCGTCGCGCGCGGCATGTTCCGCGGCGACTTCTTCGTCCTGGTGCTGTTTACGCTGCTCGGCATGCAGGTGATGATCACCGGCAACAACTTTCTCACGCTGTATCTCGGACTCGAGCTGATGTCGCTGTCGCTGTACGCGCTTGTCGCGTCGCGGCGGGAGCACACCGCTTCGTCCGAGGCTGCGATGAAGTACTTCGTGCTCGGCGCGCTTTCGTCGGGAATGATGCTCTACGGGATGTCGATGATCTACGGTACGACGGGGTCGCTCGACCTCGCGACGGTGGCGCGGGCGATCGCCGCGCATCGCGATAGCCCCGCGCTGGTGCTGCTCGGCCTGGTGTTCGTCGTCGCCGCGCTTGCGTTCAAGCTCGCCGTGGTCCCGTTCCACATGTGGGTCCCCGACGTCTACGACGGGGCGCCGACGCCGGTCACCGTCCTGGTCGGCACCGCGCCGAAGATCGCGGCGTTCGCGATGGCGCTGCGGTTGCTGTCGTCTGCGCTGCAGGGGGCCGCGGTCGACTGGCAGGGTATGCTGATCGTGCTGTCGGTGCTGTCGATGGTGCTTGGCAATGTGATTGCGATCGCGCAGACGAACATCAAGCGGATGCTCGCGTACTCGACGATCGCCAACATGGGCTACATGCTGCTCGGGCTCCTCACTGCCAACCGCTACGGCTACTCGGCGGCGATGTTCTACGTCGTGGTCTACGCGCTCACCAGCCTCGGCTCGTTCGGCATG
>Ga0157370_10009513_pt1 | contig 10370 bp, 4 predicted proteins | sample C35metaG_FD_113463 | JGI IMG/M metagenome (GOLD analysis project Ga0157370, IMG submission 113463) | Corn rhizosphere microbial communities from Kellogg Biological Station, Michigan, USA - C3-5 metaG | ecosystem: Host-associated > Plants > Roots > Rhizosphere > Soil | place: USA: Michigan... | reverse complement strand
TAGTAGAAGTTGTGGTGAACCCATTGGCTTCCTGGTATGTCTGTCCTGTTATGGTTTGAGCTCCATCCGTCGGGTCAATTCCACCGGAGCGCCACGAAATCGCCGAGCCGCTAGACGGAGTGGAGTTGTCTTTATAGGATATTGCACCCGTACCGGGACTACTATAGTAAACGGTGGCTTTCACAGCATCAACACTGACGCTATCAGTTGAAGTAGAGCGCATAGAAATTGCGAAGCCAAAGTTAGATGAATTAACATCTCCCGGCGTCCAAACTCCTCCCCAAGTATCAGATGTCCCACCGTATGAAGTGTAGGTTGCAGATAAAGGCAAGTTGGCATTATTACTTCTGTCTGTCGATTGGACTGTTCCGCCTTTAATTGATCTAGCTGCGTTATCTGTTGCAATGCCGTTACTGGATGATTCTTTGATACTAAACGTAATCCCCTCAATTGTAGCGTTGCTTGGAATAGAAAATCCAAAATTGGTCGCAGTCAGATACTGGGAAGGAGTGGACGTAAACACAGTTACAGTTGAAGAGGCGCCATCATCCGCTGTGACATTGCCGGTATTTGACCAAATGCCAGTACCGATACTGGAATCGTCGCCGCCAGTGCCGGCAAAACTAGGGCCCTGCGACGCAGGTGGCGCCGTGTAATAAACGGTTATCGCTATGGAGTCCACGAAAGCGTCAACTGCACTGGCCCCGAAATTATTTAGGTTTAACATAACACCAAAGCCCGAGCTGTTTATGTCAGATGGAGCCCACGTGTTAAGCCAAGTGTAGGAATCAGAGCCATAAGTTCTATCTGCGGCAGAAGTCCCCCAGTTTGTACCAAAAGCCTCATTGTCGCCGGTCTGAACCGTACCGGATTTGATTAGTTCAACAGTGCTATCAGAAATTGAGCTGGTGGCTGAGGCCTGAGTACCTCCAAATTTCACAGAAATCCCATTAATGGTTGCGCTTGTAGGTATACTGAATCCGAAGTTTGTCGCTACTAAATCCTTTGATGCCGTAGAAGGATGCAGGTTTACGGTTGCCGTAGAGCCATCGTTAGCACTAAGATTGCCGGTGTTAGTCCAGCTGTATATACCGGCGCCGGTATTGCCGGTTATGGTACCTCCGGGCAGCGCTGGAGACGGAGTCAGCGGATTACTTCCTACATTGCCCCAGTTGCCTGGTGGTATAGCCGCACATGAGCCGTAACCACCCTGGTAGGCATACTGTTCATCATAATTATTGGTCCCGGCAGGTATGCTGGCATTTGGCGTGACAAGCTGACGTAATCTAAAAGCTTGACCAGTTGATGTTAGAGTAGCCGCGGTGTTAGCAGAAGCCAACGAGCTGCCAGGAACAGTATTATCGGCGTTGGCGAACCACTGGTAATTAGATTGGGTATAACTGACAGGTGTATAAGTAACAGTTACCAGTCCCTGGGCGCCGGCGCCGCCACTTCTAACAGTACCGCCAGATCTACAGCCGCCACCGCCACCGCCACCATAACTACTCCCTGCGCTGCCATTAGCAGAACCGGAACAGCCGGCGCCGCCATTGCCGCCATTGGCTGAAGTCCCGGTACCTGCAGTTGCACCAGAAGCGCTGCCGCCATTCCCTGATGAACCGGCGCCGCCGCCACCGCCACCGGAACTGCCTGAACCAGCGGCTCCGCCTCCCCCGCTAAATGAACTGTCGCCATTGAGGCCGAGTCCGCCCGTGCCTCCAATCCCGTTATTAGCTCCTCCGCCATTACCACCGTTGCCGGTACATATTGTGACCAACGAGGGATCCTGTACATCCGATTCGCTGCCAACTGCTCCACTGCCACTACCGCCTGCAGTTGCCTGCCCAACAGTGATAGTGTAATTACTTCCCGAAGTTACAGAAGCTGAATTTATACAATAACCGCCGCCACCGCCTCCCCCGCCAAAAGAATTGGTAGTGCTAGCGCCCCCACCAGCGCCTCCGCCTCCCCAAGCTTCGAAAATGGCCGAAGATACGTTGGCCGGCACCGTCCAGGTGCCGCTGACTGTGAAGGTATCGGTCTGGGCGTGGACTTTGTCCGGACGCCACCACAGGTATGAGCTGGATAGGATCAGTACAGCCAGAAATCCATAAAGCATCCTTTTTTGGATATTCCTTAATTTTTTAGGTATTTTTATTCTCATTTTTTAGACCTCACTGGATAGTACTGCCGCCCTGGATAGTCACGCCGCCCTGTATCGTCACCGAGCTGCCGGCCGCCGCGGTAGTGAAAAGCCTGGTCGAAGAAGTCGTGGTCGTATTAGAGCCGCCGGGATCTTTGGCCGATACGCTCCAGCAATATATAGTACCGGTGCTTAGTGCGGAACTGGGAGCGAAAGATACTCCCGAGCCGGCTGTCGTTGATGTATAGGTGAGGCCGGCTCCGGCTGAGCCGTTAAAGGCCGGGGTCCAGCCAGTCTGGCCGCCCGCCATATCATAGGTAGTAACAGATGTTGAACAATCAGACTGGAAGAGGTTTACCTTAAACTGGATATCATCACTGTCCGGGTCGGTATCACTGAAACTGAAAGTCGGAGTAGCGGATATACCGGTGGCCCCGGACGACGGCGCTGTCAGACTCGGACTGCTAGGCGCCGAGTTACTTGGCGGTGTATAAGTAGTTATCTGCGGATACTGGCTATATGTGTCCAGTGGCGTACCATCGGACTTGACCATCCTGAAGCAATAAGTTGTGCCGGCCGGGGCTCCGTTATCATATATTGATAAATCCCATTCACCATCGGTATTAGCCGCAACGGTATTAGAAGCGCTGAAGTTATCGGCCTCCTGGTATGTCTGAGCCGTGTAGGTACCGCTGTCCGTGGGATCGGTGCCTGCTTGGTAAGATATGGCCGCTCCACTGGCCAATGATGGATTGTCATTATACGCCATAGCGCTAGGAATCGTGTAATAAACAGTCATATCGAATGAATCGACGCTCATTGTGTCATTGGCAGTACCACCCTCGACTCGGATTGCAAAACCAAATCCACTGTTATTTATGTCCGCCGGAGTCCATGTGTCTCCCCACAAATCCGAAGAAGAGCCAAATGAGTAAAATGCGTCACCGGTGTCTAAATTATTAATTCCTGCCCGGTTGGTAGTTCCCTGAACACCGGCCTTAACCAATACAACTTTACTTATATCGCCATTAGACGATGTGCCGCTATGCGCTATAACCCTTGCCCTAATCCCGCTAACAGTGGCATTACCTGGAATCGAAAAACCAAAATTGTTTCCTTTTAATGTATTACTTAAGGATAAGGAACTGACATTAACAGTCGCATATGAAGAATCAAGCGCAGTTATATTGCCGACTGAAGCCCATGGAGTACCAGCATCGTTTAAATCAGTTCCTGTTCCAGTGAAAAGCGGGCCGGATGAACTTAATCCGCCTGATAAATTACCCCAATTACCTGATGGTATAGCAGAACAAGTACCGTAGGTACTTAAGTCAGCGTATTGCTCATTGAATGATTGAGAGCCGGCAGTCACACTTTGGCTTGGTTTTATTAGCTGGCGCAACCGGAAGGCCTGACCCGTGGAAGTCAGTGCCGTGGGAGTACTTTGAGCAACCCCGTTAAGTTTCGTACTCGGATTAACAGAAGCCGGATTATTTTGGAACCATTGGTATGACGTTTGATTATATGTAGTTGGTACGGGCGTATAAGTGATAACAATCACCCCTTGGGTCCCGCCGGATCCACCTACACCATTAGTTGCGCTTTTACCATCGCCGCCGGCACCGCCACCGCCGGAACCATAATTTCCGCCCGCCGCGCCAGGGTTGCCTATTACACCATTGCCGCCGCCAGCGCCGCCGCCTCCGCCGCCTCCAGAACCATGAGAGAGATCCCATTCCGTTCCATTAATTCCAAAACCGCCATTAGACATTCCTCCTGAGCCTCCGGAAGTACCATCACCCTGTCCGCCGGCTCCGCCGGTTGTGCCCGAACCGTTGCTCGCTCCAGTCCCCGCGGCATTAAGCCCGCCGGCTCCGCCTCCTCCTCCGCCGCCGCCTCCGTTGTTGCCTGAGCTATTGCCGCCATTCCCGCCTTTACCGCCCGCGAAACCGGTGCCAGTTATAACAGTACCGCCATTGGCTCCAACTGTACCTGTACCACTAATGACTGTGGAGCCTGACGAGCCACCAGCGGCCGCGACTATTACATCTGTATCCGTAGAGTTAGAGCAATTGGCCGTGGAGTCGCAAACGTAGCTGGCCTGTCCAGCAGAACCTACATTAATACCAACGCTAGTGCTAGCAGCAAGTGAAGCATTAGTTATTTTAGCGTAGGCGCCGCCGCCTCCGCCGCCTCCACCACCAAATTGGCCGCCTCCCGAACTGCCGCCGGAGCCGCCGCCGCCTATAACCTCTATAGTATTACTTGAGCTATTCCAGTCACCCGGCACCGACCAGGTCGTAGCGGCCGTACTGGTTAAAAAGACTGTTTGGGCGTGAGCTCTGTTTGGGCGCCACCACAATATATATGAGCTGGATAGTATCAATACGGCTAAAAACCCATAGACCGCCCTCTTTGATAAGCTCCTTAGCTTTTTAGGTTTTAGGATTTTTATTCTCATTTTTAGTCTTTATTGTGTAGGCGAACCTCCCAGGTTGACAGTTGAGTATTCAATCACCCTATTGGTAGACGGCCGGTACAGCACGGCTTTACCGGCTTTGCTATATATAAGTACCTTGTCACCATCCTTGGCGCTGGCAAAGAAAGCCTGGCTCTTAAGTTTAGCCGCGTCGTTGACCGTGGCGATGGTTGGAGTCTCGTTCTGTGGTAAATCGACCAGCTGACCAACCCTATTGACTAGCTGCTGGGTCTGAGTCTGGCCTGTGCCAGATGGTGATTTAGCTTGCTCCAGCTGATTTCTGGTTGTTATATAGCCGTAAGCCAGCCAAGCAATCAGTGCGATAATGACCAGTCCGCCGATGAATCTAACCCATTTCTTCGAACCAGCCGAGGATTTGCGCAGCCGGCGTTTTTTAGGCGTCGGTTCTACCGTGCTGGGTTCGGGGCGTGGCGCCGGCGGCGGCACACTGGCCAGCGGCGGCCGGCGAACGGCCCGAGGGTCTTGGTATCTGTTTCTGTCGGGCGTCCTGAAATCCATGCTTAAGCTTAAGTTTATATTCTTTACAGATAGCTGACAACCCGTTCGGCCGGCTATTATGGGTACGGTAGGCCGTGGGCGACATTATAGAAGGCCGTCCAGGCAGGCCGCTGGTTATTGTTGGCGTCCAGCAGTCCAAAACCGGGAACATCATTATCCAACGTCGTGTAAATGAACATTGCCTGGGTCTTACGATATCCGGTACCAATGCCGTCTACGCTTTTGAGCGAAAGTGCTACATCGGTGGCTTGCTCTGTCAGACTAACGCTGCTAATGGTGTTACCGCCCTCGGTACAGACTGTCGGCTTGGCCGAATCGCCATTGGCGGTCATGATCGAACGGACATTGGTGGTGTCATAAAAGCCTGCCCCGCCGCTGCCGTAGACCATGTCCCAGATAGACCAGCTGCCATGCTGGGTGTTGTTGCCATAGCAATGGAAGTTAAAGGCATCGAAGTAATTTTTAGCGCCCAAGGCGTATTCCCTGGCCATCCAGTCTATCAGGAAGGTGGTTGGGCTGTTTTTGTCCCACATGCCGCCATGCCAGACAACATCAGTCGGGTCTACGGCCTTGATGGCGTTATAGCCAGCCTTTAGATAAGGAACATAGGTATCTGCGGTCCAGCCATTGAGGTCTGGTTCATTCATTAATTCAAAGTAGTGGATTTTGCCCTTCCAGGTAGTAGCGGCTGTAGTAGCAAGGCTAGCGTATGACGCGGTACCAGGTCCGGGCGCCGTAACGGTATCGCCAATGATCAGTTCAACCTGGAAGCCAGCGTCTAGTGCTTTTTGGATAGCTGGTGCGTTGTATGAGGGGTTCCAGTAGCCGAGGCGTATCATTCCAGCGCTTAGGGTTTTGTCATTGCTTAGCTCCAAATCTTGATGGGCGGCATCCTCATTAGACAGCTTGGAACCGATAGATATGTTGTATTTAGGCAATGTACCACTCGTACCCCCTCCCCCGGTCCCTCCTCCGCCGCCAGTCGGAGGGCCGCCGGTCGGCGTGCCGGTAAGGGATAGCTTGGCGAAGCCTGATTGATCCGTGGAGTTGCTGGCGGTGCCGTTGTACATCAACTGGGAGTCGCGGGTGGTACCATCGTCATCATCATTGACTCCTACGTCAAGGCCGATGGTCTTGCCGGATGAAGCTGTAGTCCCAAGCAGGCTCCAAGGGATAGCCAGCTCTACCGAGTAGCCGCCGCTGATGGCGGCCCAGGCGTGCAGTACACCGGTATTGGAACCTATTCCGGAGCATAAGGATGAGTCGTTGTAGCGCTGGACTATCTGGCGGTCGCCGCTGGTGTAGGTGGTACCGCCAGCGTTGGTGGGGTCGATGTAAACTTCCACCGAGTCATCATCCCAGCAGTTAGCGGAATCGTTCTTTAGTGAGGAATCTAAGACCTTGACTCCTACGTATATATAAGAGTTGTCCCAGAGAGTGCCGTAGGTGACAGTGTTGTTGCAGGTGCCGATGACGCATTTGGTGGCCTGAGTGGAGATGTTCCAGTCGGATTCACTCAAATTGCCGTCGATGTTATGGGTAGCGGTGCTTGGCGGGATGTTGGTATTGGCCGTAATACTTTGCCCATAATGGCTCAGTAAAGCAGACATATCCAGGATATTGACAGTGCCGTCGTTATTAATATCGGCAGCAGCATTAGATGTACCATAGTCGCTTAAGAGTATGGATAGGTCAGTCACATTGACGGTATTGTCATTGTTCAGATCGCCTGGGAGGGCTGGGTTGGGTGCGGCGAAAGATTTGAAGATAAGGTAGCCTATCAGGGAAAAAGCTATGATGAAGATTAACAGTTGTGGCTTGGAGAAGCGGGCCGTTTTAAGATGTTTCACTGCTTAAGATTCATGTTCCGTAATTGCTAAGCAATATCGACATATCAAGGATATTGACGGTGCCATCCTTATTTAAGTCGGCCGAGGCGTTAGTCGTGCCATAGTCAGACAGCAGGATAGATAAGTCCGTAATATTGACTAAACCATCATTGTTAACATCACCTGGCTTCGCAGTAGAGGCTACAGTTACGTTATAAGAGTTCGGGAAAGTGGTGTGCGTGCCATCGGCCATATCCCAGGAACCGCCTAAAACATGAGCGCCCGGAGTTAACGCGCCTGGCTGAAGAATGTAAGTATAGGGTGGCGGGCCGCTGACAGTATTCAACTTGACGCCATCAGCGTAAAAGTAGCCCGTCACAGAGGCCACACCGGGATTAAAGGTCCAGGTAAACGGCGGATTAATGGTCATACCGACAGTAATGTTCGTGGTGAAGTTAGAGATAGCAGCCGTAACGGTTACGGAAGCGTTCGCGCTGGCACTGCCGCCGCTGCCCGTACAGGTTACGGTGTAGCTAGTCGTAGATGAGGGAGAAACCATTTGGCTGCCGCTTGTAGCGGTAGATGATGTCCAGGCCGCGGAACAGGACGAAGCATTGGATGAGCTCCAACTCAGAGTCGAGCTCTGGCCGGCCGTAATAGATGTCGGCGATGCGCTCAGACTTACGCTGGGAGCCGGAGCCACAGTCCCAGTCGGCTCGATGGCGCCTAATGACGGCGCCGTGGCGGAACGCTGATTGCCGTTTATATCTTGCGGGAAAGTATAGGCCGGATCGGCCTTGCCGATGGCTGGGCTGCCGGCTTTAAGGTTAAAGTCATAGCCCAGTGGATTATTAAATAGTGGGTCGGCATCGGGCAAATTTCCAGTACCGGTAGAAAGCAGCGGGTTGGCAGTGGGATAGTAGTCGACTGATGTACTGCCGTCATAACCGCCGCCATTCGTCAGTTTATAAGAAAGATTATTCTGGAATAAGTTGCCCGATTCGGCCGGGCCGCTGCCGCTGCCGGCGTGCCCATACATATCCGCAAAAATATTATTGGTTACTACGTTGTTCCCCGTCTGGTAAGCGGCCGTCGACGTGTTTGAGTACAGTACGACACCTTGGCCAGCATAACATGGGCAGGCGTCGCTACCGGGGCCAGCCCCCATACCGATAGTCGGAACGGATTGATTGCCGAAAAAGGTGTTATTGACTATATAACTATTTTGTTCCTGCGGCCCGAACTCAATATCCCTGCCGGCTGCCACGCCAGTGAAAATATTATTCGCCACGACCATACGCCGACAGCCATTGGTGTAGTTCCAATTTCCATCCGTTGGATCCTGGCCATACTGTCCGGCATAGATCCAATGGCTGCCTTTAGTGCCAAAGTACTCCTGGTTGGTATAACTAAGGCCTGTCACTTGGGCATAAGGATTGGCCCCGGAGGGGCGAAAGGTATTATCCAGCACCCACATATCATCCGCAGTATCACCAGTAGTAAGATGCCCTCCACGGCAAGTGATGGCAATCACGCCTACTTCGTTAAAAGTGTTATGGTAAAGCTCAACCTTATCGGAATTTTCAACCAAAACTTCCCCATCGAACCCATCGATTCCTGCGTTCGATAAAATCCTGAAAGTAAAATCCTGGATGCGCAGGCCTGAAGCGTTTAAAATCCAAGCGCCAAAAGTGGATGTGGCGAGGTTGCCGTTGGCTATCGTAACGGTGCCAGGTTTGTCGGCCATCAGAGTGACAGGGTTGGAGATATTGCCGGACCGAGTGAACTGTATGACATAACTGCCGCTTGAGGAGTAATAAGTGCCCGGCCGGACTCGGATAATCGAACCGCTTAACGGGACCGTATTAAGAGCATGGTTGATGGTTTTCCATGGCGCCGCCGATGAACCGCTGCTACTGTCGCTGCCGGCCGTTCCGTCTACATAATATGTGCCGCCGCTGCCTGTGCTAAGCGGCATCCGGGCCGGCAAAGCCGATCCTAAGGTGCCGGCGGCAAAAGACCTAAAGATTAAGTAGCCAATGGAGGCGAAGACGATAAGAAAGACTATCAGCTGGGGTTTAGAGAAGTTGTTTTTGCTCTTTAGGGTTTTCATCAGGTTGGATTAACAGCCCGTTTGTCATTAGAGGTATTGTAGCAGGAAAAACCCTAATTCCTCTTAATTTTATTGGGGTCAGCGAGTCACTGAATCAAAGGAAGTACCCTGCTTTACATTGTCGTACCAGACGTAAGTGTCGGGCAGGCTGGTATTCAGACCGCGGTATAGGCCTAGTTTCAGATAGGCCGTGTAGCCCTGCCATAGATTGGAAACATTACCTACATCACTTACGTATTTTGTGTAACCCGTGTCTGAAGTTTTCTTCATCCACAACTCTATCGTGCCGGTATTAGTATCTTGCCATTTTATGTGTAGGGCCACGTTAACCCACTGGCCTTCCCAGTTAGACAGTAAGCCAAGGTCATAAAGATGCGAGCAGGCCGTATTGACGTATTGGCCGCTCGGACAGATAGCGGTATCCGTAGAGCCGCCGTTCACACCTAAGTCCCAGTGCTGGCTAGTACCGGAAGCGCCGTTGTACCCGATCTGGCCGCTATCGATGATGAACATCGCGTTCGCCTGGTTAAAGTTGTAGGTACCGTGAAACTGGCCGGTTATAGTAAAGCCTTTTGTCGGCAGGTTTTTTGGTATATATACCGACCAGCCGTAGTATTGGTCAGCGCCATTGACCATATTCAGGCCACCTTTTAAAATTTCGCAGCGTTCACCATTTTGGATGTTGTCGCCACTTTTAGTAAGGCTTTGAAAGAAGTAAGTTCCCTGTCTGGCGGCACTTGGGCCACCGACCGCCGAGGCATTTGTTGTTACTGTCGCCTGACCAGGAACGCACTGGGTACCGCTATCGTACTGGCTAAGGCTATTAGTTTCGAAATCACCGTTCCAGGTTACCGTACCAGTGTCGTTAGACACAGATACTGTCCCGATCTGAGGTGTTATTCGCGACCCGTCGGTACCATTTATAGCTACGCCCAGCGAGTTAGTGCCGTTTGGCAGCTTAGTGGTATCCAGCGCGTATGTGTATGGCGAAGCGGTAGCGGTGGCTAGTTTTTGATTATCGGCCCAGAACTCGACGGAGGCGACCGAGCCGGTAGTGGTGACTGTCCAACTGACGGTCCCGCTTAAAGTTTGGCCGGCCTGGATGCTGGAACTACTTAAGGCGAGGGTCGCCGCCGGCGTGTAGCTTTTCCCGTAGTTGGATAACAATATACTCATATCCAGGATATTGACTGTTCCATCAGAGTTGATGTCAGCTGTGGAGCTGGAAGTACCATAGTTAGATAGCAGGATGGATAGGTCTGTGACATTGACGCTGTTGTCAGAGTT
>Ga0157370_10009512_pt1 | contig 10370 bp, 6 predicted proteins | sample C35metaG_FD_113463 | JGI IMG/M metagenome (GOLD analysis project Ga0157370, IMG submission 113463) | Corn rhizosphere microbial communities from Kellogg Biological Station, Michigan, USA - C3-5 metaG | ecosystem: Host-associated > Plants > Roots > Rhizosphere > Soil | place: USA: Michigan... | reverse complement strand
AGGGCCAGACACCCGATCCCGAGCTGGTGGAAGTGTGGTTGCAGCGCCTGAATATGAAAGAGAAGCTACAATTTGACGGCGACAGAGTTACGAATTTGCAGCTATCTCAGGGACAGCGTAAACGCGTTGCGCTGCTGCTGGCGGCCTGTGAGGGGCGCGACTTCTTGCTGCTCGACGAATGGGCGGCGGACCAAGACCCGCAGTTCCGCCGGACTTTCTATCGTGAGCTGCTGCCGTTCCTGCGCGACATGGGTAAAACCGTGCTGGCTATTAGCCATGATGACCACTATTTTGAGCATGCCGATCGCCTGTTAGAAATGCGCGCGGGCAAATTGAGCGAATTACATGGCGAAGCCAGAGCAGACGCCAGCCGCGACGCCGTGGCGCAAATAGACCAAAAAAAGGAAATCGTTGATGAACTGGAATGAGGTGATGGTGTGGGGAGTGAGCGGGGTAGTGATTGCCGCGATCCTCGCCATGCTGCACAAGAAAGGCAAGCTGGCTAAAACTCCCGCGGTGATCCTGTTTTTGGTGCTGGTGGTTGGCGGCAACGCCCTCTACGCGGGGCTGATTAAACCGCGCATACAGGCTTCCAGCCAGACGGCGGAGATTGACCATGCGCTGGCCGAACTGCCTATTTTCAAGACCATCAATGAACAAGAGCCAGAGCTGTACCAGCAGATCCGCAGTAACATTCTGCGCCTGAGGGAAGAGGGGAAAACCCAGCAAGAGGCGATTGATACCGTCAAGCCTATGGTGTCGGCCTTAATTTCTCAGCGTATGAACACCGCCCCCGATGCCAACGTGCTGGCGGCGATGCGTGTCAGTCTGCAAGAGATGCAGGAGCTACAGGCGCGCCATGACGGCACCTGCTTTAAGTTCTTGTATCCACACATCAGCGGCGGGGTGAACACGGCGCAGGTGCTGTCGCCAGAGTTGTTCAAAAAAGACCTCGACACCATGAACGACCTGCTGCAAGCCAGCGGCCGCGGGCAGAAAACCCAGCCTACCACCCTCAGTGCCGAGAAAGCTCAGGCGCTGATGGTGCCAGTAAGGGAGAAGTTGCATCAGGATTACGGCGACCAGTTGCAGATGTTTAATGATTTAGGCGCGGCGACCGTCGACCGTGCCAAGGTGTGTGACATTTCCATCAGCCTGTACTCCAATATTTTGGCCCTGCCGCAGGCTGACGCTATCGGCCTGCTGCGCCTGATGCTGGGCAAGCAGGGGTGATCTGAACGCTCTCTGCCTCTGGCGTAGCGAACCGCTGGAGGCAGCTCTTTTTGCCATTCTGGGTGATTTTTCTTCCTTCCCGTTGCGATCCAGAAAAAACCTGATATTTTCCGCACCAATAATCGCTATTATCATCATTCTGAAAAATAATAATTCCCCCGAGTGTCGGATAGATTCCTTTATGCATAAATTCTTTAAAGCGCCCGTGGTGTGGGCACTCTTAGCCACACTGTTTATGGCGCCAATGGCGACATGGGCTGCCACTAACAATGACTTGGCCCAGACCAACGCCCCTGCGGGCGATGCCAACGCGACTCCTGAGCCGGTAAAAATCAACGTACCCGCCACGCTGACCGCGCTACAAAAACGCCTTGATACCACTAAACAACAAGTTTCGTCGGCAAAAACCGAAAAGAAGCTCAACGGCTTAAACGACGATACGCTGAAGATTCTGGATGACACCGACAAGCTGATTGCGGCACTGGGGCCTATGCGTGCTCAGGTGCAGGCCCAGCTTGACGTCCTCGGCCCGGCCCCTGCGGCGGGAGCTTTGCCTGAAACGGCCGAAGTGGTGCGCCAGCGCAATAAGCTTAATACCAGCAAAACTCAGCTCGATGCGCAAAATGAACAAGCCACGGCGATTCGCACCGGCGCGCAGAACCTCTCTACCCAAATTGGCGGGCTGCGACGCGACACCCTAAAAACCCAGATTGCCCTTAACTCAGGCAGTATTCTGGGCAAGAATTTCTGGATGGCGCTGTTTGAGCCGCAGGATAACGACCGCGCGCGTTTCGCTGATTTCGGTTCACAAATTAGCAGCGCCTGGGATCAGGCATGGCAGCCTGAATTCCGCGTGGGGTCGGCGCTTTACCTGCTGCTGGCATTAGCCGTTGGCCTGTTGGGGCGGCGTCTGCTGGACAAACCGTTGAACTGGATCCTCCAGCGCTGGCTTCCCGGCGGTCGTCTGCGCCGCAGCCTGCTGGCGACCATTGCGACGCTAGTGATTGTATTCACCCAATGGTTGAGCGTGAGTTTTTTCTGCCAGTTCTTCGTGCGCCTGCCGGATACCTCAGAAGCGCTGCTTGAGTTCGCTAACTCACTGATTGGCCTCACGGTCTTCTCTGCGCTGGTGGCCGGTTTAGGTTCGGCGCTGCTGTCGAACAAGCATCCTTCGTGGCGTCTGCCGGGGCTGGCGGATCCTATCGCCAAAACCTTGGCCTCCTTCCCGTTGATGTTGAGTGCCTTCATCCTGATTTTTGGCGTGGTGGAAGAGCTGAATAATCTGGTGGGGGCCAGCGTCTCTGCCACGCTATTCGGCAATGGCCTTTCTGCATTACTGGTTGCGGTAAGCTGTCTGATTGCGCCGATGCGCGTAAACCGCGTGCGCCGCCGCCTGCTGGCACGCGGGGAGCAGCCCGAAGCCCGTTCGACGCTGGCCGGTTTGATTCACTTGGCTATCAGCATTACCGCTATTGCCATCACCGTGGCGCTGCTGATTGGTTATATCCCGCTGGCCCGCTTCCTGACCTATGAACTGGTGTGGGTGGGCTTGGTTCTGACCTGTCTGTACTTGATGATTCATCTGGTGGTGGATTTCAGCGAGAGCTTCTTCTCACCCACCACCACCAGCGGCAAGTTGCTTAAAAGCAGCTTGAGCCTCAATGAGCGCCACCTGTCGCTGGCCGCCACGCTGTTCGCCGCCGTCGGTAAGACCCTGCTGATTCTGTTCGCGGCCGTGGCGCTGCTCAATGGCACCTTCGGGACTACCACGCCGATTGAGCTGCTCAGCAAAGTGGTGGATATCTGGGGTGGAAAAGGGCTGGAAGGGATGAATATCATTCCTGCTCACGCCGTTAACGCCTTCCTGTGTCTGGCGATTGGTCTGTATGTTCTGCGTTCGGCCAAGCGCTGGTTGGATAACGACTTCCTGCCAAAAACCGCCATGGATCGCGGCATGCGCGCCTCGCTGGTGACGCTGTTCACCAACGTCGGTTATGTGCTGATCATCCTGCTGACGCTTTCCACGCTGGGTATCGAGTGGAACCGTCTGGCATGGATTGTCAGCGCGCTGTCGGTAGGTATCGGTTTTGGCTTGCAGGAGATCGTGAAGAACTTTATTTCCGGTTTGATTTTGCTGACCGAGCGCCCGGTGAAAGTAGGGGACTTGGTGACCATCAGCGGCGTTGAGGGGGATATTCGTCGCATCAACGTGCGCGCGACTGAGATCCAACTGAGCGACCGTTCGACGGTGATTGTGCCGAACTCACAGTTCATCTCGCAAAACGTGCGTAACGCCACCATGGGCAATGCGCAGGGTGTAGCAACTATTGCACTGACCTTCCCGCTGGACATCGACCCAGAGCAGGTGCGTTCGCTGCTGTTAGAGTGCTATGAGTTGCACGAGTCGATTCTCGAGACGCCTGCGCCTTCTGTCAGTTTCAAAGAGTTAGGCCCAAATGGCATTGTGCTGAGCGTCACCGGCTATGTCGCCAGCCCGCGCATGGTCAGCGGAACTAAGAGTGATTTGCTGTATGAGATCCTCAAGGCACTGCGTAATGCGGATATTAGTCTGAGCCAGACGCAGACCATGGTGTTGGAGCAACCGGTCGAAAAACGCTGATGTTTTTGCCTCGGCGGCAGGCCTGGACCTTGGGCCTGCCGCCCAAACCTGCTAACTTCAAATTCAAATTCAAATTCAAAACCGTGGGCGTCGGCCCACACCGACAAGGGGGCGGCCAGTCGCCGCCGCCCCCTTGACCCCCGGGCTTTTCAACTGCGCGCTCCGCTCGTTGGACGGACGTGTTTCAGTTACTTCAGTTCTCCACCGCAAAATGTCGCCGCTTAGGCGGTGCCTTCGCTGCGGGATTCAAGCCTTAGGTCTTGAACCTCTTGCTCAGCGCCATTTTTGACTGCGGTTTTGAGGCGTTTCAACCGTGCCTTTCCAGTGGGTTTGCTGTTCTGCGCCTCCCCCCAGATAAGGGGGAGGCTGGGAGGGAGCAAGTCAAAACCACCTGAAACGGCACGGTTGAGAAGCCAGTAAGTCGCGTTCAGAAGTGGCGCCGAGGGAGTGGTTCGAGACCAAAGGCTCGAAGCCCGAACTGAGGGAACCGCCTAAGCGGCGGCATTTCGCGGCTGTCACCAAGGTGCCTGAAACACGTCCATCCCAACCCTGCGCAGCCTCGATCTCACAGCATAAAAAACGCAGGGTTCCAAGGGAGGCGCGTTTACGCCTCCCTTGGTCGGTGTGGGCCGACGCCCACGACCTTGACCTTAAAACCCAGTTGCAATTGAAAACCAGCCACGGTGATTAAACAACCGAACTGTTTAGCTGCCCTTAAAGCCAGCCAGCTTTCTTCAACCGCCAATAAAGCAACCCACATCCCACCACGGTTATTCCCAGCGTCAGCGGATACCCCCACCAGTCTTCCAGTTCGGGCATGTTTTTGAAGTTCATGCCGTACAGGCTAAATACCACGGTGGGAATAGCGAGGATCGCACCCCAGCCAGCGAGGCGTTGGACCACTTCGTTTTGATGCACGGACACCAGCGCAAGGTTGACGTGCATGGCGTTGGCCAGCATCTCGCGCATGTCGTCGGTGACGGTGATAACCTGATGGGCGTGGTCCTGCACGTCACGGATATAGGCGCGCAGGCCCTTAGGGATCAGATCTTCGAAATGGTGGCTGAGCTGATTACAAATATCTTCGGCAGGGACGGCGGCATTGCGCAGTGACAGCAGTTCGCGGCGCAGTTTATACACGTCCTGCACTGCGTTCTGGTCAAAGTCCGACTTAAACATCTTCTGCTCAATATGGTCGAACTGCTTGGTGTACTCGCTGACAATCGCCAAATAGTTATCCACCACCATGTCGAGCACGCAGTACAGCGCGTAGCCTGGGCCTTTGGCCAGCATGTCCGGGCACTCTTCGGCGTGGGCGCGGATCTGCTTATAGCTCGACGACGCGCCGTGGCGCACGGTGATCAAAAAGTTTTTGCCCAGAAACAGGTGCGTTTCGCCATATTCAATCTTGCCATCGACCAACTGGGCGGTGTGAATGACGATAAACAGCGACTCGCCGTACTGCTCGATTTTCGGGCGCTGATGGGCGGTGAGGGCATCTTCAATGGCCAAATCGTGAAGGCCGAACTCCTCCTGAATGGTGCGCATCAGGCTGTCTTCGGGCTGCCACAAGCCCAGCCAGACGAAGGTGTCCGGCTCTTTCAGCACCTCGCTGATATCTTCGGTGGTCACATCTTGCAGCCGCTTACCTTCACGATAAGCCACGCTGTTAACGACGGAATCACAACTTGGCTTCTTCTCTTCTTTGGTGATGGCATTCATTTCGCTGCTTCCTCAGACGTGGTCTGGACGCGTACATCGGTGGTTTCGGCCGGGCCGAAAACGGTGTAGGTCGGGAGTTTCACATTCTGATACGGCTCCCAGCCGCCGCCAAGGGCTTTATATAAAGAGACCAGGTCGGTACTGGTCTGCACGCGCGCGGCGGCAGACTGCTGCTTAGCCTGCGCCAGTTGGCGTTGGGCGTCGAGCACGTTGATGAAGGAGGATAGCCCTTTGCTGTAGCTGTCGGTCGCCAGTTCAAATGAGGTTTGCAGCGCCTCGGTGGTTTGATCCAGCCCGGTGACCCGGTCCTGATCGGTGCGATAGTTGACCAGCGCGTTGTCGACATCTTGCAGCGCGGTGAGCACCGTCTGGCGATAGTTCAGCGCGGCGTTAGCCTGCTGCGCGCGCGACAGGTGCACACTGGAAACCAGACGGCCGCCCTGGAAAATAGGCAGGGTGACGGACGGGCCGAAGGAGTAGAAGTTGCTACTCCAGTTGTCCAGATAGCTGGCGTCGCTGTTACGCATGCCGAACTGGCCGGTCAGGGAGATGCTTGGGAACATCTGGGCGACGGACACGCCGATGTTGGCCGTCGCGGCATGCAGGTCGGCCTCGGCTTTACGCACGTCCGGGCGGCGACGCGCCAGCTGTGACGGCACGCCCACCGGCACGGCGGCAGGTAGGGCGGGCATAGGTTTCACATTGGTCAGCTCGCCGTCGAGGGTGCCCGGCGCCTGTCCAAGCAGCACCGCCAGCCCGTTCATCGCCTGACGCTCCTGCGCCTGATACTGCGGCAGCTGGGCGCGCAGCGAGCCAAGCTGGGCGCGGGCGTTTTCCACATCCAGCTGTGGCGCAAGGCCATTCTTCTGCTGGCTCTGGGTCAGTTCTAAGGTTTGCTGGGCGACGTCTATCTGGGTTTGAATCGCCGCCGTGATGCTCTGCGCGCCGCGCAGCTGTAGGTAGGCGCGAGCCACTTCGGCTTGCAGAGAGACTAATGCGTCATTGCGCTGCTCGATGGAAGACTGTTTCTGCGCATTGGCGGCTTCCACCTGCCGACGGGTGCCGCCGAACAAGTCCAGCTCCCAACTGGCATCAAAGCTGCCTTGATAAAGGTTCACTGGGCCGGTAGCGGCGTCGATGGCGCTGGACGCCTCAGGGCTGAGATTCTGCGCCTGATCGGCAAGTCCAGAAGACTCAAGCTCACCTTTCAACCCAAGCTGTTGGCGAGTAAATTTGGTGTTGGCCTGCACCGACGGCATCCACGCGCCGCGCGCCTGCGTCACCTGCTCGCGTGCGCCGGCGATGCGCAGCACCGCCTGCTGGAGGGAAATATTCCCGGCAATGGCGCGGTCAATCAGGCTATCAAGCTGCGGATCTTTGAAGGCTTTCCACCACACCGGATTTGGCTCCGAGGGCAAGGCGATAGAGGCTCCCTCTTTGGCCTGCGGGCGGCTCATGTCGTTGTAAGCCGCAGGGGTTTTAGGCTTCGGCTGCTGGTAGTCCGGCCCGACAGAACAGCCGGTCAGAGCCAAAGCCAGCGCGGAAAGCGTAAATGTCAGAGTTTTCATTTTTATCAGTGTGCTCCGGCATTGCCTTCGCTCTTAACTGGCGAAAGCAGAAAACAGAAGGGGATCAAAATAGCGGCAACAATGGCGCAATAGCTGAACACGTCGATGTAAGCCAGAATGCGCGACTGGGAAATCATCTCCTGATACATGCGCGCGCTGGCGAGCTGCATCGGGTCGCCAACCACGTGGGCGAAGTCGCGAATGGCGGCGGCACTGCGGCTCACGGCCTGATTGAACTGCTCATTCAGCGGCGTCATGTTATGCACCATATGGGCGCTGTGCGCCTGAGTTCGCTCGGTCACGCCCGCGGTCGCCAGTGAAATACCAATCGACCCTGCCACGTTACGGAACATGGTGAACAGCGCCGAGGCGTCGGCGTTCAGGCGTTGCGGTATGGTCACAAAGGCGATGGTGGTCAGCGGCACAAACAGGAAACCGAGGCCGAGAGACTGGGCGCTGCGGTACAGCACCAGCGTTTCGAAATCGACGTTTGGCGTCAGGCTGCCGGAATAGAGGAAGGAAGCTCCCAGCAGGAAGAAGCCAAAGGCGATGATGTAGCGCGTCTGCACAATCGGCATCAGCTTCAGTACCAGCGGGATCGACAGTACAATCAGAATCGCCCCCGGCGACATCACCAGCCCGGATAAGGTCGCGGTATAGCCCAACTGCTGCTGGGCCAGCTGAGGAATTACCACCGAGCTGCCATAAAGAATCATCGCCATCCCGGCCATCAGCAGGCTGGAGACGGCAAAGTTGCGATCTTTCAGGCAGCGCAGGTTAACCACCGGTTTCTTAGCGTAGAGCAGCCAGTAGATTGCGCCGACAATGCCAATTGCCGCCAGAACCGCGAAGGTGACGATAAAGGCCGAGTTGAACCAGTTGTCGTCTTCGCCTCGGTCCATCATTACCTGCAAACAGCCCAGCCCAAGGGCAATCAGCCCGATACCGATATAGTCGATACTCAACTTGCCTTTGGCTTTGCGCTCCCACGGCGGGTCTTCCAACAGCTGGTAAATAGCCAGCAGGGCGATGATCCCCACCGGAATATTGATGAAGAAAATCCAGCGCCAGCTGACGTTATCGGTGATATAGCCGCCGAGCGTTGGGCCAACCACCGGCGCCACGATAATGGCGATGGATGACAGGCCAAAGGCTTTGCCGCGATCTTTCGGCGCGAAGTAGTCGAGCAGCACGGATTGCTGAATCGGCTGGAGGCCGCCGCCAAAGAAGCCCTGCAAAATGCGGAACAGGATCATCTGCCACAGCTCGGTGGCGATGCCGCACAGGAAGGAGCAGACGGTGAACATCGCGATACAGATCAGGAAATAGTTTTTGCGCCCCAACACCCGGCTAAGGAACGCCGAGATTGGCAGCACGATGCCGTTCGCCACCAGATACGAGGTGAGCACCCAGGTGGACTCGTCGTAACTGGAGGAGAGGGAGCCGGCGACGTGGGGTAGCGCCACGTTGACAATCGTGGTGTCCAGAATTTCCATGAACACCGCGATGGTCACGACGGCGGCAACCGCCCACGGGTTACTGGAGGGTCTCCAGCCGCTGCGATCGTCACTCATTCCACAGTTACCGTTGGGTCAACTGACAGGCCAAGTGGCAATGGCTGTTTTGGATCTAAACCACTGTCGATGACGATTTTCACCGGCACGCGCTGGACAATTTTCACATAGTTGCCGGTGGCGTTTTCCGCCGGGAAGGCCGAGAAGCGCGAGCCGGTACCTTGCTGCACGCTGTCGACATGGCCGTGCAGTTCGATATCCGGATAGGCATCAATCTTGATAACCACTTTGTTGCCGGGGCGCATGCGCTCAAGCTGGGACTCTTTGAAGTTGGCGGCGATCCAGATATTTGGAGAAACAATCGAGAACAGCGAAGAACCGGCCTGAACCAGAGTGCCTAACTGCACATTACGCATGGTGACGTAACCGTCATAAGGCGCGCGCACGTCGGCGTAGGAGAGGTTGAGGTTGGCGGTTTCCAGCTGGGCTTTCGCCTGTTCGACCTGCTGTTGACGGGCTTCGACGTTGGTTTCCGCCTGACGGATTTGCAACTCAACCTGCGCCGCGACTTGCACCTGCGCCTTGGCATTTTCTAAATCAGCCTTAGCGGAGCGCAATTGTGCACTGGCGGTATCAATGTTCTGTTGCGAGGTGGCTCTTGGGTCGACGCCGCGCTGACGACGGAAGTCGGCGGTGGCATTGAGCAAGTTGGCTTCGGCGCGGGCCTGCTGCGCCTGAGCCTGCGCCAGCTGGGCCGGATACTGCACTTTGGACAAGTCATATTGCACCTGGGCCTGATGCAGTTGCGAGACGGCAACGCCCAGCTGGGCCTGTGCCTGATCGCGCTGCGCCGTGGCGTCTCGCGGGTCAATCTGCACTAACAGCTGGCCTTTTTTCACCAACTGGTTGTCTTTGACCGCCAGATTGGTCACGTAACCGGAGATTTTTGGGGCTATTGTGACGGCGTCACCTTCGGTAAAAGCGTCATCGGTGTTGATTTGGTCCTTGGTCATGAACCACCACACCAGCGCCACAATCACCATGATGATCACCACCAGGCCGAGAATAATTAGCGGCTTTTTGCCCGGGCCTTTGCGCTTTTCGCCTTCTTCATCTTCGCCCTTATCTTCTTCATCTGACGACTTTTTATCCTGCTTTTTACCCTCGTCGGAAGAGGGTGAGCGGTAACCTTCGCCTGATTTAACTTGGCTGGAGTCGAGTTCGTTGGAGGTGTCTGGAGACGATGATTCGTCAGGACGGTTGGCGTCATTTTTATTCGTTGTCATAATACTCATCTGGTTATCGGCGCTAGGGCCGAACGTTAAATGAAACAATTCTCGTTTTACCCTAGATTGTATTGATGTAAAAGCAAGTAAATAACCGTCAACTTACCTATGTTAGAGCACGAAGATCCACACTATAGGTATGCTCCGAAAAAGCGCGTGAAGATGTATAATGCGCGGCTTGGCTTTAATTTTATCTGTGCGTATTTTCACTTTATGGAATCGCCGTATCAGGAACAGCGCGTGACTAATTCTTCCTATTTTATGAACTTGCGGGGCGCTCAATGAGCCGTCCAATCCCTTACCGTGGCCTAACGCGCGTGGCCTCGCTGATCTCCGTGTGCGTCGCACTGGTGCTGGTGTTTATCAAAGTGTGGGCGTGGGCCGCCACCGGCTCGATTGCCCTGTTAACCTCGGCGGCGGATGGCTT
>Ga0157370_10009511_pt1 | contig 10371 bp, 6 predicted proteins | sample C35metaG_FD_113463 | JGI IMG/M metagenome (GOLD analysis project Ga0157370, IMG submission 113463) | Corn rhizosphere microbial communities from Kellogg Biological Station, Michigan, USA - C3-5 metaG | ecosystem: Host-associated > Plants > Roots > Rhizosphere > Soil | place: USA: Michigan... | reverse complement strand
TCCTACGCCGTGGTGCCATATTGTTGATGGTTCGTCACGTTTCCAAACCCTGCCAACATCATAAAAGCCCAATAAGCCAACTTGTCCGGGTAAAACGTAACTAACCAAATCGCCAAGCTTTGCCCTAAGCTCTAAGTTGTTATAAAACATATGCTCACCTGCAAACCTGAACTGGCGGTAACCTAAAAGGTTTCCTTGTCCACCTAAATATAAAGCCTGATAAAAAGCTGGTTTGCCTACCGTAACACCACCGCCAAAACGATCGGCCAGGATAAAATTCTTTCTGCCATCTAAATTTTTATACAGCGCAATGCTGGCCGTAAACTGTGCTATGGAATTTGAATATTTATTTATGCCTTTATAGCCTAAAAGTTTAAAATCGACAAAACTGCCTAGAGTTGGCAGCAGGTCGTTATCGCGGGTGTTATTGGTAAAGTTTACAAACGCTCCGGCAAACATCTTTTCGTTGCGTACGGTCAAACTATCAGATGAGTGCAACTGGGCAGAATTTTCGATAAACCTGCCGGCATTATCTTCCTGGTTAAGTTTATAATACTGAAAAGCCGGACCAACACTAAATGTAGATTTTGGACGGCGCCAGCGGATGGCAGCATCGAGCTGATAAAGGTTAAAGCGTGCCCTGTAATAGCGAATGTCATCGCCATGCTCATCGAAATGCGTTTCGTTACCAAAGCCGAAGAAATTTTGGGTATTGTTTGGTGCATTTACATCGGCTTTAACCACAATATCGCCTTTACCTAAGGCTTTTAACCATTCGCCTTTATAATTAAACCTAAAAGCTTTTGTAGAAAATGAGTGTAAAAACGAAATAGTTTGGGAGTTACCGTAAGGTTGTTTTCTAAAACCCGGGTTGGTTTGTTTATAAATTAAGCCTAGTAAAACTCCATCATCGTTGTTATACCCCGCATTTAGCAACCAGGAATTTCGGCGGTACATATCTTTAGGGATATAGCTAAAGTTAGCCGTATCATTGGAGATGATTTTCCTGATTTTATTTTGGTCATCGCCCATGTAGGTAGCTTTATCTGTTCGGCCATAAAGTTTAACATTGCCATTGCTGTTAGCAAAATCGTAAACTTTATTTCCCTTGCCTCCGATAATACGAAGTTTGATACCCGAATTTTTGTTATTCAAAATCAGGCTATCGTTTCCGTTGTGCATGTACACCCGAATCTCTTTGGTAACTTTCGGATCGAAAGAACGGTTAAAAAGTTCGTCTTTAATGTTGCCTTCTTTCGAAATTTTATTGATTTTAACGTTAAGACCGTTTTCGGGTGCATCGGTAATTTGAATGCGCTCGTTTTTATTGGTAACCTCGATATCTACAATGCGGTTAAAGAAATGATAGTACTGGTTCATTAATTTAGGCAATGTGGCAATCCTGTTGCGCAATTGTGCCAAAAAGGCATCGTGGTGCAGCGAGTAACTTGGTTCGGGAAGTTTTTTCAATGCTTTTTCAAAAACAGCATCGTTGTAATTGGCGCAAAAATCTTTTACAATCCTGTCGAATTCTGCTTCACCAATATTGGCTGTCCAACGGCTGCTGATTTCCCTTCCTTCCCATAAAAACCAGTTCACATCTTTTATGCCGCGCTCGTAGCCCTGCATCATAGGCAACAACGACGAAGATTGGGTGTAACGCTGCAATAAACCGTCGGATCTGAAAAACACCTGGTCACGATCGCGCGGTACAGGCGAATAACTCGATCCATCTTTGGTTTTGGTTTCTTTCCAGCGCCATTGGTCTTCGTGCCTGTCCCAGTCGCCAAGCAAGATATCAAAAGCCCTGGCTTTTACCCAGGCTGGCCCATCCAAACGATTATCATTATCGTCGGTTAATTTTTTATCCATTTTTGGCGAACTATCCGATTCGCCAACAGGTTCACGTTCTTCAAAAAGACATAAAGTATTGGCAAAAGCAGGTTCAAATTCACCCAGGTTATCATCGGGAGAAACCCAGCCAATAATTGGCGAGCTATGCGGAATACCTGCTGCTTTAGCTAAATCGGGCACCACCAGCGCTGAAAATGGGTGCTGAGCCGACATATTATCTTTAATAACATCCTTGGCAAAAGTTTCGCGTAGGGCTGGTGGTAAAAGTACTTCGGGGTATTTTTCTACACTGCGCAACACATATTCTTTACCGTTTTTATCTTCTAAGCGCAGCGAACGCGATTGATTGCCGCCACCCCGCTGTGTAGCCTTTAAGCCACCCATCATTTGCGAAACCCTAAGTACCGGCACTTTGGTGCGGGCAGCATATTCTTTACGGTAATTTTCGCCAAAAATAAAGCGATGAAAACGCCCAACACTATCATATTCGGGTTTTATCGTTACAAAAATACTATCGGCTGTAATGGGCTTATCGCGGTTACGTACCTTTTGGCTTATCGTTTCGAATTTCCTGATGTAACTGTAAACGCGTTTAACACTGGTATCCGAATAGATATAGTACTCGTAACGCATATCGTTGTTCTTTAACTGATCGGCCACTACATAACCCTGCTGCATTTCGTGAAAGAGCGAAGTTTTACCTTCTTTATTTGGCGAAACTTTTGAGCCCGAGCCACTGATTACCTGTAATTGCTTTCCTTTAATTAACTGCAGGCCATGCTCGTGCCCAGCCACATAGGTAACGTTGGGATAATCGCCAAATACACCGGTAATGGATTTGATCATATCTTTATAGGCCGGATGGTTTAAATCTTCAGGGCTCAGCAGCGTTGAACGCAACAAAGGATAAACCGAGCCTAAAACAGGCATAGGGATATACAGATTTTTGTTTAAGGAAGTAAACGGAAAAATATGGTTACGCAAATTGAAATAGCCTCCGTGTGGGCCATAGCTCTGAAACGGATGGTGCGATGCTAAAAGAATCATTTTATCTTTATTCTCTTCTAACAACTGCTCCATTTTTACGAGCACCTCATCTTTAGTACGGCATTCGCATTCGCCATTGGGGTTCGATTTATTATACGGAAACAACCACCACTCGCTATCGTAAGCAATAATGGTAAGCTTGTCGGTTAATTTAATGGCTACCGGATCGGGGCAACCATTATCGGGGATTAGTTTTAATAAGGGATCATTCTGTGCCCTGAGGTAGTCGCCCTGAGCCTGTATTTTGGCCAGGCCTTTTGGACCTGATTTGTCCCAATCGTGGTTACCGGGTATGAAATAAACCGCAGCGCCCATTTTACGCATGGGATCGAACTGGGAATGTAAAATCTTTTTGGTTTCTTCTTCTTCGGTGCTACCAGGCAAGCCCATTCCGGTTGGATAAATGTTATCGCCCAAATACAGTACCGTAGTTTTTTTAGGGATGATCTGTTTGGCTGCATTTTTTAGATCCTGCATTTGTGCCGGGTTCATTTCGCCGGCATCGCCAAAAAGAATTACACGGTATTTCACGTCATCCTGTGCAAAAGCAATGAGGTTGGTTAAACATAAGATTGAAAAAAGGGTAAATCTTTTAATCATATTCCGGTGTTTGTATAAAGATAGTTAATTTTAATTAATTTGTTTTTGGGGCTTAGTACCACATTTAGTATCGTTTTTCCCAGGGTTAAGGGTAATTTAACCATTAAGGAATTGAGGGCATTAAGGTTTGTTGTAAATGGTACAGCAAGGCTGTTATTAAACTGGCAAAACCAAATCATGCTGAGCAAAGTCGCTTTTTATTGACCTTTTTTATCGTGAGGTCTTCGACTCCGCTCGGACTGACAGTCTTTGAAAACTAAATTTCACCAGTTTAAACACCTTAGCGCATCCAAGTTTTAAAGACAATTGCCATCCAGATTTCTGGCATCGGACCTCTGACCTTTGACTTTTCACCACCTTAAACACCTTAGCGCGTCTAAGTTTTAAAGCCAATTGGCATCCAGACTTCTGACATTGGACTACCAACTTCGGACTTTCAAAACCTACTTTTTCAATTTAAACATTAAAATATTCCCGGCTGATAAAGTACCGCCCTCGTTAGAAATATAAAGGTTGTTGTCTTTATCGAATGCAATGCCTTCTGGCTGATTATAGAAGCTGCCTGCTAAAGGATAAGTAGCCTTAACTTTAAAATCCGCATCGGTTACTACTAATAATTTATTGATTGATGAAAGTAAATACCATTCGTTAGTTGCTGTATTTTTAGCTAAAGCCGATGGACGGAATTTTGATTTTGTGGCACCCGACATTTTTTCGATTTCTTTGTGCGAAATGCCAAACTGGCCACTAGCGGTAAAGGTGCCATCAGCTGCTACTTTAAAACCATAAACACTTGTCGATTTTGCTTTCGCATCGGCTTTGCTGTCTTTGGTTAACACGTAAATCATTCCTGCCTTTTCATCGGCAGCCAAACCTTCATACTCTGCCTTTGGTACCAAATCTTTTGTTTTAACCACATTGGCTACTTCTGGTGCATTAATGCCTGCAATAGGGAAAGTATGCAGTTCACCATTGCTTTTTAATACAATTACAAAATTATTGATAATAGCCAGGTCTTCATAATCGCCTTTGCCGCCAAATTTGGTAAACTTTGCTGTTTTATCGGTTAAACCAAGGTGAAAAAGATCTCCTTCCTCATCCTGAATGGCAAATACCTCCTTAGCATCGCCATTGTGGAATACAATACCCGAAATTTCGAAAAGGCTTTGCGGCATGTTGTATTTTACAGGGTTTGCCAAATCGTAAGGTAAAGCTGTTTTTGGAGCATCTGCAGCCACATTTTCAGTGCTGTCAGCTTGTTTATCATCCCGGCTGCTGTTTACACACGATATACCTAAAAAAGCTGTTGCAACCAAAAGGCCTGAGGCAATAAAAGTTCTTTTAATATTCATAGGTAATTAAATTTAATGCTTGTTTTTTAATAATTGATAAATGCCATATTGCGAGCTTACCGGAGCACCAATCGTTTCTACTGGTATATTTTCCATGTGTTCATCAATACAAACAGCCTGTACGTTATCTTGTTTTTGAATGGCAACGATATCGATAATTTCCTGTTTAATCTGTGTATCGTAAATCGGGAAACAGACTTCAATCCGCCGGTAAATATTACGGTTCATCCAATCGGCCGAGCCCAGGTACACATCCTCCTTACCTAAATTATGAAATATAAAAATACGGCCATGCTCCAGATAGCGATCTACAATGCGCGTAACCTTAATGTTTTCGCTCATTCCCTGTACGCCGGGCACCAGGCGGCAGATGCTGCGCACAATCATATCGATTTTTACTCCTGCTGCTGAGGCCTCGTAAAGTTTATCGATCAAAACCTTTTCTTCGAGGTTGTTCATTTTAATGGTTATTGCTGCAGCCTTACCTTGTTTGGCATGTGCAATTTCGCGATCGATTAAATTAAGGAAAACCGTTTGCAAATTAAACTGTGCAACCAGCAGGTGCTTAAAATGAATCAGATCGGAAGTGGATGGTTTTACTCTTTTGGCCAGAAAAATAAACAGGAGTTCTACCTCACGCAGCATTTCTTTGTTGGCCGTCATTAACACATGATCGGTATAGAATGCAGCTGTACTTTCGTTAAAATTCCCGGTCGAAAATAATCCGGCGTAGTGCATCCTGTCGCCAACCTGGCGTTTAACCAGTGCTACCTTGGCATGTACTTTTAAAGCGGTTACGCTATAAATAATATTCACACCAACCTCGCGCATTTTCTTTGCCCATTTAATGTTGTTGGCTTCATCAAAACGGGCTTTAAGCTCGACCAGAACGGTTACTTTCTTACCATTTTTGGCTGCGCTGATCAAAGCATTCACAATTTTCGAATCCCTGGCTACGCGGTAAAGGGTAACATATATTTCGCGTGTACTGGCATCAATTGCAGCTTCGTTAAAAAAACGCAAAATACTGTCGTAACTCTGGTAAGGGGTATGTACAATGATATCCTTTTTGTAAATGGCTTCGGTTAGAGAACTTGTTATCCAATCGGTATTACATATTTTTGGCCAACTCTCGTTCGATAGTTTCGGCAAATTTACCGGGAAAGACATCAGGTCTTTCAGGTTGTGGTACTGGCCTCCCTCTATCCTGTTGGCTTTTTTTAAATTGAAAAGTTTCTTCAACCGGTCCATCACCTCATCCGGGATGCCGGGCTGATGTAAAAAGCGGGTGGCAAAACCTAAATCGCGTTTTAAAAGTTGTTTTTCGAGCTGATCGGATAAACTTCCCGGATACTCATCTTTCAGATCGAGTTCGGCATCACGGGTAATTTTAAAGCTATAACAGCCCGTAACTTCATCACCCGGAAATATCCTGTCAAGGTGAAAACGGATAATATCATCCAGAAAAACAATAAATGTACCCTCAGCTGTATCTACTTTATAAAAACGGGGCAACTGGTTAGAAGGAATATTTAAAATTACAGTTTCGGTTTCTGCTTCCTTTTTTATGGTAACTAAAAAGTATAACTCATTATTGGAAGGAAAGAAATCCGTATTCGCTTTTAAATAAACCGGCTGCAGAAAGGCCATTACCTGACTTAAAAAGTAACGGGTAAGGTTTTGCTCAATTTGGACTGGAATGGGCTGACCGTAAATTAAGTTTATCTTATGCGCTTTAAGCAGTGGAATAAGTTGCGTACGGAGTACTTTACCATAGCGCTGCTGCTGATCGGTAATAAACTGATTAGCGGTATTTAATAAATTATCGTCGATTTTAATGTCGTTATCTTCGCGGTTGCTCAATTTTTCCAATGCCAGTAAAATAGGCATGCGCACGCGGTAAAACTCATCGAGGTTAGATGAAAATATAGATAAGAATTTAATGCGTTCCAATAACGGCACGGTACTCCGTTCGGCTTCCATTAAAATACGCTCGTTAAATTTTAGCCAGCTTAAATCGCGGTTAAAGAAAGTTGTTTCGATCATTTGTTCCATTAAAGTTTACCGTAGGCTGCGTAAGCAATAACAAAAGCAAATACTGCGGCAATTAAGCCCCACATGAAAATATTGTAAGCCAGGCGAATGAGTTTATATTTACGGCCCAAAACCACGCCTTGCGAGTATACATCGGTAATTAAGGTACCATATAAAAAATCTTTATCGTTCATTACCTTAATCATCCCCTCGGTATAACTCGGCAGGCTCATTTTATAAAAGTTACCAAAAAACAACAGGTTAACTTTTTTATTGTCCATATCTTCTTTGGTAAACTCTCCTTTTGGAATAGATGGACGGGTAGAGAGAATGGAAACTACCACACAGGTTAAGCTAACCAAAAGCAAAATAAAGGTGGGTATAATCAGGTTGCCGTGATCTTCGAGCCTGCGCAGCAGCAAACTTACAATTAACGAAAGCATAATCGAATTTACGGTAATCAATATGTGGGCTTTATTATCGGCCATATCGCTCAGGCGCTGGTTGTTGGCCGAAGTAATGCGGAACATGGTTTCGATGCCTTTGTCGGGCCGGTCATCTTTGTCCTTTTTCTTCTTACCGGTTATAACCTCTGGGGCAAAATTTTCGGTCTCGGCCAGTTCGGTACTGATTTCTTCCTGGGCGGTAAGTTTACTTTTTAGTTTGACAATGTTTGCCTGTTTCTGATCGCTTAATAACAGGCTGGCATAATCGGTAAGGTAATGGTGCGACTCCATAAACTGAATATCCTTTTGGCGCCATTCGGTTTTGCTGATGTCTTTTTTATAAATCAACTCTACTTCTTTGTGCATTAATTTCCCTTTTTTGCGGAAATCGGGCAAGCCCAGGTGAAACAGATCTGCATCGCAAAGAATCTTATCAATTTCATTGTTAGGTTGCTGAGGGATTTTTGTGGCCAGGATAGCGCTTTTAACTCCGTTGCGCAAATCCTCAGTTACACCATGTTTTTCGAGAAAATGATCGGCCATTTCAGCCCCTTTTGCCTCGTGATTTAATGCATCTTCAAAATAACCTGTATCGTGAAAGTAAGCCGCTACCGTTACCACAAAGAAATCCTGTTCGTTCAACTGGTAATGGTTGGCAATTTGCTGTGCAGCATTAACCACTTCCTGGGTGTGCTCCAGATTATGGTAAACCAACCTCGGATCGTTATGGGTTTGGAAGTAATGGCTAACATGCCGGGCTGCATCTTCCTGTAATTGTTTATAGTTCATGAGCGTATTCGGGCTGAGATAATTTATGTTTTTGAAGGAAATGCATTTTCTTTAAATCAATTAAAGCTAAAATTGTTTCGTTTTTATGATTATAAAATTACGCTAATTTTAACAAAAACAATGTCCGTGTGCCTTAAACAATAATAATGCCTGTTTATTTTACAAAAAGACTAAAGTCGGAGGTCCGGAGACCAGGGTCGGAAGTCTGGGAGCAGAACTAAAACTTAATGTGCTTAATTGCTTAATGGTGGAAAGATGGAAAGCTGAAAGACTAAAGCAAAAAGAATTAAGGCGGAATCTATTGAAAGACCCCACCTTAATCACCTCATTTTATTGTATTTAGGCAACCAATAAAATCTATTATTACCAGCACAATTATTTAATCTTGTAAACCACTTCATGTGCTTCCCAAGGAGCTGGTACTTCAAGCTTATGTACCAGTTTCTCTAAAACAGCCGCGGGTACCACAGCATCGCGGTTTTTGTTTTGCTGTGATAGCAACTGATGCGGCACTTCGATATACACTAAACGTACTTTCGCTTCGTAAGTATTAAAGAGTTCTATCAATTGCACACGCATTTGTACGGTAATATTGGTTGCATTCCACACAAAAGGCTGTTGTTTGCGCAGGTATACTCTGGCTTGTTCTTTTGCTTCTTGTATTACCCTGCCATTACCAGCCTTATCGGTTGCTTTAATACCCCATTTTACACGGATGGCATCTAATGAAATAACCGGCCAGTCGCCAAAATGCTGCTTAATAAAAGTATCTTTCCCTGCGCCAGGAAGTCCACTCATCAAAACCACTTCGGCTAAGGGTTGCTCAAAAGGCACATAGTCCAGATAGCTGTCTTCGTGCTGCAAATAATGTATTTTAGCTTCAGCAGAAACGAACTGGCGTGCCTGCCCCCAACACTGGTGCTCTTTACAAAATTCTTCGAAACAGTCAATCCGGTATAACATATCTTCCTGGTCGATGCAGATACGGCCCAGCATATCGGCACGTGCCAGCAAAGCCAGCCATTGAGTGTTTACTTCCATGCTCACTTTTACCAGTGCTTTAAGCGGATCGGGTTTTTCGAACAACCAGATCGGAAAACCATGGTAACGCACCAGCCCAACAATCTGCTCGCGAATGACAAAAGGTACTCTACCATCCAAATACAGCAATTTACGGGCAAACTGTGCGCCTTTACGTGCGTGCCCGTTGGAAGTAATGCTCCCATCAGGTTCAAAAACCGTTGTGCTGTACTTCTCTACATCGTGCAACAGGGCAGCTGTCCACAAAATTTCCTGCTCCTGGGCTGGTAAAGCTTTAAAATCAGCTTCATTTTGCAGGGCAGCCAAAACCATTTGCGTATGCATGGCTACATCGCCTTCGGCATGATAACGCTTATCCTGCTCTACCCCGTTCATCCGTTTTACCCAGTCGAACTGTGTTTCGAGGTATGCCCAGTTTTTATTTTCGCTAAAGGTCCACATGTTTACCTCCTTCGTTAATTAAGGCTGCACGTTTCCAGTTCCTGGTCCAATGTTCATCGGTTTTAACGTGTCCCTTCCGTACATATTTAAATACATTTTGGGCAAAGGCATTAACCTCGTAGCCCGCAGCATTGCGGCTAACAATCCCCTCCATGGTTGTTTCTTTGTTCTCGTAAACATCAAACGGCTCAAAAGTGCCCCGGCCTGTAACCAATGTCAGTATTTCGGTTTCAAATTGTTTCCGATCAACCGGTGTTTGTTCTGTTTTAAGCACCGGTACCGTAGGTAAATCAATCAATTTTGCATAGAATTCGGTTTCTTCCCAGCTTAGCCAGCGGCCATGCTCGCGGATGCCGAAAACATAAAAATGGTGTTCGAGTTTACGGTAAGCGATGGAATGTGTGGCGTATAAATTTTCCATAAAAAATTCCAGATCGCCCAGATCATGTTTTACCATTTGCCAGAAACGCCTTAAACTTTCTGTCCAGGGCGAAGTAGTAGGTGCTGCATGCGAGCGCGCAAAAACTCCATATCGGGACAGGCAATTGTTTTCGCCGTCTAATTTTTCGGTATGTATCAATGTTGGGATCTGTTGTATCTTATCCCAATAGTCGTGCTGTATCCTGTCATCGCTGGTTGTTCCAGGCGAAAACGGATAATGATACGTACGACCATATTTTTGTGAAATAGTCATCTTGTAATCAGTAAAAATAAAAGATATAGTAATTACTCCCTTCCAGATTTGGAAAGATCATTTAACATGAATG